>Ga0169931_10004077_pt1 | contig 22890 bp, 22 predicted proteins | sample Kivu_15m_20L_FD_129675 | JGI IMG/M metagenome (GOLD analysis project Ga0169931, IMG submission 129675) | Freshwater microbial communities from Lake Kivu, Western Province, Rwanda to study Microbial Dark Matter (Phase II) - Kivu_15m_20L... | ecosystem: Environmental > Aquatic > Freshwater > Lake...
GCCCCATTTGCGGGATTTTCGAGTCGTCTGCGGGTCACGCAGTTACTCCGTCCCCTGTGTTTCTCAGCTGAGTTGTGGATGTCTCCGATTCAGCGGGGTTGAAATGACTTGAGACACGAGTAAGCCCCAGGATTTGGCCGAAAATGTGCGGATAACCGGGGTTCAGCGGGGGATTTCGCGGGCGATTGGAACAATCTGAGCGAAGTTCTGATTATGATCGTCATTTCAACCCCGCTGAATCGGAGACATGGGCTCCTTCGACCGACGCTGCTTCTGTCTTTTGTTCTCGGTGTATCGCGACGATCACAAGGAGGAACCGAAGCGGAGCAGGTGCGTGCCCTGTGCAAGGCCCATGGATGGGCCGGTCCCGCAAGTGGGGATGATCGCGAGTATGACTGCGCGAGTGATGGGGCTAAGTACGTGCTCTTTTGAACTGGCTAACGACCCGTCGAAAGATTTCAACTGCTTCACAAAATATGAGGGAGACTCCCCCAGCACCGTCCAAGCTCTCGACACCTGTCGATGCTCAGCATTCTCGATTTCTGCGGGATCCAGTACTCCATTGGTCAAACATCAGGGCTAGACCCCCATTGGCACCGCCAAGTCACTAAAACGAAAGGTGTATTTACCCGAAGTTTTTCTCCACTGAGGCAGGAGACCCCTCGGTCCCGACGTTGCACATACTGGAATGCATCAAGACGTGAGGGAAAAATGAAACATTCGAAAACAAATACAGCAAAATCAAAGTCCCGCATTGGAGCTGCCCTAGGAATTCTAGTTGCGAGCTCCACCCCCTCTCTCGCTCATGCAGACGCAAAGAGCATGGAATATTCATTTGTAGACGCCCGAAACTACTGGGCCCTCATCCGCGGCATGCACGACATTGATCAAACTCGAGCGACAGTAAAAACATCCTTTGGAGTGACCTTAACCCAAGGCGTAGACGGCGATGGACGATACCATTGCGGACCTACTTCTGCAGCCAATCTCCTCGGGTTCATTGCCGAGCACGGCTACCCCGAAGCAGCATCCAACGCAGACAAGTGGACCCCACCCAGCCCCGGCGCAAGCTCAGTCGAAAGGTTTGAATACCGCTTCACTTACAACTCCGTTAGTCATCTCATCAATGACCTTGGACGAGAAATGGGCACCGATTGGCCTCCAGGCATCGTGGACGGAGATGGTGCAACCGGAACCAGCCTAAACTCCATCCAAGACGCGTTGGAATCTCGCCTCCCTGAATTCAATCTGGGAATCATTAGCGATCGTGACTGCGATGCTGACGATGAAGTCAACTCGTTCAGCATCTCGATGAATATCGCGATGGGAAATCTGATGATCCTCAATATCGGCCGATACAGCCCCGATGCGGACGGAAAACTCACCCGCACCAGCGGACACATTGTTGTTCCGGTAGGGGCCCTCAAGGCGGGATCCTATGACCAAATTTACATTCATGATCCTGCCATTCAACACTGTCCAAGCGGGTATGATTGCAACTCTACGACTCAAAGTAAGTATCAAGCGGATCGTTGGGAGCTCCGTAAAGTACGCCACGCATTTGCGGAAGAGGGCTGCAGTCGCTCCGTGTACGAAGTAGCGCACTTGACTTCAAGCACCACAATTACCCTGATCGAACGACTCCTGGTCGTATCGCCTCCTCGCCCCTTCACAGGATCTGAACCGATCGATCTGAGCTTCCCACTCTAAAGAAGCGAAACGAATCAAAAGTCTCCCCCTGCTCCGTTCGGAAGGAGAGAGCCGAACGGGGCCAGCCAGGCGCGCCTAAGACCTTCGCTCAGCGGAGGCGCGCGCCTGGCTTCTTTAATTTTGGAGACCCATTGCTCTAGACAATCACTCGAACTACGAGCGCTTCATCAAAAGCGTCAATGCTGCCCAGTAGGTCAGAATCACTGGAAACCTCAGCCATACCGATCCTCCGTCTTCAGAGCCCGCAAACTTCTCCAGAGCCAAGAGCGAATCGGAGACCATGAACAAGATTGCGCCGATCCGGTAGGTGCTGACGCAAGTCACCCAGGAGCGCCATCCCATAGCCGCAATTGCCACGGCGTAGACCGCCACCGGAATCTGCATCGGCCCCAGATTGGGCCAGAGGTACCCCACCAAAACACCCGCATATCCGAAGAAAGGCAAAGCGGAGCTAAACGCCCACCGCGAATCTCGACTCCAAAACGCTGAAACAAAGGCAATTTGACCCAACAAAAAACCAAATACCCCGGCAATGAAGCCCTGCGGCTTTCGGATGACAAAATCAGCTGCAGTACATGCTACCAAGCCAATCAAAAGCCGAAAGCGCTCTTCCGCAATCCGAGAATCCGAAAGATTCCCGCGGTTTTCCCACCACCAAGCGACCAAAGCGAGGTGAGGAAAAATCCTCGCAAACTGCATCAAGAGGTCATTCCCCATAAGCAGTCCCACTAGGAACGCCAACGCACCCAGGGACCCTAGCGCGAGCCAGAACCCCCCCCATCTCTGTTGTCTCTCTCTCATGCCACCTGCTTCCCACGAAATTGAAGGCTGGAACAGCGCCGATTTTGACTCAGAACCCACATCAGGCTATGCCTCCGCCTGTGTCGCAACCTAGCCCGAACCTCGACGAGATTTTGCTTCAGCGATTCGGCTTTTCCGAATTTCGACCCGCACAAAAAGACGTATGCGAGGCAGTCGTTCGTGGTGAGGACACCCTCCTCGTCATGCCCACAGGAGCAGGAAAGTCTCTGTGCTACCAACTCCCGGGAATCGCCCGAAAAGGCACGACCCTTGTGATCAGTCCTTTGCTGGCACTGATCGATGACCAGGTCCAAAAACTTCAAGAAAAAGGCTTTCGCGCTGAAGCGATCCACTCAGGAAAATCAAGAGACCATTCTCGACATGCTTGCGTCCTCTATCTCAAAGGAGAATTGGATTTTCTCTACTTTGCTCCTGAGCGCTTGGGTGTTCCTGGCTTCGCTGAAATGCTAGCCAAAAGAACACCTTCTCTGATCGCAATCGATGAGGCTCATTGTATTTCCCAATGGGGTCATGATTTTCGACCCGACTACCGACAACTTGGACAACGACTACAGGGACTTCGCCCTGCCCCCATCATCGCACTGACTGCCACCGCAACTCCTTTGGTCCAAAATGATATCCTTGAGCAACTCGGGATTCCTCAGGCAAGACGCTCGATTCAGGGGTTTCGAAGAACTAACATCACCATTGAGGCCCACGAAGCACCTGTAGGAGAACGATCAAAAGTTTGTGCGGATGTTCTTACCGAAGAAGGAGCCCTACCTGCGATTATCTATGCACCCACTCGCAAAATCGCAGAGGATATTGCTCACACTCTTCCGCAACTCATGCGCAGTCGGAAAATTAAATGCGATTGCTATCATGCGGGGCTCAACCCTGAAATTCGGGATCAGGTACAAAAACGATTTCTCTCCGGAGAGACTCAAGTCATTGTCGCAACCATTGCCTTTGGAATGGGAATCGATAAGTCGAACATTCGGACGGTCATTCATGCTGGACTGTCTGGAAGTGTCGAGGGCTACTACCAAGAGATTGGTCGAGCTGGACGTGATGGAAAACCTTCCCATGCCATCCTCCTCCACAGTTATGCCGATCAAAGAACCCATGAGTTCTTCTTTGAGCGCGACTATCCTAAAGTCGACGAGATCGAGAAAGTTTTCGCAAAACTCCCCAAGACCGAGAAGATTGAACACGAGGCCCTTGAGTCGCGCTTTGGTGGTACTTTAGACTCTGAGACCCTTCAGAAAAGCCTCGAGAAACTGAAGATCCATGGCGGAATCTTAATTGAACAAGATCACCCACTCGCCGAACCCCTCTATCAGCAAGGACCAAAAACTTGGTTAAGGTCATACGAAAAGCAAAGACTGCATCGCGAGCAAGTTCTTCAGCAGATGGTGGCGTTTGCAAAGAGCCCAGACTGCCGCATGAACTTCTTCTTGAAGCACTTTGGTGATCCTGACGCCAAAAACGGTAATTGCGGAAATTGCGACCGATGCCTCAACCCTGAATCCCACTCTCGGCCTCTTTCGGAAGAAGAGCGAGTCTTGGCCATCCAAGCTCTCGCCGCTTTATCAGGCGAGGATGGGGTTTCGATCGGAAGACTTTTTGAGGAAATTACCGTTGGTGATTCAGCAAAAAGAGCGCGCAGGGCACGTGGTGACTCTTCGGGTCGATCATCCAAAAAAATCTCAAGACGACAGTTCGAGTCGATTCTGGATGCAATGGAGTCTGCCGGATTTCTGACACTTGAATCCGAAACCTTCTCTAAAGATGGAAAGAACATCAGTTACCGAAAAGTTCGTCTGGATGATCATGGGCACAGAGTAAAAGCCCAGGACCTGAAGAGCCTTCGTGTCGCCACATCACCGTGGACAAACTGACCCCCAGGTCTCCCTTTTCCGTCAATAAAGCATCCATTGCAGCGATGGTATGAACGCTACAGAATGGGGAGCTGTGAAACCTTTTTCTCGCCTCTACTCACTCTGGTTCATAGTTGGATTAGCTGCACTCATACAAAATGCGAACGCAGTCGAAATTACAGCAGGCACCGCCGCACTTCAGCTCCCCACCTCGGACTATCGATTTCAAAGTTATCAATTCCAACTCACTCACTCGATTGGCTCAGGGAGATACACCTGGGGGCTATCCTCTACACTCCCTTATGAGGTTCTCGGGTACTCGCAACTCATCAGCAATTTCTCTTTTTCTCGCGAATTCTCACTCAATTCGAAATCCTCAGGTTCAATGATCAATCCTTTTGTCGCACTCGGGGGAGGCCTTTATATGGATCAGGTCAACTCAGAGCGAGGCATTGTACCATCCCTAGTCACCCGAGGAGGAATTCGCGCCGGACTCTCCTCATTTGGAGTCATTGCGCAGTTTGAGTGTTATGCGGGAATTTATTCTTTCACACAGCTTCGTTCTTGGGTGATTTGGCCCCTCACTCAGATCAGCGGAGGACTCTATGTTCATTTTTAAGTTCCTCTCAAAATTGAGCAAAAGAACCAGAAGCCCTGGGACTCCCCTCCTCATGCTTACAGCAGCACTGGTCACGGTGATCTTGGTCCTCACGCACCCGGCCCACGCTATGATCGAAGTTTCGGGCCACCTCCATGGACTCGGCCCAGATGCTGGAGGTGTATCGGTTCGAGGACTACGCACCCGATGGAACTGGGTCGAAGGCTCGGTACAAGCCTTCGAAGGCGAATCCTTGGCCTATGCTCTGACAGTTCTTCAACCTTTTGCCTCGCAAGGAAGCTTCATGGGGAGTATCGGGCTCACTACTCTCAGGCGAAACACCATCCAATACTATGGAAGCTCACTCGGGTTTCGCTGGACCCCCCTACGGTTGGGTAACTTTGCACTCGGCCTAAGACTCGATAACGAATTACTCTACGAACGTCAGACTCAAAGAATTCGACCCGAATACTTTGTTGGAGCTACTCTCTACTGGAGATAAAAAATGTCGAGCATTGGATCCTATTACGGTAACCCGATTCGATGGCCCATCTCTCCTGCAGAGCCGGATCTGAGTTATTACATTCAAAGTGCAGACCCCATTGTCGTCCAGTCCATCCAAGACTCTGCGCTTGCTTGGTCCAACATTGAGACAAGTTACGTTAACCTCACCCAAACCGGAGTGAGCACCTCCGCAAACATTGTTATTGTGGTCGACAATGATCTCGGAAATCCTTACGCCGGAGGGTATGCAAGCTACAGCTATAGTGGAAATGGGGAAATCACATCCTGCACAGTCCACCTGTTAGCGTCCCAAGTCTCCCTGGGATACGACCTCTTCCAACCGCTCGCTCTCCATGAAATGGGGCACTGTCTGGGACTGATTCATTCCGTTTCTGCGGGAGCTGCAATGAGCTATCGAGGAGGGGGTGCAAACCCGACTGACGATGATGCTTTTGCGCTTACGCTCCTTTATCCTGCATCGGGAAGTAGTCTTCCGCCCAGCTGCGGCACAATCCACACATCTCCAACCAATACGGGCAATACCCCTCAAGATATGATTGGCTTTGCTCTCCCATGGATTCTGGTTGCCATCCTTTATCGAACCATCATCGGGAGAGAAAGAGTCCAGCCATCAGTCTTGGAATCCTAATCTCGGACTCCTCCACCCCATTTAGGGGCGTCACAGGAGGCACGTTTCACGCAGGTCATTTCGTTGGTGTGCACATCAAACTCACCAGTAACGAAAGGAATGAATCAAATGAAAGACCTCAATCGAGTCACACTGCTAGGACGGCTCGGAACAGATCCCGTTCTTCGCCAAACCAGGAAAGGGACTTCCGTCACAACACTCAACATTGCTACCTCCCGGTGGATTCCAGACACCCAACTCACTACAGACGATCCTGAAGAGAGCCGAATGCCAAAGCAGACCACCGAGTGGCACCGCATCGTGGTTTGGGGAAAAGAAGCTCAGAGCTGTGAACGCTTTCTCAAAAAAGGAAGCCTGGTCTATGTCGAAGGAGAATTGAGAACCAGAAAATACATCGACTCCCAGAATGTCACCCGATTCTCGACCGAGGTCACCGCTGGAATGATTAACTTCGTTAACAACCTTAAAATTACGAGTTCTCACCCACCCGTAACTTTGGAAGAAGAAGAGGAGAATGACATTCTTGACCTCGACGACATCGCCTAACTCGACGGCGTCATCACACTAGGAGATTCTATTACTTAACCACTTTGAAATGAGTTGAGCGGTCTCCTGAGGGTGAGAAATCGGGAAAAGATGTCCAGCGTTTGGAACTTCCTCAAGCTGAGCATGAGGAAGTTCCTTCTGAATATCTAAAGCCACGTCGCGAGTGAAAACATCACTTCGCTGCCCTCGAAGGATCAACACTGGAATGGATTGACTCAGGTCGCGAAATCGGGCCCAAATCCGCGTCTCAAGCGTACGGAAACACTGTGCCTCCCACTCGGGAGACCACCTTAAGGTGAATCCAGCTCCACCCTCCACAGGAACTAAACCATGATCCACATACAACCGAAGGGCATATGATGGCCAATCGGAGAAAAGTCTCTTCTCCGCAAAGAATCGGTAGGCTTCCTCTCGAGAGGGAAAGTCGCGCCGACGTCGAAGAGCCCGTTCAACAATCGGAATGCGAAGCTCCACCCCTAACCTACGCAAAAACCTGACAAGACCTGCTTTACGCGAAATGCTACGTGAAAACACTGTTGGATCCAGCAGGACTAACGCACGAATCAAGTCAGGTCGATCAATACTCACCAAAAGGGAAGCTACTCCACCGAAGGAATGACCTACCGCAATTGCAGGTGGTAACGTTAGACCTTCCCAAGCATGAATCCAGTCTTGAGCTAATGTATTCCATCCAACTAACGATCCCGGAACTGGAGTCGGAATCCAAAGAGGACGCGGAGGAAAGGAAACTGCCATCCAATTGGGATCGGCATTCAAGCGTATTTCCCGATAAAGCGGCGAATAGAGCTCGGGAGGAAATCCATTGGCTACTGCGTGATGTACCAACAGTCTCGACTGTTGAGCACGGCTGAGAACAAAATCATCCGGGGTCCCGGGCACAACTCCTGGCCTCAACTCGGTCAGAGGCCCATTAAACCCTTTTTCCCGAAACTCGATCATATCCCACAGAGTTATCCCGAATAGCCATGTCCCTCAAGTCGCGAGAACGATCTCGAGATAAACTTTTCCGTACGGAGTCTTGCAAGGCACTACCATGGTCGATGTCGATTCGTTCTGAGAATAACTCGAAGGTGTTCCGGTTAACATACTGGGAGTAGCATTAGTCACTTCAATTCCACGTCCCTGCATGACTCGCCTGAAAAACACAAAAAATACAGAAGTGATCTCTTCGATCATCTCTACACCTTCATCCGTAATTTCGCGATCCTCCTGACCAAACATCTCGCGATTGAACGCAAAAATAAAGTCGTCTTGGACGCTCACTCGAACAAGTCCACGAAGAGTTGGAGAGCTAACCGGGAGCATGCCCATTACCCCTACTCCCGAGAACAACTGCTCGGCTTTAGGAAAAGGAGTCTCAAGCTCAGCATCAATGTTGGTGGACTTCAGCGAATGGACTAACTCGTTAGCAAGCAGATTCATCGACTCCGGCGAGTGAATCGTAGCTGCGACCGAGGATTCCGATTCGGCCGAGTGAGATATGGATGCCCCCTCAAATAAAAACTGACCTCGTTTGACCGAGAATAGGCCGACTACACCATCTGCAAAAAGACGAGAGAAGACCTTATCACTCAGATTTACTGAATAAAATGGCAATCCCTGACGGCTGAGCTCAATCTTAATCCGCCCCATCAGAGGGTAAACCCCAATCTCCATCACTTTACAGGCGGTGAAATCAAAAAAGATCACCTTCACGGATGGATCTTTAAACTCCTTTACCCACATCAGAAGACTCTCGGCTTCGCCAGCTTTGAGATGCTCAGAAATGGTAATAATTGCGGAATCTTTTAAGAAGCGAACACCCACCTGAGTCATGATGAAACCTCTGAGTCCTAATTCCCGATCAACTTACTCACCACCTGAGCGATACTTTCAGGAATTACCGGTTTTAAAACCCAACCACGGATTCCAAGAGCTTTCGCCTTCTCCTTTAGACTCGGGTCCGATTGAGCCGTAACCATCAAAACAGGCGTGTCTTTATATTCCGCGTGTCCGCGCATCTTCTCACAAAGCTCAAGCCCTCCAAGCTTAGGCATATTGAGGTCGAGCAAGCAAATAGAGGGCTTTACTTTTCCTGAGAGCATCGCATCCCAGGCATCTTGCCCATCTGATGCCTCAAAGACCTCAAACCCCTGAGATCGCAGATGGACCACTAACTTATCCCGTACAACCTTAGAATCATCGGCAACTAAAACGGTCTTCATGAAATGACTCCTGGTGCTCAAAACAGCTCGATCGCTTGTTCCATTCCAACTTCAAACTTCATTGTCCGATCCACATCTGCATTTCTGAGAAACGGAACTAAGAACTGAAACGAAATTTGAAGCCCAGATCCAGTGTCTCTCAAATGAAATGCCGGGAGAAAATAGGAAGCCCTCTTCCTGAAAATACCCTGATCCAGATCTCGAACAATTAATGGGAGCGTTACTTGAGAGGAAATACGGATCTTCAAAAGGTTAAAATTGACGACACCCAATACTTCATTACCAATCTCGGCACAAAAGTTAAGCACCTCTTCATTGGTCATCGATTCAAGAATCTTCGATGACGCCTGAAGGGACTCAAATCTACCTTTTATACTGATGGCTCCCAAAAAAGTGTCACCGATTGTCTCACAAGATATGAGAAAATCTGGTTGTACTTCCGCGGACTCTTTATCTAATCGGCCCCACTTCGGATTCAAGTCAGGAATCAGATTGGGAATGATTCGATTAAGACCAAACTCACATAATTCCTTCATCTTCTCTGGAAAGAGAGAATCGAGAAATGCTTCGATCTCCCGAGTACCCCCCTGCGAGAGATCAGAAACTTTTACGTGTAGATGAGCATCGGCAACCATGTCATTCAGAGCAACCTTTTCAGAGTCACTTAATTTTGAATGCGCAAACACTGCAACGCAGTGAGTGATCTGGATAAAATACGATTGCGCCTCTGCAACCGAAGCTACAGAAACTGGGATGAACCCCAGTTTCTTGCCCATTTCAGTTACGGAAAGAACCGTTTCAGCTTCATACCCGACCATCAATAAATAGCTTTTTCTTGCCTTGAAGAGAATCTCACCCATGATCCGACCACTCCATATGATCAAATATATCGCAGAAAAAAGGTCGCTTAACGTTCAATAATTTAAAAACTAGAAGCCATAGCATTGATAACTTTTACTCGATTGTAAACTGAATCTGATTTTTCATTTCTGTTCCGCATTTTATTCAAGGATCTGGAATAAAAATCTCAAATCGAGTACCACGTCCAAAGTCTGATCTGACCCGAATCAATCCACCCAATTTTTGAATCGTTTCCTTTACTGAACTCATCCCGATTCCACGGCCAGAGATTAGACTCACCTCTTGCCTGCTTGAGACACCATGGTGGAATATCAGATCAGCCTGATCCTCAGAACTCATGCGATAGCCCTGTTCGGCGGAGACCAAGTCTTTTGCGATGGCCGACTCAACGATTCGATTTAGGTCCAAGCCCTGGCCATCGTCCGCCAAAATAATGACTGTGGCATCGCCCTCTCTTCTGAACACAAGAGAGATCAGACCCTCAGTTTCTTTCCCCGCCTTAGCACGGATATCAGCACTCTCAATTCCGTGATCGAGGCAGTTTCGGAGAAGATGACCCAAACTCGAGATCAAAGCTTTGGCATAGATGGCAGGGATCGTGGGACACATTGCTTCAACTTGAAACTGCACTTTCTTGCCGAGTTTTTCCGAAAAACGATTACAAACCAGTTCCAAACGTCGGTGAATCTCTTCGACTGGAATACCCAACCCCTGAGTGACGAGCTGAAGCGCATGTTGATATTCTACACTCTCAACAACACTTTCTTCTGCCCCCAGACTCAATAAGAAGCGATGGAGTCTTTTTACATCGCCCTCTGTGAATGGGATCTCTCGAAGATCCAGCTCTTCCTCTGCTTTAACCCACTTGGACTCAACCTGAAACATTCGTCGACTCACTTCGGCATACGACCGAAGAACCTGCTCTAACTCGTCCCATACCACTGAGAGCAGGTTCATCAGGGCTTCCTCGGGGTACCCCTCTGGCAATGGGGTTAGGGCCTGACCCTCAAGGACATGTAAACGACGAGTTAGGCCTAAAAACCCATACATACCCGAATTACCTTTTAGAGTATGGAGAGTCCTAGTGAGAGACTCGAAGATCACTCGAACATGACGTTCCGTGACCAATCGAACTTTTGAATCTTGAACCAACTCATAGGAGTCATCGAGAAAGTCATCAATGTTGGGTCGACCTACCTCGGAGAGTTCCTGGATCTTCTCAAGCTCCTCGGATCGAGTGCGACTTTGCCTCTTTAAAGTTTCGACCTCGTCAAGAGCGTCCAAAAGAAACTCTTCAAGATCACCGCGACCTTCCGAAAGAATCTCTTGCAGGATTTCTGCCTCTTGCTCCCTCTTCCTGGCCTGCTGATCGAGCGCTTGAACCTCATGCATCGCATCGGAGACTACGCGAGCGGTTCGGGACTGAACTACGAAGCCACCCAGCCTCTGATCCGATAGAGAGGCCTGCTCCCCTATCGGATAAATGAGTACTGCAATGATCCAAAGCGATCCGTTAGACTCAAATCCCGGAATATACCTAAGGCCATACCCCTCCTTTTCTACGACAGTATATTCCGGCAGATGCTGAAGTGTGAGTTGCCACTGAACCTCATCTTCCCCGAAGACCATCGAAAAAACGGAGCAAACATTCTCTCTAAAACTCTGAGAAAGATCAGCCTCTGCGACGCTCTTTCCGGTAACCGGAAAAAAGTAATCTAAGAATCCAACCGACTCCTGCTCGGTTTGGCCGTCAAACCAGTCCTTGACCACTCCCAGATAAGGCCCTTGAACCAGGAGCTGAGAATCAATGAAAAACAGCCCGCCTTTGAAGACTTCGAGCGAGCTCTTCAGTAGTTCTAGCGGTTGAATCTTCATAACCGAGCTCAGCGTTTCCAAAATTATGCCCTGTCTCATTAAGCTACATCATTACTGTCGAAAAACTAGACATCTCACCAAAAAAAGTTCGATTCTCAAAAAAGAACCGCACCTTAATTTGCACGATTATCAATAACTTAGAGCGTGGCACAGTTGTCGCATTGTTGACTCCCATGCAGCGCAATTTGGCTCTTCGCTCCTTCCTCTTTCTGCTTGGAATCACTCTAGGACTCAAGATCAACTCTGCCTCAGCGGATGAGTGGATCTCTCCGAGCACCCCCATTCCAAGCGTCGAGTTTACGTCACGTGAGGAACTGAAAGATACGTTGATTCATCACCCAGAGGTCTCTCGCTACTTCCAACCCAGTGGTCCGCTGGTCGTATCAAAAAGCTATCGGCTAGAGGTTAGCCCAGACCGGAAAGTAAGCTCCCTAAAATACGATGTAGGGATCAAGGTACTTGGGATTACTCGCCCATTTCAAGGAGATGTTTCATTTAGAGGATGCGCATCGGACCTAAACTACTGCTCCCTTCGAATTGATCTTGGTAACTCAGCGCCATCGATTCGCGACATGATCCCAGAGATGCGACTGAACTTTCAGGTTGTGGGACAAAATCCTGACGGAACACTTCGTGTCCAACCACAGCTATCCTACCGAAAAGGGCCTAAATATGACGAACTCCTTCAACATCTTCCGTCTGGCGTGATCGAAAGAGCTACCCAGAATCAAATCAAACCTCTGTTTGAGGCCCTCGAAAAGTATCGTGCTCAAAAATTAGGAGCGCTCGACGAGAAGTTCAATCGCACACTCAATGAGAGTCTGCTTCCTCGTTTAAATCACCTCTGTAATCCCTTAGATGACTCAGAGAAAGGAACCGGGTGATTCATGAAAAAACAAACGCTTTTTACTGCCCTCACCTGCATGATCGCTTCCTCTATTGCTGCAACCCATGCGACCGCAGAGGAGCCGAAATCTTACCCCTCGTGCTCCACTCCGCAGTCGGAGTCGATACAAGCGCTTGCTCAACTCGAGCAGGACTTTCGTAACGAATCCTGCGAGAACTATGAGCCGTCGTTCGAGCGCATGAAGAAAGGGAACGACCCAGTCTGTGGGGAGTTTGGCCTGAACAAAGGCGAGACAGTTCGCACATTCGATGATGCTCTTCAAATCGATTGTGACGTGCTCCGATTCTACCAGTCGCCTCAACCTTTGGTTGCTCACGATCCACTGAATGACCTGGCACAAGCTTGCATGATGAGAGCTGCAAAGATCAGGCTTTCGCTTCAGCTGGCAGGAAAAGACAAGAAAGAACGCACAAAGGCAAGAGATGAAAAACTCCACCGGGCAGAGGCGTGTGCCAAGCAAGCGATTCCACAAGTGAGCTCGCTCCCACTCAATCAGGTATCGTCAGCTTTGCCTTGGTCCAACTATCTTTCGGATCAAGAAATCATTCATGAATCACGGCTTACAATAACAGAGCAAATGAAGGCCAATGAGCTCCTCGAAAAAGGGCAGCTCAGTGTCGAGGGGCGTAAGTCACCCATCCATTCGGATGCAATGACGCGTGCGTTCGGACTTGTGATTCAGCAAGAGCTTGAAGAAACCAAGATTCAGCCGACCGCGGGGCAGACCCTGAACTGGTCACATGAATTCAAAGAGTGCGTCGGTAAGAAATTTCTACCGTTCACGGGATTTTCAAAAACTCTAGGAGCACTGGCCATCGGCCAAGGAATGATTCTCACACCCACTGGTCACGAAAAGGACCTCTACGACTGGATGATCCAGCAGCCAGATCGTTCAATCGAGCCAGCAGAGCTATTTCGCCAATCCTACCGCCTAAACGAGGGCGATATCTACCGAACGATCCTGACCATAGAGAACCTTCTCTCGCGAGCCTGGCAGGTCAAGACACGCGATCAACTCGATCAAACCCGTAAGCTAAAACCTTTTGTGCGCATGATTGGCCCGGAAGCAGATACTTACGGATCCTGGTATCACTTCTTTGGGACAATGCTACACGCCTATGCCACCCGACCCAGCTCTGCCCGGATGGTTGCAGGTATTGAGGCCGCAGGAAGCTTTGGTCTCGATGGAAAAATCGAGTTCCAGGAAACTCACGTGAATCGTTCAGGTGCAGTCGTTGGAGGAAAACTCTCCCGAATGATTAAAGACGAATCATGGAGACAACTTGATGGAGCGGATGAGGAAGGGCTTTCTTTTTACACCTACGTCAACACGACAGAGGATCTCACCCGCTCCATTCGTAAGGAAATCAAGAAGCACTCTGACTAAATCTCTCGAGCAGACTTCGACCAACTATGGCGTAGTCTGGACGAACGGCTTCGGGGATAGACTCTAAGGTTCGATAGGTCTGTCCCTGACTGTCCGTTCGTCTGTCTGAAGAAAGCGAAATTCCAGGCATCCATAACTTCTGTTCAAGATGGAGGGGGCGATGAGTTTGCGAGACGATCCCCTGGATCACCGGAAAAAGCTCTGCTGACATTCTGAGAGCCTGGCGCTGATAATCAGGATTCAACAACTGCCCCGACGAGGAAAGGTCAGTCACGAGTAAGATTCCAGTTTTTGTCTTAAGGCAGGAATCCGCCAAAGCTCGCAGGGACTCTAGACCGGCACATGCGTGAACTGTCACCAGGTGGGCCCAGGATGAGATCTTTTGAGGTCCATCATGAAGCTGACGTGACATGACTGAACCAATGTCTGCTAATTTCCGATCCTCTACTAACAAGAGACCATGTTGATCACAATAATCACGAAGATCTCGAGCTCTCCTAAGGTCAAAATCGGGATACAAATCTGCATGAACCTTCACTGCTTGGATCTGTTTTCTTTCATGAAGTCTTCGCACCCAATCCAATGCCTCACTCCAAGTAGGGGTGTCCAAGGCCGCACAGATCCGACTCGAGACGGACGATCGATTCGAGGAGAAAACTTCTGAGGAATGATCTCTGGAAGGCGATCGAAACTCTAGAATTTCATCAAGTGTATAAAGGGAATCACAAGGCACTTGAAGCTCCCGAATCCGATTCAATCCCCCTTGTCCCCGGTCAATCACAGCAAGCACCCCTGATACAACAAGACCCTCAGCACGAAGGATGCGAATCGTTTCTATTACAGATTCTCCAGATGTAATGACATCCTCAATAAGAATCACTCGATCGCCAGTTTGATAGACTCCTTCGATCTGTTTTCCTAGACCATGAGATTTCTTTTCTTTTCGAATCATCAAAGCGGGTTTCGACGCAATATGACTTGTAATGGAAGCAAGAGGTAGCGCACCTTGAGGAACCCCTGCGATCCGATCGGCCCGCTCGATCCAGGCATGACGAGAAACTTCTGAAGCAACAAGCCCCATCAGCTCTGGGGTCGAAACCATTTGGCGTAGATCTAAATAAACTGAAGATTGTCCTCCACTCTTGAGGGTGAAGTCTCCCCGCTGAATGAGTCCGAGTTCCCAAATTTTTTTGATCACTTGCTCTCGACTTTGCATCTGCATCCCCCTAGGTTTTGAACTCGTGGAAATTTCTAAAACGCAAACGAACTTTCTTGGCCACGACATCAGCAGTCCGATCTTCAACGCATCTGGTCCCCTCTGCGTGACTTTAGAAGATCTTGAGGCACTCGATCGCAGTCGAGCAAGCATGATGATCACAAAAAGCTGTACTCTTGCTCCCCGATTAGGAAATATTCTTCCGCGTTATCAATCTATTGCCTCGGGTAGTATCAATTCGATGGGTCTACCCAACCTAGGCCTCTCTCGCTATCTGGAGTACGCTCAGATCCGCTCCCCACAAGCCAAGAAGCCGTATGTTCTCTCGATTGCAGGACTAAGCCTGGAAGAGAACCGCTACCTTCTCGTGGAAGCGAGATCTAACCGAGCGCTTGGAGCAATTGAACTCAATCTTTCTTGTCCCAACATCCCGGGAAAACCCCAATTGGGGTATGACCTCCCAGGACTCGAATCGACACTTCACTCCCTCATTTTTGATTGGGATCCCACTCATGTTCCGATTGGTGTCAAACTTCCGCCTTATTTTGATCCATCACACTGGGATGAAGTCACAGAAATCCTCAATCGCTTTGACGCTCTTCACTTTGTTACAACCATTAATAGCCCTGGAAACGGTCTCAGCTTTCTCCCTAACAGTTGCGAAGTGAGCATCGCTCCAAAAAATGGTTTAGGGGGTATCGGCGGAGCCCTGATCAAGCCATTTGCACTGTCGAATGTAAGAGAACTTCGACTTCGGTTGAGATCTGAAATTGCAGTAGTCGGGTGTGGAGGAGTCACCCATGGCAGGGACGTTCTCGAGCATTTGCTTTGCGGCGCACAATGCGTTCAAGTGGGAACTCAATTCTATGCCGAAGGAATCAGCGTGTTTGATCGGCTAAACCTGGAGTTGAATCATGAGTTATCAAAACTCGGCTTTCACTCCGTCGATGAAGCTCGCGGAAAATGGTCTGCTCAAAAATCATTTCCCGCTCATCATGTTGATGAATACGACGCTCCCTTGATTTAACGCATTTGCTTCTTTTTTAGGATTTCGTTGGGAGCTCGAATTTCTCTAGCGCGAATACAAAATGCGCCTTTAGATCAGATTCATCAGCAAGCGACCCTATCTGGAGAAGGACCTGAAATCTGCGGGAATGATTCCTTTCCGCAGCTGGGTTCTTTTTTTTTGGAAAAACAAACCAAAGAAAAGGAACACATCATGAACTCCTGCCCTTCTTGGAATGACCATGAACATTCGCTGTTCTCACCCCTCACGCCTTGGATCGACGGTGAGAAATACACCCAGGTAACTGATCTACTTCGAGAGTTCTGCCTGACCCGGGGAATGATCGAGATCCACACTCAGAATCGCCTCAGCATTCTAGCTGCATGTGAAGATCCAAGGACCATTCAGACTTTTGAGTTTGCAGGGAACAAGTGGCCTCTCCCGCAGACAGGGCAGATGTGGCTCGAATATGAACTTCTGAAACGCCCTAATACTCCAGGTGTGTTCTGCATAAGCACAAGCTACAGAGCCGAGCCCAACCCCACACCTGGACGACACGCTTGGATCTTCCCCATGTTCGAGTTTGAGATTCCTGGTGGGATCCACGTACTCGAAAGCTTCGAGAAAGACTTACTCATGTCCATAGGATTTGGTGATGCAAAACGCTTTGGAGGAGGAGATTACCTCGAAGTGGCGTCTCATTATGGAGTCCGCGAGATTGATCGCTCCACTGAGGAAAAAATCGGGCGAGACATCCATCCTGTTTTCTTTTTGAAGAACTTTCCGGAGCATACCCATCCGTTCTGGAACATGGAGCGGCAAGAGTCCCCCCGTGGCAGTCTCGCACGAAAAATTGACGTACTTTTGCACGGAATGGAAACGATTGGTTCTACCGAACGGGCTTGCAGTCCCGAAGAAATGAGGAGCAGGTTTTACTCTATTGAGAGTGGAAACTACGCTTCTAAACTCTTCGAACTCTTTGGCAAGGAGCGGGTCACATCGGAGCTCGAAGAGTTTCTCAAACTTCCTTTTTTTGAGCGCTCAGGGGGTGGAATCGGAGTCACTCGTCTCATTCGAGCAATGGAACTCTCGAGTATTGTAACCTAAGCTGAAGAAATCCGCCGTACAGAATCCATAGTTATAAAAAAACCCCGGCTGCGGACTCGCAACCGGGGTTTTCAATTCAAGTTGGAGTTTCTCAATCAGTGACCGTGAGAGTCGCCGGGTTGCGGCATCACTGATTTCACTTCTGCTGCTGCAATCGTTGGCAAGAAGCGAACGAAGAGCAGGAACAGCGAGAAGAACACACCAAACGCTCCGAGTGTCCAACCCCAGTCATACCAAGTTGGAACGTACATCGCCCAGCTCGAAGGCAGGAAGTCACGGTGGAGCGAAGTAACCGTGATCACGTACCGCTCGAACCACATCCCGACGTTCACAAAGAGCGAAACCACGAACATGACTGGGATACTGCGACGCATTTTGCGAATCCAGAAGATCTGAGGAATGAAAGCGTTGCAGCTAAACATGACCCAGTATGCCCACCAATAAGGACCGAACGCACGGTTGATGAACACGTACTTTTCAAAGCCCGAACCCGAGTACCAAGCAATGAAGAATTCGCAAGTGTAGGCGTAACCCACCATCATGCCCGTAGCCATGATGATCTTGTTCATCTTCTCAAGGTGATCCATGGTGATGTAGTTCTTGAAACCGAACACTTCACGCATGATCACCAACAAAGTCACCACCATTGCGAAACCAGAGAAAATAGCTCCAGCTACGAAGTAAGGAGGGAAAATGGTCGTGTGCCAACCTGGAATCTGAGCCACTGCGAAGTCGAACGAAACAATCGTGTGAACCGAAAGAACCAGCGGAGTCGAAAGGCCAGCCAAAATCATGTAGGCCATTTCGTAGTGGTTCCACTCTCGGTTCGACCCGCGCCATCCCATTGAGAGGATGGTATAGATGACCTTACGAATCCCGCTCTTCGCACGGTCACGTACAGTAGCAAGGTCGGGAATCAGACCCACGAACCAGAACACCGAAGAGATGGTGAAGTAGGTCCCCACGGCGAATACGTCCCAGAGCAAAGGAGAGCGGAAGTTCACCCAAAGTTGGCGCTGGTTTGGATAAGGCAGCAACCAGAAAGCCGCATACCAAGGACGACCCGTGTGAAGAAGAGGGAACGTCAATGCCGTGATCACGGCAAAAATCGTCATCGCCTCTGCAGATCGATTGATCGCAGTACGCCACTTCTGACGGAACAAAAATAGAATCGCGGAGATCAGGGTACCTGCGTGACCGATACCCACCCAGAACACGAAGTTCGTGATGTCAGTACCCCAGCCGCTCGGCTGGTTCAGTCCGAGCACGCCTTGCCCATAATAAACGAAGGATCCTACCGAGAAGACCCATACCCCTAAACATGCCAGGGCGATCGAAAACGCCGCCCACCAGCGCCAGGTTGGAAAACTTTCAAGGGGATGGTTCACATCCTCGCTCAGCTGAGTGAAATCTTTATTTCCCGTCACGAGGAGCTCGGTCGGGAGAGTTGTTGCATGTCCCGTGTTGGCCATACCCATCCTCTTCTTGAGTGGTTACTAAATCGACAAATGTTAAACGGTACCACCCGTTGTAACGGAGGTCTCCGCGAGTTTCCAGTCTTTAGTAGGGGGTTGTGGGATTCCTCTCAATCCCGTAGGAGCAGGTCATGACTGAACACCGATTTTTCACGCCCGTGCTCATTGTTCTGACCTGCCTAACTTTGGCACTCAACCTTTGGGGAATCGGTCCCTGGATTCTAGAGAACGCCGGTCCCGGCTTTGCCAATCTTTTCTATGTTGGCCTCCGGGTAGGAGCCATCGTCGGAATCCCAGCCCTTCTAACTCGGTTTAAGGGTTTCACTGCTCGTCGCGCTATGGCCGCGAGTCTTTTGGTAGCCGCAGTCGACCAAATCGCTTTTAAAATCGTCCTCTACTATCAGGACTCTTTGGCTCACCCTGAGATCTGGACATCTGGAGCACTGCGCAATGCCGCGATCGCAACCCTTGCGAGCTATGTCCTTTTCTCGCCACTCCTGATGCTGATGGCTTTTGCAGGACACTTTGCAGGAAAACAACTCAGCTTAAAAAAGACGGGCTAATTCGTGCTTTGTGCACGAGATCGGCACCCACCTCGTGCAAATTCGGTGGCATCAGATCCCCTCTCCTCGCTTCTATCGCTCCTGAGGTCTGGCACATGGATTGCTCCTCTGCTCCCGCGCAGCGTGTGCTGCGAGTAAATCATGCGAGCAATTATGCGAGCACGTTAAGCAGAGGAGATCTCCATCATGTTCCAGTCTCAATCATCTCAACGTCACGAAGTGGCGCGCGCCCAGGTTCTTGTCCTCACACTTGCCGCCCTCTCTTTGTTTGCTGCTTCGGCCTGTAACTCATCCAATTCACCCTCCGCTTCGTCAGGCCAACCTCACTTGGACCAAAACACCGCAGTAACTGCTCCCGAGTCCGAGCCCCTCACACAACCTGACCACGGTGATCACCACGATGATCTTCCTCTGCCAGGTTTTCCGGGTGGCCCTGGAAAAAAAGAAGGGGGCAAGAAAGGTCCATGGGGAGAAGATTTTGAACACCGAGCAGCAGAAACCCTCTCCCCCGAGTGCCTGGAGGCCAAACATAATCTCGAGGCGCTCTATGCCCCGATCGAACAGTGTGTTCAGGACAGTGATTGCGCTTACATGGGAGGAGACTTCCTGCCTGCTCTCCCTGAAGCCGCGAGTATCACGATTGACTCCTGCCGTTGGACTCGAGATCTAGCAGTAGGAAACGCGGGCGCAAGCACCAGCTACCAGCTCGACCTTCAACTGGCTCGCGAAAGTGTAGAACAGATCTGTGGAACAAGCCTTCAAAGATCCGACTGCTCTGCACCGATCACATTCAACCCACAAGGACAGCCTGCTCCCGTATGTGTTGAAAACCGCTGCCTGATTCATCCAGACGTCGCTCTGTAAGGGTATTTGTTTCAGATCAACACGAAGTACAGGACTTCCCAGACGCAGGAAGTTCTGTAACAGTGGGAAAGACTCCAGACGGATCGCAACGACTTCTCTTCTTCTTCGTTGGAAGGAAGAGTCTCTCCCACTCCCCTAATATGACTCCATCATTGCCACTCGCGTCTCCGATCGGTGCCCGAATTATCGGCCACTCTATTCAGAAAGACTTCCCGGATACCGGGCGTGTCGTCGATCAAGTCGATCTTCAGGTTCAACCCGGAGAATTCATCAGCTTCCTTGGTCCCTCTGGCTGCGGAAAATCGACGCTTCTTCGGATGATTGCTGGCCTTGACCTTCCCAGCTCAGGAAGCATCGAAACCCACGGGGGCACAAAGGAACAGTTTTTCAAAGGATTCGTATTTCAGGAGGCCCACTTGGTCCCCTGGCGCACGGGCCTTCAAAACGTCTCACTCCCTCTCGAACTCATGGGTGTATCTCCCGAACAATCCAAAGAACAAGCGCGAGAAGCGCTTCGCACCGTGGGGCTCGGCGACTCACTTCAGAAGTTTCCGAACCAACTTTCGGGAGGAATGAAGATGCGCGTCTCGGTGGCACGCGCACTGGTTGGAAAGCCAACCCTCCTCCTCCTCGACGAGCCCTTTGCGGCGCTTGACGAGATGACGCGACACGCCCTGCAAGAGGACTTAAGATCGATTTGGAGACAAGGGGGGCTCACCGTTATCTTTGTCACTCACTCGGTTCGTGAGGCCGTGTTTCTGTCAGAGAGAATCTGCGTCTTCTCGAATAGACCCACTCGGATCGTACAGGATTTTCGGGTCAACCTTCCGGCGATAAGAAATCACGAAGTACGAGTGAGTGATGAGTACTCCCGAGAAATCAAGCGCCTCTATGCTTCTGTTTCAGTTCAGGAGGCTCATCTATGAACTTCACTTCTTCGTCAAAATTACTAACAGTGCTCATGCCTTTGATTCCAATCCTCACTTGGATCGTCGTCATGGAGTCTTTGAGTCGTCTCGAATGGATTCCGTCGTATATTATTCCTCCTCCCTTTGAAGTCCTCCGAGCGCTTCAGGAGGAAAGAGCCCATCTTTTGGATGGCCTCAAGAGCACTCTGATTGGGGCAAGCTCAGGATTGGTTATCAGTTTCATTGTCGGTAACTCGATAGCCGCGATACTCGCTCTCTCTCGACTCGCACGCCTATCCCTGTATCCGTATGCTGTTTTTTTTCAAACCGTCCCGGTCATTGCTCTCGCACCAGTACTCGTCATCTGGTTTGGATTCGGGCAGCCCACGGTCATTGCAAGCGCTTTCATCTGCTCTGTATTTCCGATCATCGCAAGCTCACTCTTGGGGCTTCAATCGACTGACCCTGGATTAGTCGACCTATTCAAACTTTACTCCGCTTCCCGCTGGAAACTCTTTTTTCGGCTTCGAGTTCCCTTTGCGCTCCCACAGATTCTCTCAGGACTTCGGATCGCATCTGGCCTTGCAGTAATTGGTGCAATTGTTGGCGAATTTATAGGAGGAGGAGGCCTAGGCTCTGTCGTGGATTCGGCTCGCACGCAACAACGCATGGATCTGGTCTTCGCCGCCGTACTCACTTCCTCGTTGTTAGGTGTCCTCTTCATCGTGGGAGTCAATTGGATTACCCACCTTCTGCTTCATCCCTGGCACGCATCTGCACAAAAGAAGGATTCCCCTTAAAATCTAAATCACCCTGCTACAACAGTAGGGTCGGAGACCTTGAATGCGATCGAATACACAGAACTCCATTTTTTTTGCAAAACCCCTCTACCCTCTCCTCGCGGCACTCGCATTGATCCTGTGCTCTTGGGGATCTCTGAAGGACTCACGTGCCGCAGACAGTCCCATTCAAGTGATTCTCAACTGGAAGGCGGAGCCCGAATTTGGTGGGCTATATGAGGCTCAATTGATGGGAGCATTCGAAAAACGAGGACTCAAAGTCGAAATCCTTGAAGGTGGAGCAGGGACTCCCGTAGCGCAAATGGTTGCAACGGGGCGTGCGCAATTTGGCATTGCTGGTGCGGACGATGTGATTCTTGCCCAAGAAAGAGGAATGGATATCCAAGCCCTCTTTGCGACTTATCAAAACAACCCGCAAGGGATCATGGTTCATGAAGCCAGTGGCCTCAACACCATCGGAGACTTGATGCGTGCGCCCGGTAAACTCGCCATGCAAAAAGGCGCTGGATTCACCCTGTTTCTTAAAAAAAAATACCCAGACGCGAAAGTGACCCTCGTTCCTTACGCGGGGGGAATCGCCTCGTTTCTGTCTGACCCGAACTTCTCGCAGCAATGTTATATTACAGCGGAACCGATTGCCGCTCGAGACGCCAAGATAAAAACCAAAGCTCTCCTCATTTCGGATGAAGGATACAATCCCTACGGGGCACTTCTGGTGGCACGAGCTCAGTTTATTTCAAAAAACGAGAGTCTTACCCGGAACTTTATATCTGCCGTTCGAGAAGGTTGGGCATCCTACCTAAAAAACCCCACTCGTACGAACGCCCATATGCAAAAGCTCAACCCATCCATGAGTCTGGCTACTTTTAACGAAGGTTCCCGCATTCAAGCACCCCTCATCGAGACCCCAGAAACTCGAAGATCGGGTCTCGGATTCATGAGCTTGGAACGGTGGCAAATCCTCATCGCACAGCTCAAGGACCTCAAGCTCGTGCGCAAAGAGCCAAA
>Ga0169931_10004078_pt1 | contig 22886 bp, 22 predicted proteins | sample Kivu_15m_20L_FD_129675 | JGI IMG/M metagenome (GOLD analysis project Ga0169931, IMG submission 129675) | Freshwater microbial communities from Lake Kivu, Western Province, Rwanda to study Microbial Dark Matter (Phase II) - Kivu_15m_20L... | ecosystem: Environmental > Aquatic > Freshwater > Lake...
AACTGACAGCGATCTTCGTAGGTGAGCCGACGATATGTCCTCATGGGTAACCCCTTGGTGTGCCAAGAGGTTACTTCATCACGCCGTCGGGGAATTTATGCACTGGCTACTTGAATCCGCGTTTGTATTGCCAGGGAGCAGGGGTAAGAATGTAGACCATGGAAACTATATGGCAATTGATAAATTTCTTGATCAGGGAAGAATGCTGATCTTTATTTAGGTTATTTTGCCAATGAGTAAGGCCAACGACATGTGTGTTGAGGGTGGCTGTTGAATGGAGAACGTAATCAGATTTCTTGACGGAACACAAGGCATCTGCCATTGTTGCCTCATGTCAAAAATCTTGGGAGTGTCATGAATAAAGAGAATGCTCGTCGAGTGGCGGTGGTGGGGCTGGGGTATGTCGGGTTGCCGATTGCGGTGGCCTTTGGCAAACAGGCGCCTGTGATCGGGTTTGATGTCAATCAAGCGAAAGTTGAGGAGTTGCGGAAGGGGATTGACCGGACAGGCGAGGTGTCGTCGAAGGACCTTTCCGAGACCCGGATAACCTATACCTGGGAGCCGGCTGATCTGAAGGCGGCGGACTTTATCATCGTGGCCGTGCCAACACCCATCAATGACGCGCTACAGCCTGATTTGCGGGCCTTGCGCATGTGTTCTGAGGCGATCGGCGCCAATCTGGCCGCAGGGACGATTGTGGTCTATGAGTCGACCGTCTATCCCGGAGTCACGGAAGAGGTGTGTTTGCCAATTCTTGAAAAGAAATCCGGGCTGAAGGCTGGGGTTGATTTCAAGGTGGGGTACTCGCCGGAGCGCATCAACCCGGGCGACAAAGAGCATACGCTGGAAAGAATTGTGAAAGTGGTCTCGGCGCAGGATGCCGAATCGCTTGAGATTGTCGCGGAGACATACGGGAAGGTCGTCAAAGCCGGGATTCATCGGGCCTCCAGTATCAAGGTGGCCGAGGCCGCGAAAGTGATTGAAAATACGCAGCGGGATTTGAACATTGCGCTCATGAATGAGCTGGCCCTCATTTTTCATCGCCTCGGCATCGATACCAAATCGGTGCTAGATGCGGCTGGCACGAAGTGGAATTTTCTGAAGTTTTTTCCTGGGCTGGTCGGTGGTCACTGTATTGGTGTCGATCCCTACTATCTGACGTCGAAAGCCGAATCCGTGGGCTATCATCCGCAAGTCATTCTGGCAGGCCGCCGGATTAACAATGGCATGGGCAAGTATGTGGCTGAGCAGACGATGAAATTGTTCGGCCAGCTGCCGCGTCCCGTTTCTGAGCTGAAAGTGGCGGTGTTGGGGCTGACCTTCAAGGAGAATGTTCCCGACCTGCGGAATAGCAAGGTGCCGGACATTATCAATGAGCTGCGCGAGTACGGAATTCAGGTGGTGGTGCATGATGCCATCGCGGAGTCCAAAGAGGCTGAGCATGAATACGGCATCACGCTCGCCGATTGGAAAGATATCAAGGATGTCGACGGAGTGATCGTAGCCGTCGTGCACAGGGCCTACCTCGATATGGGGCTTGACGAACTGCTGAAGCCGTTGCGGAGTCAGCGGAATGGTGTGTTGATCGATGTGAAAAGTATCTTCGATCCGGCAAAGGTGCCGGCCTCAATCAAGTATTGGCGTCTCTAACCCCATCCTTCCGTCCTCTCCTGATTGCAGGAACGCCTCAGATCCCGTAGAGTAGGCGCCGTCTCATCGTAAGAACGCTGAAAGGACCAGTATGCGAATTTTGGTGACCGGCGGTGCGGGGTTTCTTGGCAGCCATTTGTGCGAGTCCCTCATTGAGCAGGGCCACACCGTCGTCTGCATGGATAACCTTGTCACGGGTCGAGTGGAAAATGTGGCGTACCTGATGGGAAACGAACGGTTTTCCTTCATGAAGTACAATGTGTGCGACTATCTCCATATTGAGGGAGGGTTGGATGCCATCCTTCATTTCGCCTCGCCGGCCAGTCCTCAGGATTACCTGGAGTTGCCGATCGCCACGTTAAAGGTGGGAGCGTTAGGGACGCACAAAGCCCTGGGTTTGGCCAAGGCCAAAGGCGCCAGGCTGCTCTTGGCGAGTACATCGGAAGTCTATGGCGATCCGCTGGTCAACCCGCAGCCGGAGTCCTACTGGGGCAATGTGAATCCAATCAGCCCGCGCGGCGTCTACGACGAAGCGAAACGGTTTGCCGAAGCCATGACCATGGCCTATCACCGGTATCATGGGGTGGATACCAGAATCGTCCGTATCTTCAATACCTTTGGCCCCCGCATGCGTCCGCACGATGGGCGAGTGGTGTCGAATTTCATCGTCCAGGCGCTGCAAGGCAAGCCGCTCAGCGTGTTTGGCGATGGTGCGCAGACGCGCAGTTTCTGTTACGTGGACGATTTGGTACGGGGTATTCTGTCCTTGCTCATGATCGATTCGGACCGGAGTGTGGAACAGCGCACGGATCGCAAGTTTCTCCACGCCAAAAATGACGATGAGGGCAGCGACAGCATCCACAATCCGGTGAATATCGGCAACCCTCGCGAGCTAACGGTGCTGGAGATTGCCAAGCTGGTGATCGAGCTGACCCGCTCATCCAGCCAGATTACCTACCATCCGTTGCCAGCCGACGATCCCAAAGTGCGGCGGCCTGACATCACGCGCGCCCGCACGCTGCTCAAGTGGGAGCCTCAGGTGCCGCTGGAGGAGGCGTTGGTCCGTACGATCAAGTATTTCAAGCAGGTTCTTGCCTAACCAGACAGACCAGACAGACGAGACAGACGAGACAGACGAGACAGACCAGACAGGCTCAATAGGCCAGATAGACTTTCCCCCGCCTTTCTTGCCCGTCGCGCTCACGCTGCTTGACCCCCTTCAAACTCGCACGGTATCCTGTCCTCCGCGTCATATTTTATGGAGAAGGGTTAAGCATGTCATCTGATCTCGAACCGCAGCGCGACACGGCCGTAGTTTCTGCCGAATCAACGGATCTTCAAGAGGTTCCGCTTCAGCCGATTCCAGAGTATGTCCAGGAGTTGGTGGCGCGAGCCAAACAGGCGGCCGGGCGGCTGGCGACGCTCTCCACAGCGGTCAAGAATCGGGCGCTTGAGGCGATGGCCGATGCCTTGGATGAAAAGAAAGAGCAGCTCCTCGAAGCGAACGCAAAGGATGTCGAGGCGTTTGGCTCAACGCCTGAGAAGAAGGCGATGGCCGACCGGCTTCGCCTTACCGATACGCGGATTGCGGAGATGTCGGCCGGCATCCGGGAAGTCGCGAAGCTGCCGGATCCTCTGGGCGACATGCCGAAGATGTGGACCAGGCCGAACGGGATGCAGGTGGGGCGTGTGCGGGTGCCGATCGGCGTCATTGGTATCATCTATGAATCTCGTCCGAACGTCACGGCCGATTCCGCCGCGCTCTGCTTGAAGTCCGGCAATGTCTGCGTCCTGCGCGGCGGCAGCGAAGCGATTCATTCGAACACGGCCATTGCGGCGGTGCTGGCCGAAGCGGCAGAGAAGGCCGGCGTGCCTCCCGGCGCCATTACCTTCGTCGAGCGGCCTGATCGGGACGTCGTGCCGGTGCTGCTGAAAAAAGACCGGTACATCGATCTGATCATCCCGCGCGGCGGGCCGTCGCTCATGAAGACGATTGCCGAACATGCCACCATTCCCGTTGTGAAGCACGATGCCGGTATTTGCCACATCTATGTGGATGCGGATGCCGATCAGGCGCAGGCCGAATCGATTTGTGTGAATGCCAAGGCTCAGCGGCCTTCGACCTGCAATGCGATGGAAACCCTGCTGGTTCATCAATCGATTGCCAGGACCTTTCTCCCGCGCCTCATGGAGAAGTTGCAGGCCGCCAAGGTGGAAGTGCGCGGCTGTCCGAAGACCTGCCAGCTGTTGCCGGAGGCCAAACCGGCCGGCGAAGAAGACTACGGGAAGGAATTTTTGGACCTGATTCTGGCGGTGAAGGTGGTGAAGCATATGGACGAGGCGATGGAACACATTGCCAAGTATGGCTCCCAACACACCGAAGCGATCGTGACCACCGATTATCAGCGGGCCATGCGGTTTTTGCGCGAGGTCGACGCGGGGGCGGTGCTGGTGAATGCCTCCACGCGGCTCAATGACGGCTATCAATTCGGTCTTGGCGCCGAAATCGGGATCAGCACCTCCCGCATCCATGCCCGGGGTCCGATGGGGCTGGAAGAACTGACTTGCTCGAAGTTTGTCGTTATGGGGAGCGGTCAGATCCGCGAGTAAATGTCAGACGATCCCGTTCGCACCGCATGCTCGTTTCCCGGCGCGCTCCAGTTTCCCGACAATCGTGATCTGGCTCAACGGTTCGACCAGGTCGGCGGGCGAGTCGTCCGCCAGGCGTCCGGCCATCTGGTGTTCTATCGGCCGGACGGGCGCCGCATGCTGGCCACTGATCCTGCCGGCCACCCGCTCCATGAATGCGAATGGGGACAGGATGCGAAAGGGGCTGCCGTTCTTGTGCGGGCCCGCTTGCGGCTCGACTGGGGCCGGTGGGTGGGGCTGAAGCCGGGCGGCCTGGTCAATGAGACGCGGCTCAATCTGGCCACGAAGCCGGGCTGGCAGCGGCTGAAGGCGGAAGACCTGCGGCAGATGGCGGCGCAGGCGATGCGCGTGCCTATTGAAGAAGTCCGGTTCTTTTACGGGGACGAGGATCTTGTCATCGACGCGCATGGCCAGGCGACGATCCGGCATCGCAAAGACGCTTTCTATGTGCTGGAGGACGGCTCCTTCGACCATGCCCGCTTCATGTCCTGCATGGGAGCGATGCATTGGGACCGGATTGATTTCCTGCCGGTCGTTGAACTCTTCAAATCCCTCTTGCCTGGCACCGGCTCCGCCGCGTTTGAACTGATTCGCGGTCTCTACGACGATCAGAACGAAGGCCAGCCAAACCCGCAGCCCTTGCGCTATCGGGGCATTCCCACTTATCCCTCGGAAGCGGCCTTTGCGCTTTTCAGCAGCTTTTTCACGGCACAGGCCCCGGGCGGGGGGGAGCCGATGGCCCTGTTTATGGATCCGTCGCGCGCCCATCAGCTCACGTGGCTGCCGTCGCGCGCCCTGCCCTTGCGCTATTTTGACGAGGCCCAGCGCCTCTGTGTGACGGTGCGGGGCGGCCAGTTGGTGAAGGCGACGTGTGCTGACGATCCCGCAGGACTGTCCTACGCCAATCCCAGGGGGCGGCGAGTGGCGGCCTGGGATCGTACGGCCACGATTGTCGATGGGCGTCTTCGGTTGAAGGATCGGGATCGTACGACGGAACTGAGCCTGCCGCAGGGCGCCGGCGGGTCTATGGCCACTGAAGGGGGAGCCACTGTCAGTCCCGTCGATTGGCGATCGGTCTTTGTGCCGGGCGTTCCGACCGTTCAGCCGGGGGAAGTCTTCGGGGCCGTGCTCTTGTATCCGCAGGATGAAACACCGGTCGGAGAACTGGCGGCGCAACCGTTTGTGGCGGACTATCTGCAAGATCTGGCGGAACAGGACCGGGAGATCGGCCAGATTCTCTTGCGGGCTGAGCGGATCTTGATTGAGAACGGCGACGCGGTTATTTCGACCTGCCTCCCATTCGATCGTCCTCGAGACGTGTCCGTCACCGTCTGGCATCCGGCCTTTGCGTGTAAGCAAGCCCAGCAACTGTGGACGCAGTGCCACGAAATCCAACGGTGGGAGTGGCTTCAGCGGACACAGTTCATGCTCGCCAGCGCTCAACCTTCCGTGACACCGGTCGGCGCCTCCCATGACCTGGCCTATGTGTGGGTTCCCTATGTTGAATTTGAGCAGGCGAGCCTGCTCGTGGCCCGCCTGCGTCTGCTCGCCCAGCGGACCAAGACCGGCGGGAATGCCTTCGTCGTCGGCCCAGCGCGCCTGGGAGACGAGTTGCCAAAGGCCGGGTTTCAGCTGTGCTGGCAGGAAGCGGTGGAACGGCTCCCGACGTTTGCCATGCACAAGACGATTTTGCCGAAAGCCAAGCTGTGCAGCGGGCTGACGATGTTTCACGTCCGCCGCATGTAGCCTCTTGCGCCGATCCGCCTCCTTCGATTACTGTCATCCTCATGAGCGAGCCAACCCAAGAACAGATGCCTGCCGAAGAGGCGGGAGACAAGATCGTCATCTACTGGGAGCGGGAGTACTCCACGGCCTTTCCCCCGGAGCGGCTGAAGCTGGATTTTCACCCCCATCGGCCGATGTTGAATAATATGACGCTGGATGAGCAACGGGCGCTGGCCGCCAGTGGATACAAGGTGGTGCCGGACGACTGCGGGCCGGTGCGCACCGTCGGCAGCTATGGCTGGCTCATCCGCTGTCCGGCGGATATCAAATTGCGCCGGACGGCCGAGGGGGTGAAGTGGCAATCGCCGCCGATTCAACCGGAAGAGCGGCTGCTGGGCTACAAAACGTTCTCCGGCATGTATGTCGATCTGATTCTGAACAGCGGGTATCCCAAACTCTGCTGCGGGATTCGCTTCTACTATCCCAAGCACGTGGGCCTCATGATGAAGGATCTTCCCAACCCCTTCTTCCACCTTCCCGATCGGACCTTCAGCATCTGGGAGGGGATTAAAACGCAGGAGTATAAGCGGACGCCGAACCAATATGACTGGCTGCCGGACTACGAAGCCTTCACCGCCAACTTTCTCCTGCAACTGCACAAGCCCACCACGATCAAGCGCGGCGACCCCATCGGGTTGGTGCTGCCCGTCCTGCTGCCCAAGCAATTCACACTCGAAGAAATCACGCGTCCGTAGTCTGTTTCTTCTCCGTCAACAGTTCGACGGTGCGACAGGGATGTCTGAGAGCGATGCCGGGGAGGGGCCTGAAACGTTCTCGTCCTGTCATTGACAGCCGGGTAGCGCATTGTTGCTCTTGCATCGTGGCGATGCATATTCTGATGCACATGGAGGCGGTATGAAGGCGGTCACATTGAGAAATCTTCCGGCGTCGTTGGATCGTACGATCCGTCAACGGGCGAAGAAGACGGGCGTGAGTGTGAATAAAGTGGTGATTAGCCTTTTGCAGGACCATCTCGGCGAATCGGCGCCGCAACCGGCGCACCGGTATCATGATCTGGACGAACTGGCTGGCACCTGGAGCAAGCAGGAGGCGGAGGCCTTCGAGGAGGCGCTGGCCAAACAGCGCGCGATCGATCCGGAGATGTGGAAGTGACCCGGATTCTGCTCGATACCTCGGCCTATTCCGCATTCATGCGCGGCGATGCCGTCGTGAAGGAGACGCTGCAGACGGTGGATGCGATCTATCTGAACGCGGTGGTCGTGGGGGAGTTGCGCGTCGGGTTCATGCGCGGCCGTGCCAGACAGAAAAACGAAGAACGGCTGAAGCAATTCCTGGCGTCTTCCAGGGTGTCCGTCGTGGCTGTGGATGATGACACGGCAGAGCGGTATGCGGTGATTCTCAACGGCCTCTGGACTGCCGGGACGCCGATTTCAACCAACGATATCTGGATTGCGGCGTCGGCCATGCAGTTTGGTTTGACGGTGGTGACGACGGATGCCCACTTCCTCAAGATCCCTCAAATTCTTGCGTCCTATACCTCGCCGGTCAGCAAGTAATACGTCATAACGCCGTTGTTTGAAGGCGCTTTTGATTATTTCGATTATTGCGTCTATTTCGTTTGCCCGCTATGCTGATTTTACATCACAGGAGAGCGCCCATGGCTACGATGACTAGTAGGACGAGAGAACCGATTGTGCCGACCGCGCAGGATGCGGCGATTGCTCGTGAAGCCAGTCGTATGCTGGCCCCGTATATCGATCACCTGGAGAATCTCCGCTTCCAAGTCGGGGAGGAGAGGAAGGCCGCTCAGGCACTCGCGCTGCCAGCATCGGCCATTCGGCTTCTGCTCGATCTCCTGACGGAGATGGCGGCAGGGAACGCTGTTACGCTGATTCCGGTTCACGCCCAGCTGACCACCCAACAGGCCGCCGATGTTCTGAACGTCTCCAGACCGTTTCTCGTGAGTCTTCTTGAAGAAGGGAAGATTCCTCATGTGAAGGTTGGGACGCACAGACGCATCCTGTTTGAAGATCTCATGCGCTACAAAAAGAGCGTTGACAGGGAGCGCCATAAAGCCCTCGATGAACTCGTCACACAAGCAGAAACATTGGGGATGGGCTACTGACGTTGGCGACGTTCACCGCATTATACGATGCGTGCGTCCTCTATCCCGCACCGCTGCGTGACCTTCTGATGGAGGTCGCACGCACCGACCTCTTCCGGGCAAAGTGGTCTTCGATGATTCACGAGGAGTGGATACGGTCGGTTCTGAAAAACCGCCCGGACTTATCTCTCGATGTTCTGAAGCATACGAGTGAACTGATGGATCTGCACGGCAGCCCAGACGCATAGAAACAGACTTCGCAATCCAGGCAAGACGGTTGACCAGTACCTTGAAACTCTGGAGCGGCAGGCGCTGAATGAATTCGTCGCAGGGCTCCGGACCTTTGCGGCACTGCTGTAATGTAGTAGTGGTCTGCCTTGACAGGCCTCTGAGCCGTCAGTAAGATGTGGCTGCCTTTAACGCTCATCCTGCGAGGTGAGCAAGGAGCCGATATGAGAACCCAACCCGGCGATGGCCGGATGCACAACGTGAACCTTCTTGCCCGCTCAGGCGAGAGGGTTTTTTTATGCCCTCAAGAAGACGTGAAATGTGACGGGTGACGAGTGATGGGGTGGGGGAAAATTTAGCGGGTGGAGCGCCAACAGTGAATACGGATAAACAGAACGAGCGGTTGATTATGGATGCCGGGGATATGGGCCGGGCGCTGACGCGCATCGCCCATGAAATCCTTGAGCACAATAAGGGTGTGAAGGACCTGGCGCTCGTCGGGATCAGGACAGGCGGGGTGCATCTCGCGCACCGGCTGGCGAAGCGGATTGAAGAGATCGAGCGGGTGGCGGTGCCGATCGGCGATTTGGACATCACGCTCTATCGTGACGACTTGTCGTTGCGCAAGGAGCAGCCGGTGTTGCGCACGACCTCGGTGCCGTTCGACGTGTCGGATAAGGTGGTGGTGCTGGTGGACGATGTGCTGTTCACGGGACGCACGATCCGCGCGGCGATGGATGGCCTGATGGATTTGGGCCGGCCGGCTGAAATTCAGCTGGCGGTGCTCGTGGATCGCGGCCATCGGCAGCTGCCGATCAAGGCCACCTATATCGGAAAGAATCTGCCGACATCGCGGGAAGAAAACGTGCAAGTGCTGTTGGAGGAACTCGGCGAGGATGACCGGGTGGTCATTCTGAAGGCCGGATCCTGAAAGGGCTGTGCGTGTGGGATCGGAACGTGAGCGGAGGTTGCCATGAGCCTCAAAGGTAAACATCTCCTCAGTCTGGCTTCTTTGTCGGTGGACGAGATTGCCTTGATTCTCGAGACGGCGGATTCCTTCAAGGAAGTCAGTGGCCGTGAGATCAAGAAGGTGCCGGCGCTGCGCGGGCGCACCGTCGTCAACCTGTTCTTTGAGCCGAGTACGAGAACGCGCACCTCGTTCGAATTGGCCGCCAAGCGGCTGAGCGCGGATGTCATCAATTTTTCCCCCTCGTCGAGCAGCGTGGTCAAGGGTGAAACCCTGCTCGATACGGCGCGGAATATCGAGGCGATGCAGGCGGATATCATCGTGCTGCGCCATTCGTCGGCCGGGGCCGCTGAGACCTTGGCGCGCGGGGTGCAATCGTCGGTGATCAATGCGGGCGACGGCTGGCATGAGCATCCCACGCAGGCGCTGCTCGATCTCTATACGATTCGCGAGCGGGGGTTGCCGTTTCAAGGGTTGCGCGTGGCCATCGTCGGCGATGTGGCGCATAGCCGGGTGGCGCGCTCGAACATCCTGGCCTTGACGAAACTCGGCGCCGAGGTGCGGGTGGTGGGGCCGGCCACGATGATTCCCTTCGGCATCGAAAAACTGGGCGTGACGGTGTTTCACCATCTCGACGAGGGGTTGCGGGATGTGCAGGTGATTATGATGCTGCGGCTCCAGCTGGAGCGGCAGGGGAAGGCGCTGTTCCCGACCATCCGTGAATATGCGCGGCTGTACGGATTGACGGCGGAGCGGGTGAAGCTGGCGGATCCGAAGGCGATCGTCATGCATCCCGGTCCGATCAATCGCGGGGTGGAGATTGCGCCGGACGTGGCGGATAGTCTGTCGTCGGTGATTTTGGATCAGGTGGCGAACGGTGTGGCTGTTCGCATGGGCGTTCTCTATCTCATGTCAGGAGCGAACTAAATCGTGGCAATTTTGATTAAAGGCGGGCATGTCATCGATCCGGGGCGCGTGAACGGGGTGGCGGATGTGTTGATCGATCAGGGCAAGATCGCAGCCGTCGGGACGAACCTGCCGGTTCCGGCCGGATGCACGACGATCGAGGCCAAGGGGCAGCTCGTCTTGCCCGGCTTTGTGGATCTGCATGTCCATTTCCGCGAACCGGGGTTTGAGTATAAGGAAACGATTCAGAGCGGCAGCGCGGCGGCGGTGGCGGGCGGATTCACCACGGTCTGCGCGATGCCGAACACCAAGCCGGTCAACGATAATCAGGCCGTGACGGAATTCATGATCGATCGGGCGCGGACGGCAGGGCTGGCCAACGTACTGCCGATCGGGGCCATTACGAAAGGCTCGGAGGGGAAGGAATTGGCGGAGATCGGCGATCTGCGCCGGTCCGGCTGTGTGGCGATCTCGGATGACGGCAAGCCGGTGATGAACAGCCTGGTGATGCGGCGGGCGATGGAATATGCGCTGGCCTTCGATCTGACCGTGGTGGACCACTGCGAAGATCTGCATCTGGCCGAGGGCGGCTGCATGAACGAGGGGATGATCTCTACCGAACTGGGCTTGCCCGGGATTCCTGCCGCGGCGGAAGATGTGATGGTGGCCCGCAACTTGTCCTTGTCCGAGCTCACCGGGGCGCGGCTGCATCTCGCCCATATCAGCACGGCTGGGTCGGTGCGCATGGTGCGCGAAGCGAAGGCGCGCGGGATCAAGGTGACGGCAGAGGCCTGTCCGCATCATTTCACGCTGACCGAGGATGTGGTGCGGGGCTACAACACGCTGGCGAAAATGAATCCGCCGCTCAGGACCGGCGAGGATGTGCAGGCGATTAAAGAGGGGCTGCGCGACGGCACGATCGATGTCATTGCCACCGACCATGCGCCGCATGCGACGCAGGAAAAGCAGCAGGACTTTACCGAGGCGCCGTTCGGGATTGTCGGATTGGAAACCGCGCTTCCGCTTACGCTGGCCTTGGTGGAGGAAGGCGTGCTGACCTTGGAGCAAGCCGTGGATAAATTGACCGCGGCGCCGGCGGTGGCATTTGGATTGAAGAAGGGCACCTTGGCGGTCGGCGCCGACGCGGATGTGGCGATCGTCGATCCCCACGAATCCTGGACAGTCGATCCCGGCAAGTTCAAGTCGAAAAGCCGGAATACTCCCTTTGCCGGATGGACTGTGAAGGGGCGGGTGAAGAAGACGATTGTCGGGGGGCGAGTCGTGTTTGAGGCCCCGGCGGCGGAACGGGCGTGACGGATGGAGGGGCGGGCCTTTCTCTGGACGTCGCGAGTATGTCTCACGCTGGAGTGGCTGGCGTTGGGCCTGTGGGTGGGCGGGTTGGTGGTGCTGGTGGCGGCGGTGATTCCCGCGGTGTTTAATACGTTCGGCGGGCAGGATTCCGGAGGGTTTTTTCTCACGCGGGCTTTTGAGGGCTTCAATCGCGTGGTACTGGGCGCGATGGCGGTGCTGGTGGCGGGCGTGGTCTGGCGGCATCGAACGCAACATCCGGTGATGGCGCCCACGCGGGCCGAGATGATGGTGCTGGGGGCGATGGTGCTGATTGCGGGGATCATCATCGGGGTCTTGCATCCGCACGCCGCCGCGCTGCAAGCCGAGGCCTTTGCGATCAAAGATGAGGCGGCGAGGAAGGCGGCCTTTGCCGCGTTTTTCAAGATTCATATGCCGGTCCGGGCGTTGTACATGGTGAATTTGTGTCTGGGCATGGTGCTCATGGGCATTCGCGTCAATCACACATTGCGATCGGGTAAGGGGCAGGTATGAAGAAGGCGCTCTTGGCATTGGCGGATGGCACGGTCTTCGAAGGGCGCGCGCTCGGGTACGAAGGAGAGACGGTCGGCGAAGTGGTGTTCAATACCGCGATGACCGGGTATCAGGAAGTGCTCACAGATCCGTCGTATAAGGGGCAGATTATTACGATGACCAGTCCCCACATTGGCAACTATGGTGTGACGCCGGAGGATGTCGAGTCGCGCAAGATCTGGGCGGAAGGGTTTGTCGTGATGGAGGCCAGCCGATTGGCCAGCAACTGGCGCGGAAAAGAACTGATCCAGGATTATTTGGCGAAGGCCCGGGTGGTGGCGATCGAAGGATTGGATACGCGGGCGCTGACCCGGCACCTGCGCGAGCATGGCTCGCAGCAGGGCCTGATCACGCATCTGGACGGGGATCGCGCGCGCGCGGTGCAGAAAGCCAGGACTGCTCCCGGCATTGTCGGGCGCGATCTGGTAGCGGAGGTGACCTCGGCGCGGTCGTATGCCTGGACGAGTGATTCCGGCGAGTGGGCGCCTGACCTCGGAATGAGCGCCGTGCGATCGGCCCCGCGCAAGTCCTGGCGGGTTGTGGCCTATGATTTTGGCGTGAAGGAAAATATCCTGCGCTGTCTGGTGGACGTGGGCTGTGAGGTGACGGTGGTGCCGGCTTCGACGCCGGCGGCCGAGGTCATGGCTTTGAAGCCGGACGGGGTGTTTCTCTCGAACGGCCCCGGCGATCCGGAGGGCGTGCCCTATGCCATGGAAGCGGTGCGGGCGCTGATTGGCCGCTATCCGATTTTCGGCATTTGTCTCGGGCATCAAATTCTGGGATTAGCCTTTGGCTTGAAGACCTACAAGCTGAAGTTCGGCCATCATGGATCGAATCATCCGGTAATGGACCTGCGGACGAGGAAAGTGGAGATCACCTCGCAGAATCATAATTTCGCAGTGCAGATTCCTGCCTCGTTCACCGCTGTGCCGGATCGCCCGCTGACGCTGGACACGAAGATGGGGAAGGTGGCCATCACGCATGTGAGCCTGAATGACCACTCGATTGAAGGCATGGCCTGTGTCGATCAGCCGGTCTTCTCCGTGCAGTATCATCCTGAGGCCTCGCCCGGTCCGCACGACTCGGCCTATTTATTCGAGGAATTCGTCCAGTTGATGGAGAAACACCATGCGTAGCCGGTTTGCGACGATCGTGCTGATCGGGCTGTTGATCTCCGGATGCACGTTGAATTTCCCTCTGTTCCCTGGACCGGGTCCGCTCCAGGAAACGCAAGTTAGCGGCAAGGGCGATGCCAAAGTACTGCTCATCGAGGTCTCCGGGATGATCAGCTCCCAGGATGGAGAGGGCCTGGCCCAGACGCCCAGCCTTGTGGCGAGCGTTAAAGAGCAGCTGACGAGGGCTGTGCAGGACGAGAAGGTGAAGGCTGTGGTGCTCCGCATCAACTCGCCGGGCGGGACGGTGACGGCATCGGATATCATTCATCATGAGCTCAAGGCGTTCAAGGCCAGCCGGAAGATTCCCATCGTCGCGTCGATCATGGACGTCGGGGCATCGGGGGGCTACTATATTGCGGCGGCGGCGGATTCGGTGTTCGCGCATCCCTCCTCCGTCACAGGCAGCATCGGCGTGATCATGCTGACGGTCAATGCGCACGGGTTGCTGGAAAAAGTCGGACTCGAAGCGACGGCGATCACGTCGGGGCCTCGCAAAGACATGGGCTCGCCGTTCCGGATCATGACGACGGACGAGCGCGCGGTTTTCCAGGGACTCATTGATTCCTTCTATCAGCGATTTTTGACGGTGGTGCAGGAGGGCCGTCCGCAGCTTCACATGGACCAGATCAAGAAGCTGGCCGATGGGCGGGTGTATACCGGAGAGCAAGCGAAGGCGGCCGGGTTGGTTGACGAGATCGGGTATCTGGAAGATGCCGTTGAGCTGGCGAAGAGAAAATCCGGATTGACGGAAGCCCGGGTGGTGATGTACCGGCGTCCCGGCGAGTACTCGAACAATGTCTATTCCAAGCTGATGGCGCCTGGTCCCTTAGTCAGTCTGGGCACGCTCGACCTGATGGCGGTTGTCCGTGGCGGGACGCCTCAGTTTATGTATATGTGGATGCCGTAAGGGAAGAAGGGGAGGTCTGGTCTGTTCGGTCTTTCTCGTCTATCTGGTCAGCGGGAGGGGGGAAGCCGCTAGAGGCGAGGGGATAGGCCAATGAGACTGACCAAATAGACCAAACAGACTGAATGGACCAGACAGACCACATGAACCAGACCGACCAAATAGACCAACCAGATCTGGTCGGCCGCCGTGCGGCGCTGGTGCTGGGGGCGCGCTGGGTCGCGGGGCTCTCTGCGGTCTTGGGGACTTGTTCGGCGGCGAGCGTGCTCTCATTGATGACGGGCTGCTATCGGGCTCCGGGGACGGCGCGCGATCAGCTTATTTTCTTCTCGGAAGAAAAGGAAATGCAGTTTGGCCTGGAGGCCTATCGGGAAGTGTTGCGGCAGGCCCGGCTTAGCGAGAATCAGGAGGTCAACGAGCTGGTGCAGCGGGTCGGCCAGCGGATTGCCAAGGCGGCCAACAAGCCGGAATACCAGTGGGAGTTTGCCGTCATTCAGGATGACAAGATGGTGAATGCCTTTGCGTTGCCCGGCGGGAAGGTCGCGGTGTTCACCGGTATTTTGAAACATACGCAGGGGGAGGCCGGTTTGGCCACGGTGATGGGACACGAAGTCGCGCATGCGCTCCAGCGCCATGGCGTCGAGCGGATGAGCCGCAGCATCATCGACCAGATCGCCCAACTCGGCGCGATCGGCGCGGCGGTGGGGGCGCACGGCGGCGGCGGGGCGATTGCCGGCGTGTTGGGAGCCTACGGCGTGAATGTGTCGCTGCCGTTCAACCGGAAGCAGGAGTCGGAGGCGGACTACATCGGCATGCGCCTCATGGCGGAAGCGGGCTACGATCCGCGGGAAGCCGTGCCGTTTTGGGAGCGCATGAGCGGGTGTCCGAGGCAGATGATCGGGAAGATCTGTTTCCGCGCCCAGCAATCGATCCCGGAGTTTCTTTCGACCCATCCGTCGGATGCTACGCGCATCAACCAGATCGAAGCCTGGCTGCCCGAAGTCTTGCAACATTATCACGGGGCCGCGACAAGTCCGGTGCCGCCGGCTGCGCCCTATCGGCCCTTGATTGGGCCGATGCCTGAACCTAGTTAGTGTGTAACGAGAGGATTCATGCCCAGACGTACTGATATCAAGTCGATCCTGTTGATTGGTTCCGGTCCGATCGTCATCGGGCAGGCCTGTGAATTCGACTATTCCGGCACGCAAGCCTGCAAGGCCCTGCGGGAAGAAGGGTTCAAGGTCATCCTCATCAACAGCAATCCCGCCACCATTATGACCGATCCGGAACTGGCCGACCGGACCTATGTCGAACCGATCACGCTGGATGTGGTGGAGAAAGTCATCGAGCGCGAGCGGCCGGATGCCTTGCTGCCGACGATGGGCGGGCAGACGGCGCTGAATGCCACGATGGGGCTGGTGAAGCGCGGTGTGCTGGACAGGTACGGCGTGAAGCTGATCGGGGCGTCGGCGGAGGCGATCCATAAAGCCGAAGACCGGGAAGCCTTTAAGCAGGCGATGGAACGAATCGGGCTGAAGGTGCCGGAGAGCGGGACCGCGCATACTCGCGACGAGGCGACAAAAATTTTAGAAAAGGTGGGATTCCCGGCCATCATCCGTCCCTCCTTTACGATGGGCGGCACCGGCGGCAACATTGCCTACAATCGGGAAGAGTTCGAAAAGCTGATCGACTGGGCGCTGGCCATGAGTCCGGTCAGCCAGGTGTTGATCGAGCGGTCGTTGATCGGCTGGAAAGAATACGAACTGGAGGTCATGCGTGATCTGAAGGACAACGTGGTCATCGTCTGTCCGATTGAGAACCTGGATCCCATGGGGGTCCATACGGGAGACAGCATCACCGTGGCGCCAGCCATGACCCTGACCGACAAAGAGTATCAGCGTATGCGCGATGCAGCCTTGCGGATCATTCGTGAGATCGGCGTCGATACGGGCGGCTCCAACATTCAGTTCGGCTTGAACCCCGACAACGGGGAGATGATCATCATCGAAATGAATCCGCGGGTCTCGCGGAGTTCGGCGCTGGCGTCGAAGGCCACGGGTTTCCCAATCGCGAAAATCGCCGCCAAGCTGGCGGTGGGCTATACGCTGGACGAAATCACCAATGACATTACCGGCGTGACGAAGGCTTCCTTCGAGCCGGCGATCGATTACGTGGTCGTCAAGATTCCGCGCTTTGCGTTTCAGAAGTTCAAGGGAGCGGACCCGACCTTGACCACGCAAATGAAGTCGGTGGGCGAAGTGATGGCCATCGGCCGGACCTTCAAGGAGTCGCTCCAGAAAGCGATCCGTTCGCTTGAATTGGAATTGAACGGGCTGGCGTCCCGCCTGGGGATCGACCGGGGCATTCCCGCGGAGTTCAATCGAACAGAGGGATTGGAAAAGATTCGGAGAACCCTGAAGACCCCTTTGCCGGAGCGGCTCTGGTATCTCGCTGACGGGATCAGACTGGGGATGACGAATGACGAACTCTTTGCGATCACCAAAATCGATCCCTGGTTTCTCGAACAGATTCGCGATCTGATCGGGTTTGAACAAGGCCTTCTGGCCCAGGCGGGCAATGCCGCTGCGGCCCTGGCCGGCGGGCTGCTGTGGGAGGCCAAGGAGTGGGGATTCTCCGACGACCGGATCGGCCAGTTGCTCGGCGTCGAGGCGGCGGCCGTCCGCAAGGCGCGCATGGGCTTCGGGCCATCCGCTCGGTCCGTCACCTATAAGCGGGTGGATACCTGCGCGGCGGAGTTCGAGGCGCAGACCCCGTACCTCTATTCGACGTATGGCAGCGAATGTGAGTCACGCCCGTCCGACCGGAAGAAAGTCGTGATCCTGGGCGGCGGGCCTAACCGGATCGGGCAGGGGATCGAGTTTGACTACTGTTGCGTGCACGCGGCGATGGCGCTGCGTGACGAAGGGGTCGAAACGATCATGGTGAACTGCAATCCTGAAACCGTCAGCACCGACTACGACACATCCGACCGCCTCTATTTCGAGCCGTTGACGGAGGAAGATGTGCTGAACATCGTCCATCGGGAGCAGCCGCTGGGGGTGGTGTTGCAGTTCGGCGGGCAGACGCCGTTAAAGCTGGCCTTGCCGCTCTCCAAAGCGGGGGTGAACATTCTGGGGACGAGTCCCGAGGCGATCGATCGGGCGGAGGATCGCGAGCGGTTCCGCGATTTATTGAGCAAGCTGGGGCTGCGGCAGGCCGACAGCGGCATGGCGCGCTCGGTTGAGGAGGCGGTGCAGATTGCCGGAAAGATCAGCTATCCGGTCATGGTGCGGCCTTCCTACGTGTTGGGCGGCCGGTCCATGCAGATCGTCTACGATGAAGGCGGGTTGTTGGAATACATGCGCTCGGCGGTCAAGGCCTCGCCGAAGCATCCGGTCTTGATCGACAAGTATCTCGCGGACGCGATTGAAATCGATGCCGATGCCATTTCCGACGGCAAGACGGTGGTCGTCGCCGGGATCATGGAGCACATCGAAGAAGCGGGCGTGCATTCCGGGGACTCGGCCTGTTCCTTGCCGCCCTATACCTTGGATACGGACCTCGTGAACGAGATCGAGCGGCAGATGAAAGCCTTGGCGATCGAATTGGGCGTGGTGGGGTTGATGAATGCCCAATTCGCGGTGAAGGACAAGACGGTCTATGTCCTCGAAGTGAATCCGCGCGGGTCGCGCACCGTGCCGTTCGTCAGCAAAGCGATCGGCGCGCCGCTGGCGAAATTGGCGATGAAAGTGATGCTGGGCAAATCCCTCTCCGAATTGGGTTTCACGGCCGCGCCGCAGCCGAAGCATCTCTCGGTCAAGGAAGCGGTCTTTCCGTTCAATAAGTTTCCGGGCGTCGATGTGCTGCTTGGGCCGGAGATGAAGTCCACCGGCGAAGTCATGGGCATCGACAGCGACTTCGGCTGGGCCTTTGCCAAGTCGCAGGCGGGGGCCGGGTCGAGCTTGCCGAAAAGCGGAACGGCGTTTATCAGCGTGAAGGATACCGATCGCCAGGCAGCCGGGGCTGTGGCTATGCGCTTGCGGAAGCTGGGCTTTCAACTTCAGGCCACGAGTGGAACGGCCGAGTTTTTGAAGGCGCAAGGGGTGGACGTGGACGTGGTCCATAAAGTCAAAGAAGGGCGGCCACATATCGTCGACCATATCAAGAACGGGATGGTCGCTCTGGTGGTGAATACGGTGCGAACGGCGTCCGCCCATACCGATTCGCTGTCGATCCGGCGTGAAGCCCTCCAGAAGGGGGTGCCGTATTACACCACGATGCGGGGGGCGTTGGCGGCGGTGATGGGGATCGAGGCCATCCTCAAAAAGGAATTGTCGATTCGGTCGCTGCAAGAGTATCATCGGGGCTAGCTGGGGAGGAGACCAGAGAGACCATGCCTACGCCGATTACGAAAAAAGGATTTGAGGCCCTCAAGGCGGAGCTGGATCGCCTGCGGAAAGTCGAACGGCCCAATGTGATCGAGGCTATCGCCGAAGCGCGCGCCCATGGCGATTTGAGCGAGAACGCCGAATACGATGCGGCGAAGGAACGGCAAGGTTTTATCGAATCGCGCATTATCGAGATCGAATCGAAGCTGGCCGATGCGCGAGTGGTGGAGATTGCCATCGGACGGACGACGGAGACCGTGGTCTTCGGGTCCACGGTGCTGGTCATCGAGCAGGAGTCGCAATCCAAGAAACAGTACACACTGGTGGGGCAGGACGAAGCCGATATGAAGTTCAACAAGATCTCCATTCAGTCTCCGGTGGGCCGCGCGTTGATCGGCAAGCGCGTCGGCGACTTTGTTGAAGTCACCACGCCGGTGAAAATGGTCGAGTACGAAGTCGTGGAGATCAGGTTCGAGGAACTGTGACGTGCCACCGGCGCTCCCGCTTATCACCCTCCTGACCGATTTCGGTGAGCGCGATTGGTTCGCCGCCAGCATGAAAGGGGTGATCCTCTCGATCAACCCCGCAGCCCGCATCGTCGATCTCTCCCATCACCTGACCCCGCATCGCATCGATGAAGCCGCCTATTGGTTATGGTCCTGCTACAGGTATTTCCCTGAGGGGACGGTGCATGTCGCGGTGGTCGATCCGGGAGTCGGGAGCGGCCGCCGGGCGGTTCTCGTGAAGACGGCTCGGTACTATTTTGTGGCGCCGGACAACGGCCTCTTGACGCCGGTTCTCACTGAGGAGCCGGATGCCGGGATCTGGCAATTGGAGAACCGGCAGTACCGGCTGGAGCCGCCGGGCGCCACGTTCCATGGCCGGGATGTGTTTGCGCCCGCCGCAGCCTGGCTGAGCACAGGGGTACTAGCAGGGGCGTTCGGACCGCCGGTATCCGATCCGGTCACGATCGAATGGCCTCAGCCGACCGTCGAAGGAGCCAGGGTGCGGGGGCGCATCGTCTACGTGGACCGCTTCGGGAACGCGATTTCCAATATTACCTCGGCGCAGGTCACGGCCGTTCAAGCTGGCATCGGGAGCGCGCCTGTCACGATTCGCCTCTTGGATCATAGGATCGAGGGGCTGGTTGGCAGCTATCAGGCAGGCCGGTCCGGTGCGCCGTGCGGGCTGATCAATGGCAACGGTGTGCTTGAAGTGTTTATCAAGGAAGGGCATGCGGCAAGTCTGTTGGGCGTGAGCGTTGGCGCGCCGATCGTGATGTCTCGTGAGTAAAAGGCGGAATTTAGTGGGCGAAGCCGCTTTAAAGGGCTACATATAAGTACGTGGCTCGGCTAGTCAGTGATGGTTTTGGTAGAGGAGCGAGCGAATGAGCATTCTTGTGACCGGCGGGGCCGGCTTCATCGGCGCTAACTTTGTCTTGGATTGGCTGCGGGACGGCGGGGACGCCGTGGTCAATCTGGATAAGCTCACCTATGCCGGCAATCTGGAGAATTTGGCGTCGATCCAGGGGGACAACCGGCATCGGTTCGTGCAGGGCGACATCGGCGATGCGGCGTTGCTGGCGCGGCTGCTGGCCGAGCATCGGCCGCGCGCCGTTGTCAATTTCGCGGCGGAAAGCCATGTCGATCGCTCCATCCACGGCCCCGAAGATTTCATCCAGACGAATATCGTGGGCACGTTCCGGTTGCTGGACACGGTGCGTGGCTATTGGAGCGGGCTGCCGGAGGAGGGAAAATCCGCGTTTCGCGTTCTGCACGTGTCCACGGATGAAGTGTACGGCTCGCTGGGCCGTCACGATCCGGCCTTTACCGAGCAGCACCGGTATGAGCCCAACAGCCCCTATTCCGCCAGCAAGGCTGCGTCGGACCATCTCGTGCGGGCCTACCATCACACCTATGGGCTGCCGGTGGTCACGACCAATTGCTCGAATAACTATGGGCCGTTCCAATTTCCCGAAAAGCTGATTCCCCTGGTGATCCTCAATGCGCTGGCGGGCCGGCCGTTGCCGGTGTATGGGGATGGCCAGCAGGTCCGCGATTGGCTCTATGTCGGCGATCATTGCGCCGCGGTCCGGCGCGTGCTGGAGGCCGGCCGGGTTGGCGAGACCTACAATATCGGCGGGGGAAACGAGCGGGTGAATCTGGATGTCGTGCGAACCGTCTGTGCCATCCTGGACGAATGGCATCCGAAACAGGGCGGTGGCAGCTACCAGAGCCAGATCACGTTCGTAAAGGATCGCCCGGGGCACGATCGCCGGTATGCCATCAACTCGGAGAAGATCCGGCGTGAACTGGGATGGGCGCCTGCGGACACGTTTGAGACCGGCATGCGGAAAACGGTGCGGTGGTACCTCGACCATCAGGCCTGGGTGGGGCATGTGACTAGCGGGACCTATCGCCAGTGGGTGGAGCAACAATACAGCCGATGAAGATCGTATTGCTCGGCAAAGACGGCCAAGTCGGATGGGAGTTGCAACGGTCGCTGTCGATCTTGGGCGATCTGGTGGCGACTGAACTGGATGCCGTGGATTTCGAGCAGCCTGACAGCCTGCGGGACTGGATTCGCCGGCATCGCCCCACGGTGATCGTGAACGCAGCCGCCTACACGGCGGTGGATCAGGCCGAATCGGAGCCGGACAAGGCGCGGCGCATCAATGCCGACGCGGTGGGGGTGCTGGCGGAGGAAGCGGCGCGCCTCGATGCCTGGCTGGTCCATTACTCCACCGATTACGTGTTCGATGGGCGGAAACCCGCGCCGTATGTGGAAGACGATGCGGCGCACCCGCTCTCGGTATATGGCCGGACGAAGTGGGAGGGGGAGGAGGCGATTCGCGCCCGTCACGCGAAGCACCTGATTTTCAGAACCAGTTGGGTATTCGCCGCCAGAGGAAAGAATTTTGTGAGAACGATCGCGCGGCTGGCCAAAGACAACGAGACGCTGCGAGTGATCGCCGATCAATGGGGGGCGCCAACGAGTGCGGAGTTGCTCGCCGATGTCACGGCCCTGGCCATCTCCCGGATTACGGGCAACGGTCAGGACGAGCGCTACAGGGGCACCTATCACGTGGCGGCGGCCGGTGAAACGAATTGGCATGAGTATGCGCGGTATATCGTGGCCTTGGCGAAGGAACGCGGCGCGGCGGTTAAGACGGCGCCGGAGGCCGTGATGCCCATTTCGACCGAGGCCTACCCGCTGCCGGCCCAACGGCCGCGTAATTCCCGGTTGCATACGGCGAAAGTCGCGAGCACATTCGGCCTGTCTCTGCCAAATTGGCAGGTGCATGTCCGGCGGTGCCTGGATGAACTGGCGGCACAGGGGGCGTTATGACACGCAAGGGCATTATTCTGGCGGGCGGCACGGGGTCTCGTTTGCATCCGGCCACGTTGGCGGTTTCCAAACAGCTGCTGCCCATCTTCGATAAGCCGATGATCTATTACCCGCTCAGTACGCTCATGCTGGCCGGGGTGCGGGACATGCTGGTGATTTCCACTCCGCAAGATACGCCGCGGTTTCAGCAGTTGCTCGGGACCGGGGCGCAATGGGGGCTTCGCGTGTCCTATGCCGTGCAGCCCTCGCCGGACGGCCTGGCGCAAGCCTTCATCATCGGAGAGTCGTTCCTGGGGGCTGATCCGTCGGTGCTGGTGTTGGGGGACAATATCTTTTACGGCCATGATTTCCCCCAGCTGTTGAATCAGGCCATGACGCGCCGACACGGCGCCACCGTGTTCGCCTATCACGTGCAGGATCCCGAGCGGTATGGCGTGGTGGAGTTTGACGCCAGCGGCCGGGCTGTCAATCTGGAAGAAAAGCCGGCGGCGCCGAAATCCAACTATGCCGTCACGGGGCTCTATTTCTACGATGCCGAGGTCGTGGCGCTCGCGAAGCAGCTGAAGCCCTCGGCGCGCGGAGAACTGGAAATCACCGATCTCAACCGGCTGTATCTTGAGCGGGGAAAACTGCATGTCGAAGTCATGGGGCGCGGCTATGCCTGGCTGGATACCGGGACCCATGAGTCGGTCTTGGACGCCAGTCAATTCATCGCGACGCTCGAACATCGGCAGGGGCTCAAGGTCGCGTGCCCTGAAGAGATTGCCTATCGCAACCAATGGATCGACGCAGGGCAATTGGAGAAGCTGGCGCAGCCCCTGTTGAAAAACGGATATGGGCGCTATCTGCTGCGCGTATTGAACGAGCCGGTGTTTTAAATGGGCGTGTGCGTGCGGCGCTCGATCTCATCGCATACATGGGCGGCGAAGGGGAGCGAGCA
>Ga0169931_10004079_pt1 | contig 22884 bp, 23 predicted proteins | sample Kivu_15m_20L_FD_129675 | JGI IMG/M metagenome (GOLD analysis project Ga0169931, IMG submission 129675) | Freshwater microbial communities from Lake Kivu, Western Province, Rwanda to study Microbial Dark Matter (Phase II) - Kivu_15m_20L... | ecosystem: Environmental > Aquatic > Freshwater > Lake...
CCTCCTACGGTCGATCGGGGCTTGCGGCCGCCAGTGCAGTGTGAGCCGACACCCGACCAGCTCCGCACCGACTCGTTGGCAGCACCTTCAACGCCACTGATTGGCGAGATGCGCGGATCCCATACGTCGGCAAGGGTCATGACGCCGATGTTGTCGCAAAACCGTCATGCAAGGTGTCCAATTCACGAACAAATTCACTCGTGCACGGAATGATCGAGCACGATCTTCCCGCAGGCGCGATGACGTTCCATCTCGGCATGCGCGCGTCGCAGATCAGCTGCGCAGATCGCCCCGTAGTGCAGGTTCATGGTCGAGCGCAGCTGCCCGGCATCGACCTGCTGCGCAACCTTGCTCAGGATCTCGCCCTGACGTCCGACATCGGGCGTGTTGAACAGTGACCGGGTGAACATGAATTCCCAGTGCAGCGAAGCGCTCTTGCGCTTGAGCAAGCGGATATCCAGCGCTGCCGGGTCATCGATCAGCGCAAGCCGGCCCTGCGGTGCAACGAGCTCGGCCAGCGCCGGAAAATGGATGTCCGTGTGGGTCAGGCTGGCGATGTATTCGACCTGTCCGATACCCAGTGCCCTGACCTGGTCTACCAGCGTCCTGCCGGATCTCTGTTCGGCGTGATCCACGACATGGTGCGCCCCCATGTCTATCGCCCAGTCACGCGTTTCTTGCCGCGAAGCGGTCCCCACCACCGTGAGGCCGGTCAGTTGCCGGGCGAGCTGCAGCAGCGCGGAGCCGACGCCACCCGCAGCGCCAGTCACCAGTAGCACACCCTGAGTGTTCGGACCCGGTACCACTTGTAGCCGATCAAACAGCAGCTCCCAGGCGGTCAGCATGGTCAGCGGCAGGGCCGCGGCCGCGGTAAAGCCCAGGCTTTTCGGCATCGGTCCGACCAGGCGCTCGTCAACCAGCTGGAGTTCGGCATTGCTGCCCGGGCGGTCCAGTGCGCCGGCGTACATCACCCGGTCGCCCGGGCGGAAGCGGGTCACATCGCTGCCCACGGCACGCACCACACCGGCGGCATCCCAACCGGGGACGCGCAGCCCACCAGATGGCGGAGGCAGATTGCGCCGCACCTTGGTATCGACCGGGTTCACCGCCACCGCGCGCACTTCGACCAGCAGGTCGCTGCCGTGCGCAACCGGGTCGGGGAGTTCGACGTCGATCAGGCACTGCGGGTCTTCGACCGGCAGACATGTTCGGTAGGCAACAGCTCGCATCGCATTCAAGTCGCAACAAACGCTGTCGAGAATGCTACAGGCAGACGCGGCGTGTCACCGACAAGGCGCTTCGCGGCAGACAGATCCGGAACGGGGAGGGGTTATGGCGAAGCGCGACAACGCTGGCGGAGCTGCCGGGCAGTCGTTTGACTACGACCTGCTGGTGATCGGCTCGGGGCCGTCGGGCCAACGCGCGGCGATCCAGGCGGCAAAGCTCGACAAGCGCGTCGCAGTGGTCGAGCGGGCACGCGCAGTCGGCGGTGTCTGCGTGCACACCGGTACGATCCCGTCGAAGACCTTTCGCGAGGCGGTGATGCACCTCTCCGGCTTTCGCGAGCGTGGCATCTACGGTGGCTCGTACCGGGTCAAGCAGGACATCACCATCGACGACCTATTGCACCGGGTCAACCATGTGGTCAGCTCCGAGGTCGACGTCATCCGCGCCCAGATGTCGCGCAACCGCGTGCAATTGCTCGAAGGTTCGGCCAGTTTTGTCGACGTCCACACAGTCGAGCTCGTCAGCCCCAGTGGAGCTGGTACGCAACAACTCAGCGCCGGGCACATCGTCATCGCCTGCGGCACCGAGGCCGCCCGCGACACGCACATCCCCTTCGATGGCCAGCGCATCTTCACCAGCGACGACATCCTTGGGCTGCGTTTTCTGCCGCGCTCGATCATCGTCGTCGGTGCGGGGGTGATCGGCGTCGAATACGCGACCATGTTCGCCGCGCTGGGGGTGCGAGTGACCATTGTCGACAAACGGCCGGTCCTGTTGCCATTTCTCGACCACGAGATCTCGACCGCGCTGACCTACATCGGGCAGCACCAGAACATCTTGATGCGGCTGGGTGAAGAGGTGGCGGAGATTGCTGTGGTCGAGGATCACGGCAAGCCGGTCGAGGTGCGTCTGAAGAGCGGCAAGACCTTGCATGCCGAGGCGGCGCTGTACTCGATCGGACGGGTCGGGGCGACAGCGCGGCTGCAGCTCGAGCGCGCCGGCGTCGAATGCGACGAGCGGCATCGCATCCCGGTCAACCAGAACTTCCAGACCAATGTCGAGCACATCTACGCAGTCGGCGATGTGATCGGCTTTCCATCGTTGGCATCGACCTCGTATGAGCAGGGTCGGGCGGCTGCGCGCCATGCCTTTGGTCTGCTGCGCGACGACGCGAGCGGGACAGTGTCGTTGTTTCCGTATGGCATCTACACCGTCCCCGAGATCTCGACTATTGGCAAGAGCGAAAACGAACTGACCCAGGCCGGCACACCGTACGAGGTGGGCAAGGCCTACTACCGCGAGATCGCCCGTGGTCAGATCATCGGCGACCGCAATGGCCTGCTCAAGCTGTTGTTTTGCCCCAGCAGCCGGCATTTACTCGGCGTGCACATCATCGGCGAAGGCGCCAGCGAACTCATCCATATCGGCCAGGCCGTCATGGCGCTAGGTGGCACGATCGACTACTTCGTCGATGCGGTCTTCAACTTCCCGACGCTTGGCGAGTGCTACAAGACCGCCGCGCTTGATGGCCTGAACCGGATGGCGTACTGAGCCGGGGACAGCGGTCTGTCGGTGCGACCGCTGGGGCATGATTCAACCCAGTGCCGCTAGACGCTCCAACGTCCGTTCGCGGCCCAACACCCCCAGCACCGCATCGATTGCCGGGGTGCTGGGCGTACCGCACACCAGGATGCGCAGTGGCATGGCCACTTTAGGCATCTTGAGTCCGTGCGCGGTGGCCACGTCTTTAATCAAAGGGCTAATATGTTCAGCTGTCCATTCAGTGGTTTGCAGAATGGTCTTGAGTTCGCGCAAAGCCGGTTTGGACTCCTCGGTCACGTGCTGCGCCAGCAACTCGGCCGACGGGTGGGGTGAGGCATAGAAATAATGTGCCGCGTCGGCGATCTCGTTGAGCGTGACGCCACGCTCGCGTAGCAGGTCGGCAACCAGGGCGATATCGGGTCCGGCGTCGACGTTGAGCCCGGCGCGCTCCAGCCGCGGCCGCAGCAACTCGCCCAAGCGCGGAGCAGGGCAAGCCTTCAGATAGTGCTGATTCAGCCAGTTCAGCTTCTCCGGGTCGAACCGCGCCGGCGAGCGGCTGATGTGTGCCAGATCGAACCACTCGACCATCTGCGCCAGCGAGAACACCTCGTCGTCGCCGTGGCTCCAGCCTAGCCGCGCCAGGTAGTTGAGCAGCGCCTCGGGCAGGTAGCCGTCCTCTTCATACTGCAGCACGCTGACGGCGCCATGGCGCTTGGACAAGCGCTCGCCATCGTGGCCGAGGATCATCGGTACGTGAGCGTATTCAGGAATTGGTGCAGAGATCGCCCGCAACAGATTGATCTGCCGAGGTGTATTGTTGACGTGATCGTCTCCACGGATGACCTGGGTGATGCCCATGTCCCAGTCGTCGATCACCACCCCGAAGTTGTAGGTGGGCACACCATCGGCGCGCAGGATCACCAGGTCGTCGAGCTCTTCGTTCGACACCGAGATGACACCTTTGACCAGGTCGCGCCAGGTGACTTCTCCACTGTCGGGGTTGCGGAAGCGGATCACCGGTTCCACACCTGCGGGTGGCGTCTTGCCAGCGGCGCTCTCTGGCCGCCAGCGGCCATCGTAACGAGGCTTCTGGCCAGCGGCCCGTTGCGCCTCGCGCATCGCGTCGAGCTCATCGCGGCTGGCGTAGCAGGGGTAGGCCAGGCCGCGTCGGATCAGGTCGTCGGCGACCTCGCGATAGCGCGCGAGCCGGTCCATCTGGAACACCGGGCCCTCGTCCCAGTCCAGCCCGAGCCACTGCATACCGTCGAGAATGGCATCGACCGACTCCTGCGTACTGCGCTCGCGGTCGGTGTCCTCGATGCGCAGGACGAACTGGCCGCCTTTCTGCCGAGCGTAGGCCCACGAGAACAACGCGGTGCGGGCGCCGCCGATGTGAAGATAGCCAGTGGGTGAGGGGGCAAAGCGAGTTTTGTGCATGGTCCGTTGGGCGCAGCCGGCCAGAGGGCGAGGCGCGCATTCTACTGGGCGAAGGGCGGCTTGCGCCGGCGCCTACAACTGTGGCTGCAGGGCCCGCCAGACCGTCTCTAGCAGCTTCGGCTGAGCACTGGCGGTGGGGTGCAGGCCATCGGCCTGGATCAGCTGTGGGTCCAGAGCGATGCCGTCGAGGAAAAACGGCACATGCCCCGAGCGTGTCTGCTTCGCGACATCTGCAAACGCCTGGTGGAACTTTGTCGTGTATGCGGGACCGTAGTTGGGTGGGATGTGCATCCCCAAGATCAGCACCCGGGCGCCGGCCCGCTGCGACAGGCGCGTCATCTGCAGCAGATTGTCGCGCATCGCCTCGACCGGCTGACCGCGCAGTCCGTCGTTGGCGCCCAGCTGCAGGATGACGATATCGGGACGTGCGCGGTCGAGCTCGGCGGGCAAGCGGGTGAGGCCGCCCTGGGTCGTTTCGCCGCTGATGCTGGCATTGGTCACGCGGCTGCCCGGGCGCTCGCGCTGCAAGCGTTGTTCGAAGAGCGCTGCCCAGCCTTGGCGGATGGACATACCATACGCCGCCGACAGGCTGTCGCCCATCACCAGGACCGACACCGGGGCCTTGCCCGACTGCGCGGCCGCCAGCGAGGGAAACAGCAGTACGAGGGGCAGCAATAGACCGATCCCCAGTTGGACAAGCGGTCGATGTTCACACAGCAGTTTCAGCAGACGAGGAAGCATGGCGGCAGACACAGTGGCAGATCAGGTGGCAGGGAGATCGTCGGGGCAGTCATCGGCAGGGTCATCGTCGCGATTGCGGGGCGTCGGCTTCGCGACTCAAGCCGACGATGCCCAGGCCAACGCCGACAGCGAGCCGATCATCCGCGCCGTGAACGTCAGCCGCAAGGTCTCCATGCCTGACGGCTCGCTGACCATCCTCGACGCGGTCGATTTGTCCATCGCGCGCGGCGAGACGGTGGCGATCGTCGGCCCCTCGGGTTCTGGCAAATCGACCCTACTTGGGCTGCTTGCCGGGCTCGATGTTCCCAGCGGCGGCGAGGTTTGGTTTGACGGGTGCTCGTTATTCTCTCTAGATGAAGAGGGGCGCGCTGCACTGCGGGCACGCGCGGTTGGGTTTGTGTTCCAGAACTTTCAGTTGCTACCTGGCCTGACCGCACTGGAGAACGTCGCACTGCCGCTTGAACTTGCCGGCCGCGACGACGCTATCGAACGTGGCCGCCATTGGCTGCGGGCCGTTGGTCTGGATCAGCGAGCCGGCCACTACCCGTTGCAGCTGTCGGGTGGCGAGCAGCAGCGTGTAGCGCTGGCGCGGGCCTTTGCCGGCGACCCCGCACTATTGTTCGCCGACGAGCCGACCGGCAATCTCGATCATGCGACCGGCGCCCAGGTTGCCGACCTGCTGTTCCATCTGAATGCCGAATCAAACACCACGCTGGTCCTTGTGACACACGACCGGAGCCTGGCGGCGCGCTGCGATCGCATTGTCGAACTCGCCGGTGGGCGTCGCGTGACCTGATGCTGGGCAAACACGCCTTGCGTTTGCACTTTCTGCGCTCTTTGCTGCGCCAGTGGCGCGGGGGCGAGCTGCTGCTCATCGCGCTGGCACTGGTTCTAGTGGTGGCGGCACTTGCAGCGGTGAACGTCACAGCGCAGCGGGTCGACGACAGCCTGCGCGAGCGCGCAGGACAGTTGCTTGGGGCTGACCTGGTCATCACGGGTGACCGCCCCTTGCCTGTGGCTTGGCGCGAGCAAGCCACTGCGGCCGGGCTGACCTCGACCAGCGTGGCGGGGTTTCTCAGCATGGTTGCGCTGGACGAAGCCACTCAACTGGCAGAGGTGCGGGCGGTCGACGGGCGGTTTCCGTTGCGTGGCGATGCCGGTCAAAGCGAACAGCTGCCGGCCTTGCCTGCTCCCGGTACTGCCTGGGTCGATGCCAGCTTGGCCGAGCGCCTGGCGTTGCAAGTGGGCAGCGAAGTGCAGGTCGGTTACATCCGCTTGCAGGTGACGCGTGTGATCGGCGCCGAGGGCGATGCCGCGTTAGAGGTCTTTAGCATTTCGCCCAAGCTCGTCATGCACGCCGAAGACCTGCCTGCCAGTGGGCTGATCGCACCAGGCAGCCGGGTGAACTGGCGGCTCTTGCTGGCTGGCCCGCCGCGGCAAGTGGCGGCGTTGCGCGCGAAGGTCGAAGCGCAGCTGGAGCGGGGCCAGCGTATCGAGGGTCTGCAGGACGCACGCCCCGAGGTTCGCAGCACCCTTGAGCGGGCGCGACAGTTCCTTGCTTTGGCGGGTATGGCCAGCGTTGTGCTGGCTGCCGTGGCCCTGGTGCTGGCGGCGCGCCGCTACACAGCCCGGCGAGTCGATGAAACGGCCTTGATGCGTTGCTGGGGGATCCCGTTTCGGCGCATCCTGGCTGTGCATCTTGGTCGACTGTTGCTGCTGGGGCTGTTCGCCAGCTCGCTCGGCGCGCTGCTGGGGCTGGCGCTGCAGGCCCTGCTGGCCCAGCGTCTGGCCAGCTTTGTCGGCGATGCGCTGCCGCCTGCACAAGCCGCACCCGTGTTGTGGGCAGCAGCCAGCGGCGTGGGCTTGTTCTTGGCCACTGTGTTGCCCCCCTTGCTACGGCTGCGTCAGGTGTCGGCCCTGCGCGTATTGCGCGCCGATCTACCGCCCCTGAGGTTGGCCGGCTGGGCGGGCTACTTTGTCGCTGGAGGCGCTTTGGCTGGACTGATGATCTGGCAAGCCGGCGACCTGCACAGCGGGATCTACGCCTTGATGGGTTACGTCCTCACCTTGTTGGTGGCATTGGTGCTGGGCAGCTTATTGGTGCGCCTGTTGGGTGCTGCAAGACAGCGCATCGGCAGCGTCGGCAGTGGTTTGCGGCTAGGTTTGGCGGCAATAGCCCGGGCACCGGGTCGCAGTGTGTTGCAGGTCGCGGCGCTGGCGGTTGGAATCATGAGCTTGTTGCTGCTGACCGTGGTGCGTGGCGACCTGCTGTCGGCTTGGCGGGCCAGCCTGCCGCCCGATGCACCAAACCGGTTTGTCATCAATCTGCAGCCAGCCGATCTGCAGCGTTTCGAGGCGTTGTTCAATGACAGTGGCCTGCCGGTGCCACGCAGTTATCCGATGGTGCGCGGCCGCTTGCTTGCCATCAATGGCCGCGACATCGATCCGGAGGACTATTCGGACAGCCGCACTCGTCGCTTGGTCGAGCGCGAATTCAACCTTAGCTTCGACGCGCAGCCCGACTACCGTGGCAGCCGCTTGCTCAGTGGGCGTTGGTGGGCGCCCGACAGCAGTGCGCTCGAAGCTTCGGTCGAAAGCGGTATCGCTTCGCGCCTGGCAATAGGCATCGGCGACCAGCTGCGCTATGCGGTCGGCGGCCGCAACGTCGAGCTCACCGTCACGTCGCTGCGCGAGGTCGATTGGGACAGCTTCGGCGTGAATTTCTTTGTGGTCGCCAGTCCGGCGGCGCTTGCTGGCGAACCCACCACCTGGGTCGCAAGCTTCTATCTGCCGCCCGATCAGCGTGCTTTCGATACGCGGCTGGTACAGGCGCTTCCCAGCATCAATGTGATCGATGTCGGCGAGTTGCTCGAGCGCATCCGCGAGTTGGTCGACCGGCTGGCCGCAGCAGTTGGGCTGCTGGCCTGGTTGACGATTGGTTCGGGCCTGTTGGTCGTGGGTGCGGCTGTCCTGGCGGCACAAGATGAACGGCTGCGCGAGGCGGCGCTTCTGCGCAGCTTGGGGGCGAGCCGCCGACAGTTGCGCGGTGCCTTGCTCGCCGAGCTTGCTCTGACCGGCGTACTGGCCGGCGTAGTCGCTAGCCTGGGGGCTTGGTCGGCAGGTGCGCTGCTTGCCACACGCGTGCTCGACGTGCCGTATCATCCGGGCGGCTGGCTGTTGATTGGCGGGCCCGTGCAGGGTGTGTTGCTGTCGGTCGCGGCGGGCTGGCTGGTTGCCTCGCGCAGCACCCGCGTCCCGCCACTGCAGCTCTTGCGTCTTGCCTGACGCTCAACCGCGCACACGCGCCAGAACCGCTCTCTCACCCGTCCGATGCTCCGCACCCCTGACTAGCCGATGTCTGCGACCAGCACTTCGATCTATGAGGTTCTTGGCGGCGACGCTGGCGTACACGCCCTGGTTGCCTCGTTCTATCGTTTGATGGACAAGGACCCGGCCTACGCGCGTATCCGCCATTTACACCCTGCTGACCTCGCGCACAGCGAGGAGAAGCTCTATCGATTCCTTTCGGGTTGGTTGGGTGGGCCGCCGCTGTATGTCGAGAAATATGGGCACCCCATGCTGCGCCGTCGCCACATGCCGTTTCCTATCGGTGAACAAGAGCGTGATCAGTGGATGCACTGCATGATCGCTGCCATGGCTGAGCGTGGCTTGTCGGCCGAGCTCCAGCAACAGCTGGCGACAGCGTTCTTCAATACGGCCGACTTCATGCGCAATCGACCCGAGCCACAGGAACCCAATGTCTAACGATCGTTCTGCTCCACTCGCCGCCCGTGTTCTTGGCTTTTCCGGACTGATCCCGTTTTGGGCACTGGCGCTCGCGCCGCTGTTTGGCGTGAATCCGCCCTGGGTGCAGCAGGCGCTAATGGCCTATGCTGCTGTGATCCTGAGTTTTGTCGGTGCGTTGCACTGGGGTGTTGCGGCCACGGTCCGCCCGCAGCGCCCGTGGCGCGTGTTTGGTTGGAGCGTGATTCCGGCGCTATTGGCCTGGGTGGCGCTGCTGTTGCCGTTCCGCGATGCCTTGATGCTGCTCACGCTGGGTTTTGCCACAGCCATGTTGGTCGACCAGCGCCTGTATGTGGACAGTGCGGCGGCGCCCTGGCTAGTCCCGATGCGAACCGTGATCACCGTGCTGGTGCTGGTGGCGCTGTTCGTCGCTCAGCTGTCGGCTTAGGGCCAGCACTCAGGTCTGCATCGTCCTTCAACTGTTGCTGTCCGCATGCCCCAGTCCACACACCGTACCGACACCAATTCATGCAAGAGCTGATCCGTAACTTCTCCATCATCGCCCACATCGACCACGGCAAGAGCACGCTCGCCGACCGTTTCATCCAGCAGTGCGGTGGCCTAGCCGATCGCGAGATGGAAGCGCAGGTGCTCGACTCGATGGACCTCGAGCGCGAGCGTGGCATCACCATCAAAGCGCAGACCGCTGCGCTCACCTACAAGGCACGCGACGGCAAGACCTACCGCCTCAACCTCATCGACACCCCGGGCCACGTCGACTTCTCCTACGAGGTGAGCCGCTCACTGGCCGCCTGCGAGGGTGCGTTGCTGGTGGTCGATGCGAGTCAGGGGGTCGAGGCGCAGACGGTGGCCAACTGCTACACCGCGATCGAGCAGGGCGTCGAGGTGCTGACGGTGCTGAACAAGATCGACCTGCCTTCGGCGGAACCCGATCGCGTCATTGCCGAGGTCGAGGACATCATCGGCATCCCGGCCTCCGACGCCGTGCATTGCTCGGCCAAGACCGGGCTCGGCGTCGAGGATGTGCTCGAGGCGGTCGTCAAGCATGTGCCGCCGCCCAAGGGCGACCCGGATGCGCCGCTGAAGGCGCTGGTCATCGACTCCTGGTTCGACGCCTACGTCGGCGTGGTGATGCTGGTGCGCGTGATGGACGGTACGCTCAGGCCGAAGGACCGCATCCGCCTGATGGCCGCTGGCGCCGAATACGGCTGCGAGCAGGTCGGTGTGTTCACGCCCAAGAGCCTGCCGCGCGAGAGCCTGTCGGCCGGCGAGGTAGGGTTCGTCATCGCAGGGATCAAGGACCTCAAGCACGCCAAGGTCGGCGACACCATCACCTTGGCCGCCAGACCGGCCGCCGAGCCCTTAGAGGGCTTCAAGGAGATCCAGCCGCAGGTGTTCGCCGGGTTGTATCCGGTCGAGTCTCACGATTACGACTCGTTGCGTGATGCGCTGACCAAGCTGCAGTTGAACGACGCCAGCCTGCGCTTCGAACCCGAGACCTCCCAGGCGCTGGGCTTTGGCTTTCGCTGCGGGTTTTTGGGGCTGTTGCATCTGGATATCATCCAAGAGCGTCTGGAGCGCGAGTTCGACCAAGACCTCATCACCACCGCGCCCACGGTGGAGTACGAGGTGGTGATGAAGGACGGCAGCACGGTGCCGGTGGAGAACCCGTCGAAGCTCCCCGAGACGACGAAGATCGCGGAGATCCGTGAACCGATCATCACCGCGACCATTTTGGTGCCCGACGAATACCTCGGTAACGTCATCACCCTGTGCAACCACAAGCGCGGGGTGCAACTGGACATGCGCTACATGGGCCGGCAGGTGATGCTGAAATACGACCTGCCGCTCAACGAGGTGGTGATGGACTTCTTCGACCGCCTGAAGTCGACCTCGCGCGGGTATGCCTCGCTCGACTACGAGTTCAAGGAATTCTGTCCAGCCGACCTGATCAAGCTCGACATCCTCGTCAACGGCGACAAGGTCGATGCTTTGTCGATCATCGTCCACCGTGCATCGAGCCAGTATCGCGGCCGCGAACTGGCCGCCAAGATGCGCGAGCTGATCCCGCGCCAGATGTTCGACATCGCCGTGCAGGCGGCGATCGGCAGCCACATCATCGCCCGCGAGACGATCAAGGCGCTGCGCAAGAACGTGCTGGCCAAGTGTTACGGTGGCGACATCACTCGCAAACGCAAGCTGCTCGAGAAGCAGAAGGCGGGCAAGAAGCGCATGAAGCAGGTTGGTAACGTCGAGATTCCGCAGGAAGCATTTCTTGCGATTTTACAAGTGGATGGAAAATGAACTTCGCGCTGGTTCTGTTTCTGCTGCTGGTTTTTTGTGCAGCAGTCTGGTTGCTCGACAGGGCATTGCTGAGGCGTCTGCGCGCCGCCGATGCGCCCGAGCCGTGGTACATCGAGTACCCGAAGAGCTTCCTGCCGGTGATCCTGGCGGTGTTCGTGCTGCGCTCGTTCCTGGTCGAGCCCTTCCGCATCCCGTCCGGTTCGATGATCCCGACCCTGCTGGTGGGCGACTTCATCCTCGTCAATAAATATGCCTATGGCATCCGCCTCCCGGTGGTCAACCACAAGATCATCGACATCGGCGACCCTCAGCGCGGCGATGTGATGGTGTTCCGTTATCCCGAGAACACCCAGGTCGACTACATCAAGCGCGTTGTCGGGCTGCCTGGCGACACGGTGCGCTATGTCGACAAGCAGCTCAGCATCAACGGCGTACCGGCCCCCATGGAGCCGGCCGGAGAGTTCATCGACGTCGACTCGAGTGCCGGTTTTATCGCCTCGCAGCGTTTCCGGACGGCACTGGGCGAGCACCGCTTCGATATCCTGGTTCGACCACAGCAGCCCTCGGTGCTGTTGGGCCAGGTTCGCCGCTTCGAAGGGCATGATCAGTGCCGCTACCGCAGCGATGGCTTCGAATGCACTGTCCCGGCAGGACACTACTTCATGATGGGTGACAACCGCGATGCCTCGAGCGATAGCCGATACTGGGGCTTCGTGCCCGACCAGAACATCGTCGGGAAGGCTTTCTTGGTGTGGTGGAACTTTGGTCGTTTCGACCGCGTGGGGCAGTCGGTGGATTGATGAGCGACGCGTTGGAAGCCCGTCTGGGCCATCGCTTCGCCGACCGCTCGCTGCTGCAGCAGGCGCTGACGCACCGCAGTTTTGGCGCGCCACACAGCGAGCGACTGGAGTTTCTGGGTGATGCCGTGCTCGACTGCGCGCTCTCGCGTCTATTGATGTTGCGTTTGCCCACTGCCGCCGAGGGCGAGCTGTCACGCTTGCGCGCCGCCTTAGTACGGCAAAGCAGTTTGCACGCCATCGCCCTGAGTCTCGATCTGCCACCGCTGCTCCGACTGGGTTCGGGGCTGGAGCGGGCGGGTGGGCGGCAGCAGGCGAGCATTCTCGCCGACGCGCTCGAGGCGTTGATCGGCGCTGTGCATCTGGACGCCGGAGCCGCGGCCTCAGAGCCGCTGGTCGAGCGCCTGTTCGCGGCGCAACTCGCCGACCCGGACTTGCCAGACACCGCCCGCGACGCGAAGACTTCGCTGCAAGAGGTCTTGCAAGCGCGCGGCTTGCCGCCACCCGAATATCACCTCACGGCCACTGACGGCCCGGCGCACCAGCAGACGTTCACTGTCCTGTGTCGGGTCGCTGCGTTGGACATCGGCGCGCTCGCCAACGGCAGCAGCCGCCGCGCCGCCGAACAGCAGGCCGCCGCGCAGGTATTGCAGGAGCTCGCAGGTGAGGGCGGGGCATGAGTTTCCGCTGCGGCTTTGTTGCTATCGTGGGTCGGCCGAACGTCGGCAAATCCACGCTCATGAATCGCCTCATCGGGCAGAAGGTGTCGATCACCTCACGCAAGCCACAAACCACGCGCCACCGCATCACGGGAGTGCAGACGCTAGAGCAAGCGCAACTGGTGTTCGTCGATACGCCTGGTTTTCAAACCCGGCATGGCGGTGCTCTGAACGCCAGCCTCAACCGCACGGTAAAGGCGACGTTGGCCGAGGTCGATGCGGTGGTGTTCGTCGTCGAGGCCGGACGCTTTGGCCCCGAGGATGAGCAGGTGATGCGTCTGTTGCCCAGGGGCCGCCCGGTGGTGCTGGCGATCAACAAGATCGACCGAGTTGGCGATGTCACCCGGCTGTTGCCATTTGCCCAGCAGATGAGCAGTCGCCACGATTTCGCCGCCCTCATACCCCTGTCGGCCCAAGAGGGCACGCAGACAGAAAACCTGGTCAACGCGCTGTTGCCCCTGTTGCCCGAGGGCGAGCCAATGTTCGGCGCCGACGACCTGACCGACCGTTCATCGCGTTTTCTGGTCGCCGAACTGTTGCGCGAGAAGGTGTTTCGCTTGACTGGGGACGAAGTGCCCTATGGGACCACGGTGGTGATCGAGCAATACGAAGAAGCCAAGAACCTGGTGCGGGTGCACGCAGCGATCCTTGTCGACCGTCCGGCCCACAAAGGCATGCTGATCGGCCAGGGTGGGCAGCACCTGAAGCACATCGCCAGCGCCGCCCGTGGCGATATGGAACGCTTGCTGGGCTGCAAGGTGTTCTTGCAGGTGTGGGTCAAGGTGCGCAGTGGTTGGGCCGACGACCCTGCCGCGCTGCGCCAACTTGGCCACGAATAGGCGCCGCCATGCCGCGCGAAGGCGCTCGTGTCGACCACGCCGAGGCGTTTGTCCTGCATGCCATCCCGTTCCGTGAGACCAGCCTGCTGGTCGATGTACTGACCGCCGAACATGGTCGTTTGAGTCTTGCGGCACGTGGCGCCCGGCGGCCATCCTCGGCCTTGCGGGGTGTGCTGCTGCCGTTCCAACGCGTCAGCGTGTCGTGGTACGGACGTGGTGAGGTGCGCACGCTGCACGCGGCCGAATGGCAAGGTCTGCTGCCCGGAATGACCGGCCGGGCGTTGGTGTGCGGCTTTTACCTGAACGAGCTGGTCGTGCGCTTGCTGCCGCGCGATGACCCGCACCCCCTACTGTTTGCCGCCTATGCCGATGCCCTGCAGGCGCTGCCGGGCGCCGACCCGGTCGATCCGGTTCTGCGTGGTTTCGAGCTCGCGGCGCTGGCCGAACTGGGCTACGGCATCGACCTTGTTCATGAAGCTGGCGGCCAGACCCCGGTGCAGCCCGGGCGCGGATATCGCTATGTTGTCGAGCATGGCCTGGTGAGCATGCCAGCCGGCGACCCGGCGACACAGATCAGCGGGGACAGCCTGCTGGCCATGCAGCGCGCGGATTACAGCGATGCGACGACTCGCCGCGAGGCGCGCGCTCTGCTGCGCAGCGTGCTGCGCCACTACCTGGGTGATCGGCCACTCCTTTCGCGCGACCTGCTGGCGCCGTTCGGCAGCTGATCTCAGGCTAAGATTCGGCGATATCGGGCCCTCAGCGAGTACCACACATGGCAAGCACCGGCAGCATCCGTCTTGGCGTCAATATCGACCACGTCGCCACCCTGCGGCAGGCTCGCGGCACCGCTTACCCGTGCCCGGTCGAGGCGGCGCTGGCCTGCGAACGCGCCGGCGCTGACCTGATCACCTTGCATCTGCGCGAGGACCGCCGGCACATCCAGGATGCCGATGTGTTCGCCATGCGGCCGCGCCTGAAGACGCGCATGAACCTGGAGATGGCGGTCACCGACGAGATGATCGGTATCGCTCTGCAGGTGCAGCCGCAAGACGTTTGCCTGGTGCCCGAGCGGCGAGAGGAACGCACCACAGAAGGGGGGCTTGATGTCTGCGGGCAGCAAGCGCGGATCGCCGACGCTGTGGAGCACTTTCGTGCCGCAGGCATCCGCGTATCGCTGTTTATCGCTCCCGATGCAGAACAGATCCGCGCAGCTCGGGCTGTCGGTGCGCCGGTCATCGAGCTGCATACGGGTCATTACGCTGAATCGACCGGCAAGGCGCAGGCGCTCGAGCTGATCCGCATCATCGAGGCCGCCGAGCTGGCCAGCACCCTCGGCCTGGCGGTGCATGCCGGGCATGGCCTGAACCTGGGCAATGTCGCGCAGATCGCCCGCATCCCGCAGATCGTCGAGCTGAATATCGGCCATGCGTTGATCGCCGACGCTGTGTTTGTCGGCATCCGCACCGCGGTAAGGCGCATGCGGGCGGCGATGAACGCCGTGCGCGAACCGCTGGTGTTGCGTCCGGAGCAGGTCGCGCGGTGATCTACGGCATCGGGCAGGATGTGGTCGAGATCGAGCGCATGCAGGGGGCCTGGCAGCGCTTCGGCGAGCGTTTTGCTCGCCGGGTGCTGGCCGCGTCCGAATGGGAGGAGTTCGCCCAAGCGGCGCAGCCAGCACGCTTTCTCGCTAAACGCTTCGCCGCCAAAGAGGCCTTCGCGAAAGCGCTGGGCACAGGCCTGCGACCTCCGGCCACACTGGGCAATATCGCGATCGAACACGACAGCTTTGGCCGGCCGTCGTTGTGCCTGGCGCCGGTGTTGGAGGATTTCCTGCGCATGTCCGGCGTCAGCTCCCATCACCTGAGCATCAGCGACGAGCGCAGCATGGCAGTGGCCGTGTGCGTGCTACAAAGGCCGCCGGCGTGAGCCCCCTGCAGTTGCCGCGCGGTCCGCTGATGGCCGATGTCGCCGGGCTCGAACTGCAAGCCGAAGAGGCCGGACGGCTGTGTCACCCACTGGTCGGCGGTGTGATCTTGTTCCGGCGCAACTACGCCAGCCCCCAGCAGGTGGCGGCGCTGGTCGCCAGCATCCGGGCCCTGCGCGAGCCGCAGTTACTGATCGCCGTCGACCATGAGGGCGGGCGGGTGCAGCGTTTTCGCGACGGCTTCACGCAACTCCCGCCGATGCGCACGCTCGGCGCGCTGTGGCAGAGCGACCCCGATGCTGCCTGTGCATTGGCCTTCGATACCGGAGTGGTGCTCGCTGCCGAATTGCGCGCGGTCGGCGTCGATCTCAGCTTCACCCCAGTGCTCGATCTGGACTGGGGGCACTCGGAGATCATTGGCGACCGCAGCTTTGGCCGCGACCCGGCCTGCGTCGTCGCGGTCACCGGCGCGTTGATGCGCGGCCTGACGGCACGCGGCATGGCTAACTGTGGCAAGCATTTTCCCGGCCACGGCTGGGCTGTGGCCGACAGTCATCACGCTCTGCCGGAAGACCCGCGCAGCGCTGCCGAGCTGGCTGCTGCCGACTTGCGTCCGTTCCGCGAGTTGGCGCAGCAGGGCCTGACATCAGTGATGCCCGCGCACCTGTTGTACCCAGCGATCGACCCTTTGCCAGCGGGCTTCTCGCCGTTCTGGTTACAGACCGTCCTGCGCGAACAGCTGGGCTTTGCCGGGGCAGTGTTCAGCGATGATCTGTCGATGAAGGGTGCGCACGGTGTCGGGAATATCATCACGCGGGCCCACGCCGCCTATGACGCGGGCTGTGACATGGTGCTGGTGTGCAACGATCCGGACAGCGTTGACATCGTCTTGGCTGGCTGGCGGCCAGCGCAGCGGGCCGACTCGGTGCGACGCATCGATGCAATGGTCGCCCGTAACGCGGTCGCGGGCGACCTCGCCGCTGGCTTTGCCAATCTCGCCGATGATGTGCAATACCAGCAAGCGCTTGCGAGCCTGCAACAGCTGGGCATCGCGGCGTCGCGATTCGCAGCTGGCCCGGCGGTGGGCGAGGCGCCCTGAGCTCTGTTGCCATGGATCAAGGCCTAGCCTTCGACCCGGCTTGCTCTGCCTGCTCGCGCCTATCGGGGTTCCTTGCCGAACAACGCATCCACCTGCCTGGATATCACAACGCCCCGGTGCCAGCCTTCGGCCGGGCCGATGCACGACTGCTGGTGGTTGGGCTCGCTCCTGGGTTGCACGGCGCCAACCGCACCGGTAGGCCGTTCACCGGTGACCATGCGGGCATCCTGCTCTATCAGACTCTTTACGACTACGGGTTTGCCAGCGCTCCGTGCTCGGAGCACGCTAACGATGGTCTGCAGTTGCACGATGCACGCATTAGCAACGCAGTGCGCTGCGTACCGCCGCAAAACAAGCCAGAATCCGGCGAGGTGCGGCGCTGCAACGCGTTCCTGGCGCACGACCTCGGCCTGCATCCGAAGCGCGGCGTAGTGATCGCGCTGGGCACCATTGCCCACCAAGCGGTGTTGGATGCGCTGGGCGTGCGGCGTGCCGACCACAACTTTGCCCATGGCGCACAGCATGTATTGCCAGATGGCCGCTTGCTGATCGACAGCTACCATTGCAGCCGCTACAACACGTCGACCAAGCGCCTGACTCCGACCATGTTCGCCTCGGTCTTTGCCCAGGCCAGGGCGCATCTGGACGCCCCGCGATGACGTCACGAGACGTGTCCGACTGCATCGTGCCCGAGCTGCAGGCGTGCATCGACCCGGCCACTGGCTTAGCGACCCTGCCGGCGGCACCGGGTGTCTATCGCATGCTCGCGGCAGATGGCGCGGTGCTGTATGTCGGCAAGGCCCGCGACCTGAAGAAGCGCGTCTCGAGTTATTTCCAAAAATCCGGGCATGGTCCACGCATTGCCCGCATGGTTGAACAGATCGCGACGGTAGAAGTCACCGTCACGCGCTCGGAAAATGAGGCGCTGCTGCTCGAGAATAACCTCATAAAAAGTTTAATTCCAAAATACAACATATTGTTTAGGGATGATAAGTCGTACCCATACATCGTTCTAAGCCAACATCGTTTCCCGCGCCTTGGGCGCTTTCGTGGTACCCCCGACCGCCGCGCACGCTTTTTTGGGCCGTTCGCCAGCGCCGGAGCAGTGCGGCAAAGCCTACAGCTCATGCAGCGGGTGTTCCGCTTGCGTACTTGCACCGACAACGTCATGGCGCACCGCTCACGGCCATGCTTGCTCTATCAGATCAAGCGTTGCAGCGGTCCATGTGTGGACCTCGTCAGTCCCGAGGACTACGCAGCCGATGTCAATGCTGCAGCCATGTTCCTCGAGGGCAAGACCGATGAGGTGACGGCCGCCATCGAGATCCGCATGAACGCGGCTGCAGCTGCCCTCGAATACGAGCAGGCTGCGCTCTATCGCGACCAGCTCTCGGCATTGGCCAAAGTGCGCGCGCAACAGGCGGTCAGCCGAGATGGCGGTCGTATTGGCGATGTCGATGTGGTGGCGGTGGTTCAGGCCGGCGGCCTCAGCGCGGTGTGCTTGGCCATGGTGCGCAATGGCCATCATCTGGGCGACCGCGTCTACATCCCGCAACACGTTCAGGATGCCACCGCTGCCGAGGTGCTCACGGCGTTCGTCGGTCAGCACTACGGTGCATCGGCCGCGCCGCCCGAACTGGTGGTGAACGTCACGCCTATGGTCGGTGATCTCGACGGTTTGCAGACGGCTGGGGGCAGGGCGGTGCGGATCGGTGCCAATCCGCGCGGTGACCGGCGGGTCTGGCTGAAGATGGCCGAGGAAGCGGCGCATCGAGAACTCCTGTTGCGCTTGGGGGACCGTGCCAATCAAAACCGCCGATTGACCGAACTTGCGGAGTTCCTGCAGCTCGATGTGCCGCCGCGGCGTATCGAGTGTTTTGACATCAGTCACACCATGGGTGAAGCGACAGTCGCCAGCTGTGTGGTCTACGAGGACGGTCAGATGCGTCCGGACCAGTATCGTCGCTTCAACATCGCCGGCGCCGCTGCCGGCGACGACTACGGCGCGATGCGTGAGGCGTTGACGCGGCGTCTGAAGAGAGCCGGGGAGGGCGACGCGATCCTGCCGGATCTATTGCTTATTGATGGCGGTCGCGGCCAGCTGAATGTCGCATGCGAGGTGCTGAACGAGCACGGCTTGTCTGATCTTGCGGTGATCGGCGTCGCGAAGGGGGCGGAGCGCAAGGCGGGCATGGAACAGCTGGTATTCCCCGACGAGGACACGCCACGCCGACTGCCTCCTGACCATCCGGCTTTGCACCTGATCCAGCAAGTCCGGGACGAGGCGCACCGTTTTGCCATCACCGGCCACAGAGCGCGCCGTGGTAAGGCTCGTCGGTCCAGTAGCCTTGAGGATATCGAGGGTGTCGGTCCTGCGCGGCGGCGCCAGCTGTTGGCGCATTTTGGTGGGCTGCGAGGCGTACAATCAGCGAGCATCGACGACATCGCGCGGGTCGCCGGCATCAGCCGCACCCTGGCGGAACGCATCTACCGGGAGCTGCACTGAACGCGCACTTGAACCTGCCAACGGCCATCACTTGGTTGCGCATCGCCATCATCCCGCTGCTGGTAGCGCTCTACCACGTCGATTGGCCCGCGTTCGACCCAGTCACTGTCGATCGTCTGGCCGCCGGTCTGTTTCTGCTGGCCGCGCTGAGTGACTGGCTAGACGGTTGGCTGGCGCGGCGTCTGGGCCAAACCTCGGCGTTTGGTGCGTTCCTCGACCCGGTCGCCGACAAGCTGATTGTCGCCACTGCGTTGGTCGAGCTGGTGGCCCAAGGACGACTCGACACCTGGATCGCTGTAGTCATCATTGGCCGCGAGATCGCAGTCTCGGCGCTGCGTGAGTGGATGGCTGGGATCGGCAGCCGCACGTCGGTGGCGGTCAATGTCTTGGGCAAGGTGAAAACGGCGGTGCAGATGACAGCCATCCTGCTGCTGCTTTACAACGCGCCGCTAGCCGGTTTGCCGTTGGCTGCCGCCGGCCAGCAGTTGGCGATCCTGGCGGCTGTGTTGACCATGATCTCGATGCTGGTGTACCTGCGCGCGGCTTTGGCATCGCAAAGTACTGCCAAAAGTTGACGCGCACAGACCGTATCGCTATAGTTCGCGCCTCGATTCATGCGGGAATAGCTCAGTTGGTAGAGCGCAACCTTGCCAAGGTTGAGGTCGCGAGTTCGAGACTCGTTTCCCGCTCCAGTTTCTCCGGCCTGCGGTTCCGGGGCCGACCGTAAAAAGGGAAGCCGCGCTTCCCTTTTTCGTTTTTTAGTTGTTGCTGCGCAGCGCGATGCTGCGTGGTTAGGCCACGGCGAGGTGGCAGAGTGGTTATGCAGCGGCCTGCAAAGCCGTGGACGCCGGTTCGATTCCGACCCTCGCCTCCATCCTTACGGGACCTTCCCGTGCACCTCAAGCGCGTCAATCTGCTGCCGTAATCGGCCATATGACCGATGGCCGGCGCGGTCGCATTTGCTACCGTGGCCACAGCCGCCCAACGACGCAGGTGCCAATGCAGCAGATTGTTCCCGAAGCGACGTCCAGTGTCGTCAATGCAAATATCCCGCTCGAGCGCGACGTGTTCTTGCGCACTTTGGTGCGGGAGCTGGCGAATGTGCTCGACGACGTCGTTGGCGAGGCTGATGCCGCGAACTTCATCTCGGTGGTGGGGCAGGTGATGGGCCGCCAGATGGACGGCATGTACGGGCAAGCGCTGGGTGTCGAGCGCCTGAACCGCGACCAGATCGCTGCTGTGCTGATCGATCTGAAGCGCCGTATCCAGGGGAGCTTTTACCTTATTGAAGCCGATGAGAACCGCCTGGTTTTTGGCAATAACGATTGCCCCTTCGCCGAAAAGGTGGTTGGCCGCAAGTCGATGCATGATGACGACCAATGTGTTCGGCGTGATCAGCGCCAACCATGGCGGCTACAGCAAGGTCCAGCTCGAGCGGGCCATTGCCGAGGGCCACCGCGAATGTCGGGTGGTGGTGCATCTTCGCCCGGGCAGCGAAGCGAATGCGGTTGATGGCCGCGAGTTCTTCCGCGACTGATGTCGCCGCCACTGGCTATTCTGGAGGAGGGCGCGCGTCAGGCCCTGCGCATGCTCACTGCGCCGTATCTGTTGGTCGGCGTCAACGGCGAAGTGCTGTGGGTCGACAGTGGTATGGCGCGATTGCTTGGGCGCAGTGCTACCGAACTGGTCGGACGTCAGATCGACACACTGGCGGCGATGCCGCCAGACCTGTTGCGACGACAGCTTGGTGTGTTCGGCGGCACCACGAGCTGGGTGCTGGCGCGCCTGCAACTGCGTGGCGCGGATGGCCAGTCGGTGGAGTTTCCCTGTCGTGGCCTGTTGCTGCAGAGCCGCCACGGCGAGCGCCCCGGGGTGATCTGCATCAGCCTGAACGAGCGGCTGCAGTTTCAGCTTCTGACGCGCAACATCGAGGCCGAACGCGCTTTGTGGGAGCGCTCGAACTTTGACCAGTTGACAGGACTGCCGAATCGACAGATGTTCCAGTCGCGCCTGGAGCAGGAGGCCTTCTCCGGCAACCGCGGAAGCGTGGGCTTTGCGCTGTTGTTCATCGATCTAGATGAGTTCAAAGACGTTAACGACACGCTTGGCCACGAGCATGGTGACCTCCTGTTGAAAGAGGCGGCGCAGCGCCTGCACGCTTGTGTGCGCCGCACGGACACGGTTGGCCGTTTGGGCGGCGACGAATTTACCGTCTTGTTGGGCAACGTGCGCGACCGTCAGCGCGTCAGCGATGTCGCGGCAAAGATTCTGGGCGAATTGACACGGCCGTTCACCATCAACGGGCAGACCAGTTACGTGTCGGCCAGCATCGGCATCGCCTGTTACCCAGACGACGGCAGCGACGGGCTGCAGCTGTTGCAGCATGCCGATCAGGCGATGTACGCAGCGAAGGCGGCCGGCCGCAACTGTTACCGCCATTTCACCAGCGAGATGCAAGAGCAGATGAGCTCGCGCCTGCAGATCGCCAACGACCTGCGGGCGGCGCTCGACGGCGACCAGTTCGAGCTGTTGTATCAGCCCATCTTGCACCTGCCGACGCAGCGCCTGAACCGGGCCGAGGTGCTGATCCGCTGGCGACACCCGCAACGCGGCAACATCCCGCCGGGGCTCTTCATCCCTGTCGCCGAGCGGACTGGGCTAATCAACCGAATCGATGAATGGGTGTTCGACGCGGCGACGCGTCAGCTCGCAGAATGGCGAGGCGGCATCGCGCCCGACCTGACTCTGTCGATCAATATCTCGCCTCTTGAGTTCTCGCTGCTGGCACCGGGCGAGCAACTCACGCATTGGAGTGTGCGGCTACAACAGCTGGGCCTGCCGGGCAGCAGCATCGTCCTGGAGATCACCGAGGGTCTGCTGCTGGATGCTGGAGACCGCGTAAGCGAATCGCTGCGCAAGGTCGCCCGGGAGGGTCTGCAGGTCCCGATCGACGACTTTGGTACCGGTTATTCGTCGTTGGCCTATCTGCGGCGATATGACATCGACTTTCTCAAGATCGATCAATCCTTTGTGCAGCATATTGGACATGGAGACGAAGGCGGAACGATTGTGGAGTCGGTCGTCGCCATGGCCCAAAAGCTTGGCTTGGAGGTGGTCGCTGAAGGCGTGGAGACCGAGTATCAGCACCGATTCCTGCAAAACATCGGCTGCAACTATGGGCAAGGTTACTTCTATGCTCAGCCATTACCAGCCGCCGCGCTGATCGAACGTATCATCTCTGCCAACCGCATCGGTGTCAGGCGCAGCGCCAGCGGGGTTCTGGCATGAATGTGCGGAGCATGGTGTGAACAAGCGGCGGATCGGTCAGTGTATGTCGCCAGATCCAGCCAGGGCGTCGGCAACGCTAGAATGTCGGCTGAGCCAGGGTGGTGAAACAGGTAGACACAGCGGACTTAAAATCCGCCGGCTCGAAAGGGCTGTGCCGGTTCGAGTCCGGCCCCTGGCACCAGTTCGCGCACTCATTGACCACAGTTTACATAATAAACATTATGCGCAATATGCGTGGGGCGAACGGCGTCAATGAGAAGCCCCCAACCAGACGCCGCGCCTGCAGAATCAGCGTTAACGGATGAAGCTCTGGCCTCTGGAGCGTACCGCGTCCTTTGTGTCGAGGACGACGCGATCAATCGCAAGGTCTTGCAGATGCAATTTGCTTTGCTTGGCTGTGCCGTCACCTTGGTCGGTCGCGCTGAGTCCGCGCTCGAGCTGATTGCTGCTCACGACTACGACCTCGTCTGTATCGACCTCGGCCTTCCAGATATCGACGGCTTGGCGCTGGCCAGCCAGATCCGCAGCATGCTTCGGGAGCCCCGGCGCCTTCCGGTTCTAGTAGCGATCATCGGCGGAGGACGTGGTCGGTATTGTCGAGCGCTTACGGCCAAACGTCGTGCTGATGGACGTCAACTTGCCAGGGATCGATGGGATCGACGCGATCCGCATCCTGCGCGACCACATGGGCGC
>Ga0169931_10004080_pt1 | contig 22884 bp, 25 predicted proteins | sample Kivu_15m_20L_FD_129675 | JGI IMG/M metagenome (GOLD analysis project Ga0169931, IMG submission 129675) | Freshwater microbial communities from Lake Kivu, Western Province, Rwanda to study Microbial Dark Matter (Phase II) - Kivu_15m_20L... | ecosystem: Environmental > Aquatic > Freshwater > Lake...
CGGGCTGAGCACTCACCAAACTGCACGCCCCGAGCCGGCTGATCCAGCGATCCGCTGGCCGAACCCATTTCGACAAGGGCAATTCCACACACTTTCACTGACGTGATTCGCCGGGCCGTTACAAAAAGCGCGGTCCTTCAGACCGCGTTCGCACGCCCCTTCAAGGCAAAACCCAAGACCCTCGCTCACGCGTCGGGCTACAAGACAAAAAGCCCTCGCTCACGCGTCGGGCTACTTGTAGCGGTAGGCCCAGACGGTTACGCCGTCGATCACGACGAGCGCGTTGTGCGCCGGGTCGAAGTACGCGAGCCGCTTGCCACCGGTCGGCATCGGGTCGCCTTCAAAGGTTTGCTTCGTCCACTTCTTCGCGTCCGGGTCGTAACTCCAGACGCTACTCGTCTCGAAGTGAACCAACAGGCCGTGCCCGCTGAGCGGGTCGTGGTACATCACCGAGCGCGCGTCGTGCCCGTAGGGCGTTTTGCCGTCGTCCTTGCTGCCGACCAGCACCTTCGCCCACTCGTTCTTCTTCGGGTCGTAGTGGTGCGTGTCGTAGTGCCGGTGCGAAACGATGATCTTGCGACCCGCGTCGTAGTAGCCGATCTGCTCCGGCTCCGCGGCCTGCTTCTCGAATTCCTTTTCTTTGCCGTCGTTGCTCTTCAGGTCGCGCCACGTGTCTTTCTCGTAATCGTGGAACCACGTCCCCTTCATTTGCCAGTTGTTCGCGTGCCAGACGCTCCCACCGAGGTCCGGGACGTATTCGAGCATCCCGCCGAAGATCGCGACCGGGTACGGCTTCGGCGCTTTGAACGGCTTCCACGTGCGCGATTCGGGGAAGAACGCCCACAGCGGCGGGCCGTTGTACAGTTCCGCCGGGTCGCCGCCGAGATCGGTGACCGCCTTCTTGCGGTCCGTCACCCACGTGTTCATGAACAGCAGCGCTTTGCGCTTCGGGTCGTAGGTGAGGCCCCACCACGTGTGCGCGATGACCGCGGGGCCGCCGCGCTTGGTAATCAGAATGCCGTCTTTGAACAGCACGTCGCTCGTGTCTTTGCCGAGGTCGCCGTAACCGCGGTTGTTGTCCGGTGCGTAGAGCATGGCCCATGTGAGCGCGCCGAGGTCGAACTCCCACACGTCGTTGAGCCGGTGCGGGACGCCGTGGTTCGCGCCGAGGAACAGCACCCGCCCGCGGTCTTGCGCCCAGCACATCTTGATGGTGAAGTCGCGGCCCTTCGGCCCGGTCTTGTGCAGTTCCCACTTCTTCGCGGTGTCGTTGAAGTCGCCGACCACATCGGCCTTGCCGAGCAGCACGGCTTGGCCCGGCTTCAGCGCCTTCAGTTTGTCCAGAACCGACGCTTTGGGCGCGAGCTTCGGTTCCAGTTTCGGCGCGTCCGCGGCACGAGCGGCGGCGAGAACGAACGGCGCGGCGAGTACCGCGCGACGGGAGGGAAACATCATGCGCTCCGGGGGAGGATTTCGCCCTCGCCCCGCGCCAGCGGGGAGAGGGCAGCGAGCGAAGCGAGCGGGTGAGGGGTGCTATACCGACGATGGGGCTTCGCGGTTGGGATTTCGCGTTGCCCCTTCCGTTGTGTCGCGCCCCTCACCCGGCGGCTTGCGCCGCCACCCTCTCCCCGCTGGCGCGGGGCGAGGGGTACAAATCGCGCGCCGTGTTTGCCGTCAGGCCGGGAGCACGCTCACCGCGTCGCCGACCGCGAGCGCGCCGCCGCTCACCACGGTCGCGAGCACACCGAGACGGCCCTTCGCGAGGCCGCGCGCTTTGCCCTGAATCATCTCGAAGCGCGCGCACCCGGTGCGCAGAATGCCGACTTCGATCACCGCCGCGCCGATCTGCAACCGCGTGCCTTCCGCGAGCGCGTCGGGATCGAGGCCCGCGACGACGATCTGTTCGCCCATCTCGCCCGGCCCGGTCTTGAAGCCCTCGGTGGCAAGCTCCGCGAGCGTCTCGGCGCGCATCACGTTCAGTTGGCGCGTGGTAGTCGTGCCCTTCGCGTCGTTCGCGATGCCGAACTTTTCGACCAACTCCGCGCGTTCGAGTGGCACGCGGGTGTAGTGGCCTATCGGCTTGCGCTCCGCGGTGTCGCGCGGGGTGTACACGATGCTGACAACGTGCGCCATCTGCGAACCCCGTGAGGAACGGGCGAGGTGAATTGTAGTCGCGGCGGTCACAGCACGCGCAGCCGACCGGCCGGATACTCGCCGTCCCACCCAATCGGCCAGCGCCCGCGAGCGTACCACGGCAACAGGCTCGTGAAGAAGCCGGGCTTCTCTACGAGCAACTCGCACGCGGCCCACGCGAGGTCGTCTGTTGCCGCACTGGCCGCTTCGAGTGCCCATCCGTCGGCCGTGAAGTCGCATTCCGTATTGCGCTGTCGGTAATACGCGGTGATCGGATTAAATCGACTCACGTTCTCGTTGAGAACGGCCTCGACCGCGAGTTGCACACGAATTGTGTGCTCAAGTGGCATGTAGCGCGTTGCGCTGGCTCGGGTCTTCGCCGCGCGACGCAACCAAAAATATCTGTCCAAGAACGCGGGTTCGTCGGACGGTGCGAGCACTTCGGGCGCGTCACTCGGTGTGCCGATATGAACGAGCAGCGGGAACGTGCGGAGCCAGTCCGCGAACTGCGCGCTGATGGTGTCTCGCGGGTTCACCGTGTTCCCTCAATCACAGTCCCAAATCGACATTTCAAAGCATTGTTAGCCGATTCGGTGCCGAAATCGAGTTCGGCGTGTGCGCACCTTCCACCCTCCGCGGCGCAGGATCGCGGCTACGAATGTGATAATAAGTTCACTAGTGCAAATTGTCAACGGGAGGCGCGGTTCGGCTTGGCACCGCGGCGCGCCCACGCTATCCTCGCGCGCGAATCCGTACCGAGGTGCCGATGCCCCCGCAACGCGAACTGCTGCCCGCGCTCACCCCGCTGCGGTTCCCGGCCGCGCTGATCGTGTTCGTCGTTCACGCGTGGATGATGTTCAAGGGGGCCGATCCGCTCACGTTCACCCTCCCGCACTTCCACCTCGCGGCGGCGGTGCAGTTCTTCTTCCTGCTGTCCGGGTTCATCCTCACTTACAACTACCTGAACGAGTTCCGCGCGCCCACCAAGCGCGGCGTGTGGAACTTCTACGTCGCGCGGCTCGCTCGGGTGTACCCGGTTCACCTGCTCGCGCTGCTGGTCGCGGTGCCGTACACGGTCGCGATGTTCGTGCGGCCCGGGGTCGCGCCCGGTTCGTGGCAGTACGTGCTCGCGCACCTCACGCTCACGAACGGGTTCGTGCCGGAAGCGTCGCCCGGCGTGCTGATGTTCAACGCGTCGGCGTGGAGCCTCTCCACCGAAGTGTTCCTGTACCTGATGTTCCCGCTGCTCGTGCCGCTCATCGCGCACGGCAGCTTCGGGCGGCGCGCGTTCTGGACGGTCGTGTTCCTCGCGCCGTGGGCCACCGTCGTTACGGGGTTGCTGAGCGGCTACGAGATGCCGTGGTGGTTGAGTCCGTACCGCTTCCCGCCGGTGCGCATGGCCGATTTCGTGTTCGGCGTGCTGATCGGGGCCGCGTGGCGGAACCGCACCGCCGCGGACGGGCCGTCGCGCTTCGGAACCGCCCGCGAACTGTTCGCGGTGGGCACACTCGCCGTGTGGGGGTTCGCGCTCATCCGACTCACGGAAGGCTCGAAATACTTGTGGTTGATGAGCTGGAGCGGCGTGTACTTGGTGCCGTTCGTGCTGTGCCTGCGCGCGTTCGCTCGCGGTGAAGGGTTGCTGTCGCGCGTGCTCACAACGAAGGTGCCGACGTACTTGGGCGAGATCAGTTTCGCGCTGTACATGCTGCACGCCCCGGTGTTCGGGATCCTCGTGCGGTGGGGCCACAAGATCGGGTTCCCGTCGTGGGAGTGGCCGGTGCAGTGGGCGTTCGCGGCGACGATCACGTTTTCGCTGGCGGCGCTTTGCTACCACCTGTACGAAATCCCGCTCCGCGACCGCTTGCGCAAAGCGCTCTCGATCAAGAAGCCGAAACCGCCCGAAGCGCCGCCAATGGTGGTGGAAGAACCGCTGCGCAAAGCTGCGTGAGGAAGAGGATTCACCGCAGAGACCGCAGAGGACGCGGAGAGAGACAAGAAGACAAGAGAGTTTGATTTCAATCCATTCTCTGACTTGGTTTTCCTCTGCGTCCTCTGCGGTCTCCGCGGTGAACCCTCTTCACGCCAACACCAGTTTCAGCCCGGCGACGACGAGCACGACTGCCAGCAACTTCCGCAGCGCCGGGTTGCCGAGCCGTTTGCTGCCGAACTCGGAGCCGATTAGCCCGCCAAGCGCCGCCGCGACAGCCCATAGCGCGACGCCTTCGGGCAGCACGAACGACTTCGTGAGCAGGCCGCCCAAGCCCGCGATCGAGTTCGCCAAGATGAACGCCACCGACACGCCCGCGGTGTCTTTCGTGTCGGCCCATCGCAGGAACAGCAGCAGCGGCGAGAGGAAGATGCCGCCGCCGGTGCCGGTCAGCCCCGCGAGGAGGCCGATTCCGCTCCCGCACAGGATCGCCGCCCACCCCGGGGCGCGGCGCTTCTCTGCGGCATCGAACGACGACGTGGTGAACAGTAGCCGCGCCGCCGCGAACAGCAGCACCGCGCCCACAATTCGCTTGTAAGTGACGTCGGTGAGCGAGAGGACGCCGCCGAGGAACGCGAACGGCACCGCGCCCGTTGCGCACAATGCGAACAGCCGCGCGTCGAACCGCCCGGCCCTCACGAACCGCACGGTGCCGATCCCCGCGACGATCACGTTCAGCACGAGCGCCGCGGGTCGCATCTCGTTTGGCGCGAGGCCGAACAGCGCCATCGCCGCGAGGTAGCCCGACCCGCCGCCGTGCCCCACCGACGAATAGAGCGCCGCCGCCGCGAAGATCAGCGCGGTCAAGAGCCATGCGTCTGCCATGCGTCCGTTTTACGAAGCGCCGAGCAGTTCGAGCGTGCGCGCGTCCGGGCCGTCGAAGTACTTCGCTAGTAGTCGCGCGAACACCGAATCGGGCGGGGAAATGTGGGCGAACAATGTTGCGCAGGAGCGCAGTTTGAGATCGTCGGGGAAACCGAAGATGTCGTTCGCGGTGCGGCCGGTCACCGCGAGAGCGGCTTCGCAGCACTCGATGAGGCGCAGGCCGAGCACCGGGTGCGCGAGGTACGCGCGGGCTTCGTCGGCGCTCTTGAGCGCGTAGAACCGCGCGGTGGAACTACTGCCGAGGCCGTCCAACTGCGGGAAGATGTACCACATCCAGTGCGTGCGCTTGCGCCCGGCGCGCACTTCCGCGAGCGCGCGGGCGTAATCGCCCTCTTGCGCGCTCACGAACCGGTTCAGATCGAAGGGATCGGCGGGCATCGGATCACTCGGTTTCTGTCAACACAGCTGACCACCGACGTGCCAAGGTCGCCCGCAAAGGAGCGTCTTGGCTCAAAGCGCGTTTCAGTTCATCGGCCAGTCGAGAGCGGAAATCGGGGTGCACTTCGGTCGGGTACATGCGCCACCAACTTTGCGGAAGTGACGCGAACACATCGGGCGTTATCTCCATTTCCCAAGCCTGCCAGTCGTCGCACTCACCACTCATCGCGCAACCAGATTGCCAAAAGAGCCAATTGCCTTCGCCGTTTTGCCGCCCGTAGATGGTTGCGCCGCCGCCCTCAACACCGAGGTCCACAATCACCACCGGTTTCACGGGCGCACCTCACGGTCACGCGGCCTTGCGGCCGGGCAGCACCTTCTTCCACCACGGCGTCGGTTTCGGCGCGGGCGGCGGAGCGGGCGCGGGGGCCGGCTCTTCTTCTTGCTTTGCCTCTTCCTTCTTCTCTTGCTCGGCTTCTTCTGGGGCGCTCGCGGCTTGCAGCAGGATGCCAAGCACTACCAAGCCCACCACGACGCCGTTAAGAGCGGCGGTGTGCGCGGCGGCCCATTCCACCGCGTCGAAGCCGAAGGCTTGCTCCGCGAGCAACAATCCGGCGTGCAACCCGAACACCACACCGATGAGGCTCGTCAGTAGCATCGTCCAGAGGCGGTAGAGCAGGAGGCCGAACAACCCGCCGCAGAGGAACACCGCCCACAGCTCTTGCGCCTGTGGCAGCACCCACTGCACCGCGAGCCACGCGCCACAGCCGCCGGCGATGAACGCGAACAGCTTCGCCAGTTCGAGCGCGAGCAACCCGGCGGCGACCGCGAGCAGGATGCCCACCGCCATGACGTGCGTACCGCTCGTGCGGCCGGCGTTCAGCCCGATGAGGCCCGCGGCGAGCGTGATGCCCGAGACGATCCAGAACCGGTGCCAGCGCCAGCCGAACAGCCACAGCGCGAAGCCGAGCACGCAGATGGTGCCGGACATCGCCCCGGTGAGGCCGCGGGCTTCGGCGAGAACGTCGGGCGCGATCAGAGTCATGCGTCGGCCCGCGTCATTGAGGGGAACGAGAGCGGCACTCATACGCTAAAGGCGCGGCCCGCGGGCTGTCAAGCGGCAACGACCCGCGCCGCGCGCGTTTCGGTGCGGCGCGAACCGCGCCCGTAGAATGTTTGTAGCTTTCGTAGGTCGCGGTCGAGCGGCGCTTCGCCGCGAGGCCCGACGGCGAATAGTTGAGAGCGAAACGCTTGCGTTCTTCGCGCTCCCGAACACGCAAGCGTTTCTCGTATTGGCTTCTGGTCGTCGGGCCTCGCGGCGAAGCGCCGCTCGACCGCGACCTACAAGAAGGGCCGCTCCCGTGCCGCCGATTCACTTCGCCGTCGACCGCCGCGAGGCCGGCAAGACGCTCGCCGCCGTGCTCAAACTGCGCTACGGCCTGTCGTGGGCGCAGGCGAAGCGCCTCGTGGAGCGCGGGCACGTCCGCGTCAGCGGCCAAGTGGAAAGCGACGTGGCCCGGCGGCTGAAACTCGGCAAGCGCGTCGAAATCGCGGCCGGCGCGATCGAGGTGAAACGCGCCGACAAGCCGAAGACGAAAGAGCCGCCCAAGCCGCCCGCGCCGCCGAAGGCGAAAGAAAAATCGAAGGCACCGGCGCACCCCAAGCCCGCGCCGCGCGCCCCGGCGCTCGACCCGGAGTGCATCGTGTACGCGGACGAAGCGATTGTGGTGGTGAACAAGCCCGCGGGCCTCACCACCGTACGCAGCACCGAAGACGTCGCGGAGTTCGGCACGCACGGGCAGCGGTTCCTCACGAAGACGCTCGCGGGGATGCTGCCCGCGGCGCTCGGCGCGCCGAACAAGCCGGTGTTCGCTGTTCACCGCCTCGACCGCGACACGTCCGGCCTCGTGGTGTTCGCGCGGACGAAGGCCGCCGAAGAGAACTTGCTGAAACAGTTCCGCAAGCACAGCACCGAGCGCCGCTACTTGGCGCTCACCCGCGGCACGCCGGAAGCGAAGAAGCTGGACTCGGTGTTCGTGCGGGACCGCGGCGACGGGCGGCGCGGCAGCACCACGGACTTCCTCGCGGAAGACGGCAAGCGCGCGGTCACGCACGTTTCGGTGCGTGAATCGTTCGGCGAGTTCGCGCTGGTGGAGTGCCGGTTGGAAACGGGCCGCACGCACCAAGTGCGCATTCACTTGGGCGAAGCCGGCGCGCCCTTGTGCGGCGAAACGGTGTACGACCGCGCGGTGAACGGCGCGCCGAAGCCCGACGGCAGCGGCGCGGCGCGCCCGATGTTGCACGCGGCGCGTCTGGGCTTCGTTCACCCCGAAAGCGGAGAATCGCTGAGCTGGGACGTGCCGCCGCCGTCGGACTTCGCGGCGCTGCTGAAGGAACTGCGCTCGGCGTGAGTCGGGCGCGTCACTCGTCGGAGGCTTGGCGGGCGGTCGAACCGGGGGCCGGCGGCGTTGCGCCCGGCATGCCGGGGTACGAGCCGGGCAGGTTCGCCATCACCGTCTGGTTCTTCGTTTGCACCTCGCCGCTGGTGTCGAGGTAAATCTTGTCTTGCAGGATCTCCTGAATCACGATCGCCATGCGGTCCGGCAGGCCGCGCGGGTCCACGAGCGGCTTCGCCCCGGTGTTCAGCGCCACCATGCGCTTCTGAATCAGCGTGGACAGTTTGAACCGCCCGCCCACCTTGTTCACGATCGCTTCTTCTTTCAGGTCGTCGTGCATGGGGTTCCTCGTCGTTAGTGTTTGGTGTCTTCGTGCGTGCGAATCAAGCGGTCCAGTTCACGGACGGCTTCGTCGAGGTCGCGGTTCACGATCCGGTGGTCGAACTCGCCGGCCCGGGCCAGTTCTTCGCGGGCCGTCGCGAGCCGGCGCTGGATGCGGGCTTCGTCCGTGTCGCCGCGCCCGCGGAGCCGGGCTTCGAGTTCTTCCATGCTCGGCGGGGCGATGAACACCGACAGGTGCGGGAGCGGTAACTCGCGCACGCGGGCCGCGCCCTGAACGTCGATCACCAGCACCACGCCCACGCCGCGCGCCAAGTACGGGTCCACTTCGCTCCGCGGCGTGCCGTAGAAGTCTTGCCCGAACACTACGGCCCATTCGAGCATCAGCTTTTCGTCGATCGCCGTGCGGAACTCGCCCTCGCTCCAAAAGTGGTAGTCGCGGGCGTCTTGTTCGCCGGGGCGTTTGTCCCGCGTCGTCGCGGTGATCGCCCGGCGCAGTCGGCCGTTCGCGCCCTCGATCAGTCGCTCCACGACCGTCGTTTTCCCCACCCCGCTCGGCCCGGACACCACCACAAGCGGGGCGCGCTGCTGCTGGTTGCTGATTACTGGTTGTTGGTCATTGGTCATCCGTAAACGGCCTCCACTCCGCCAACAACACTACTCGACGTTCAGCACCAGTTCGCGGAGCTTTTCGAGTGTGCCCTTGATCTCGAACACGTGCCGGCTGATCGCCACGTCGCCGGCTTTCGAACCGAGGGTGTTCGTTTCGCGGCCCATCTCTTGAATCACGAATTCGAGCTTCCGGCCGGCTTCGTCGCCCTTGCGGACGATCTCGGCGAACTGCTCCAAGTGGCTCGTGAGGCGCGTCACCTCTTCGGACACGTCGGTGCGGTCCGCGAACAGGGCCACTTCGCGCACCAGATGTTCGGGGGCCACGCTTACGCCGGCGTCTTGCACCGCTTGGCGCACGCGCTCGGTGAGCTGGGCGCGGTAGTCGCCGACCACGTTCGGCAGCAGCGCGCGGATCGCGTCCAACTGGCCCGTAATGCCGGTGTGGTACGCGAGCAGTTCCGCGGCCATCGCGCGGCCCTCGTCGCGCCGCATCTGATTTAGTTTATCGAGCGCGGCTTCGAGTGTCTTCTCGACTAGCGGCCATTCGTCTTCGGGCGGGCCGGAAGACGAGCCGTTGCGCGCTTCGGGCGAAACGCCGGGCAGGGCGAGCGCGCCGGCCGCGAGATGTGCCACGAGGTCCGGTGTACCGGCTTCGGTGCAGGCGGCGCGAATCTGTTTCAGGTAGTCGGCGAGCACCGACGCGTTCAGCACCGGGGCCGCGGCGGCGCTGGTGCGCTCGGCGCGAACGTGAATGTGCAGCGTCCCGCGGCGCACGTGCCGCCGAACCACTTTTTCGAGGTCCGGTTCGAGCAGCGGGTACGGGTCGGAGCCGCGCACCGTGAGCTTCAGGTGCCGGTTGTTCACGGCCCGCACTTCGACCGCCACACCGACCGCGGCCGTGTGTGCGTGCGCCGCGCCGAACCCGGTCATGCTGAACAACACGCGCGCCTCAAAAATCGGAATGGCGAGCGGCACCCGTGAGGGTGCCGGTTCTACAAGACGGTCAGCGCGTGTCGGTGGCGATGGGTTTGGTCGCGGACTCGCCCACGTCGAACTTCACGATCTTGACGTGGATCATAATGACGAGCACCCACACGCCGGCGAGCCAGAGCGTGACCTTCACGAACTGGTCGGCCGCGCGCGAGCCGAACGGGCTGGAGCCGCCGGCCCCGCCGAACGCGCCCGCGAGGCCACCGCCCTTACCGCGCTGGATCAGCACGATGAGTAGCAGCAGCCCACCGAGGCCCAAAACGATCAGGTTGAGCAGGTGCGAATACCACGCGGCGGCGATTAGGGACACGACCCGGCCTCCTCACCTCTGTTCCGGCCCGCGCCGGTGGAACTGCTACTCTAGGAACGACCGCCCCGCGCGGGTAGCCCGACCTTCACACGGGACGCGCCGGCCCGCGGTTCTCGCCGGTCGCACCGACGGTTGCCAATAGGACGGAGCGCGAGACGAACAAGAACCGCGCCGCCGAGGTGCGCGGGACGTGTGCCGTGTCGCGCAGCCGACTTTCGTCTTTGTGGCCGCAGTGGCGCGCGAGTATGCTGATCGCGAACCCGGTTCGGTAAAGGTGTTCGAAGAGGTCGCCCGCCGTCGCGCGGCTCTGCGGCCGGTTCGGGGCCGTTCGTGGGGTCGGCGGATTGCGAGTTGGGCTGAGTACACGTCACAAGTTGCAGCCCACAGGTCTCGACTGACGGCGCACCGCACCGGCCGAAGTGCGGGCGCTCGGTTGAACGGAATCGGTCGAATTCTCAGTTCGGCGTATTCACTCAGAGGACTCGGGTATGCGTTCGTTCGGATTCGCGGCGGTGCTGGCGGTCGTGGCGCTGGTCGGGCGGGGCGGGGCGGACGAACCCGCCGACACGCGGACGCTCTGGGTGTACGAGGGCGGGTGGTTCGCCAAGTCGAAGGACGGCTCGTGGTACGAGTTGAACGAACTGACCTTCCGCAAGCTCGGCAAGCCGTCTCAGTTTAAGGAGGTTCGGCGCACCAAGGAACTCGTCGAACTGCACGACGCGGGGCGCAAGGTCACCGTGCGGTTGTACGCCGAGAACTCTGAGGTGCGACTGTCCGACCAAGCGGATGCCGCGTGGGAGGCACTCTATAAGGGGCGGTGGAAGACTCCGGATCCTGCGGAATAGGTGAGCGGAACCCGCGCCGGACCCGGCCGACCGGGGCCGGCAGATCACTGGCTGTCTCCGTCGGCCGTGGGCGCCCACGGTCGGGGGCTGTGTCGTTCGGCGTGGGAGGGGCATCGCGTGCTTGGCCGAAGGTCGCAGACTCGGGTCGGGATGGTGGCGCTGGCCGTGGCGGCTGCCGTTCTGTCGCTGGAGGCGGGGGGCGGTGTGCGAGTCGGTGGGCTCGCGCGCCTGCTCAGTTTCGTGCTTGCCGGGGCGGCGGTCGCGTTCCTCGGTGCGCCCAGCGACCGGCCGGTCGGCCTGCTCTACATCCCACTGGTCACGGGGCTGGTGCTGGTGGCGATCCCGGTACTGGGCACGGGCTACCGGTTCGGTGCCGAGATGACCGCCACGGGGCTGCTGTTGCTGGGCTGCTGGGTCGGGCTGTGGGCGGCCGCGCGGCGGTCGGTGCGGCGGGCCGCGTCGGACCGGGTCTCCGGGGATCGGTTGTGGGAGGCGGTCTGCGAGGACCTCGCGCGGGCCCGACGGCTGGTCCCACCGCACGCAGACCGCGACCGGTTGGCCCGGTTCGACGAGTTCGTTCTTCGGGGCGAACTGGCGGCAGCGCTGTGCGAGTTGGAGGCGCTGGGCCAGTCGGGCGGGGTGCCAATCGAGTACTGGCGCGCCCTCGTGTCCGCGGCCGGTCGGATGGGACTGGTTGAGGTGCGCGAGCGGCTGGCGACTCGTAGCGGCGAGGCGGCGGCCACGGACGGTGGTGCCGCCGAACCCGGGGCCGCGCCAGACAGTGGGGGCGCGTAGGCTTTCACAGAGTTGTGACTTACTCGGCCCCGCCGCTGCGCGGGGGCGCTGGCCCTCTGCGACCGCGCCCCGTTTCGATCGAACCGGCGCACCTGGCACCGGGGCGCGGGCCGGGCACAATAACCGCGGTCCTTCGCCCGCGGTGGTGCCCGCAATGCCCGACCCGAACGCGCCCGACGAACGCACCCGCAAAAGCCCGCCGCGGGCCGAACCGCCCGCCGCGCCCGCCGAACTCGCGGTGCCGGCGCGCGTCGGCCGGTTCGTCGTGAAGGCCGTGCTCGGTACCGGCACATACGGGCGCGTGCTCTTCGCGCTCGACTCGGAGATGGGCCGGCAGGTCGCCATCAAGCAGCCGTTCGGCGAAGGGCTGAAACCCGAATATCGCGCCGACTTCCTCAAAGAGGCGCGCGCCGCGGCGGTCATCGATCAGCACGCGAACGTGTGCCCGGTGTACCACATCGACACCGACGGCGGGTTGCCCTACATCGTGATGCGGTTCGTGCCCGGCGGCACGCTGAAGGCGATCATGGAGCGCCGCGGCGCGTTCCCGGCGCGCGAGGCCGCGGCGGTCGCGGCGCAGATCGCGCGCGGGCTGGCCGCCGCGCACGCAAAGGGCGTGATCCACCGCGACCTCAAGCCCGCGAACGTGCTCTTCGACCCCGGGAACGGGACGTACCTGCTCACCGACTTCGGCCTCGCGCGGCTCGCGTCGAACGCCGCCACCGCCACGCTCGGCCGCGGCGCGCACGGCACCCCGTACTACATGCCGCCCGAACAGTGGGGCGGCCGCGAGTTCGGCCCGGTCACGCCGCTCGCCGACGTGTACAGCCTCGGCGTGATCTTGTACGAACTGCTCGTCGGCGAACCGCCCTTCAGCGGCGGGCCGTTCGAGCTGATGACGCAGCACTGCACCGACGAACCGATCCCGCCGTCGATTCACCGGCCGCAGGTCGATTCGCACGTCGAAGCGCTGTGCCTGAAGGCGCTACAGAAGCGCCCGGCGGATCGGTTCCACAGCGCGCGCGAGTTCGCCGACGCGCTCGACGAGTACTTGGGCGCGTCGGTCGGAGCGCTGCCGATGGGCGAAGAAGTGCCCGAACCGCCGCCACCGCCCGCGCCGCCGAAACCGAAGCCGCCCGTCGCGGGCGCGTCCACGCGCCAGTTGCCCGACGCGACGGTCGTGAGCAAGGAAGTGGTGCGGTGCCCGAAGTGCCGCGCGCGGCTCGAAATTCCGCTGGGCCGCACGCAACCGGTGAAGTGCCCGATGTGCGAAGTCACCTTCGCGGTCGAAGCCGGCCGGCGCGCCGAGGCCCGCGCGTCGCAACCGGAAGCGGTGGTGGTGGACGAACCGGACGCGCCGCGCGAGGTTCCGCGGGCGCGACCGGTCGAACCGAAGCCGAAGCCGAAGCAAATGGCGCGCGAGGAGCGCCCGCGGTCGCGCAAGCTGTACGGCTGCCTGTTCGTGCTCGCGCTGCTCGGCGCGGCCGGCGGCGCGGTCGCGGTGTACTGGGACGACATCGAACTGTGGAGCCGACAGTACCGGCCGAAGCCGGTCGAGTTCCAACCGCTCGCCACCGTTCAGCCCGGCGCGGACCAAGCCCGCACGTTCGCGCTCGTGCCCCTCGAAAACGGCAAGCACCTGCTGCTCACGAACTCGGACGACCGCGACGCGCTCGCGGTAGTCTGGGACGCGACCGGCCGCAAGGCGCACACGTTCCGCAAGCCGGCGGGCACCGACCTCGACGCCACGCGCCTGCGGTTCCGCGCGAGTTCTACGGAACTCGTCGCGTTCGGGCGCGACGGCGCGGACAAAGCGCACATTTCGCTGTGGGTGTACCCGCTGCGCGCGCGCGACGACCCGGACGAAGTGTCGCCCCGCGCGATCGGCCTGCCGCGCCACATTTGGGACGTGAACGCCGACCACGACCGAGCGCTCCTGCCGCCGGGCGAAAAGAGCGTGGCGCTCTTGAACCTGAACAGCGGTGGCACGCAAGCGACGCTTTCCGCTGGCGGGCCGATCATTCGCGCTGTCGCGTTCGCGCCGAACGGCGAGAGCGTAGTGGGGTTGTGCGACGAATCGCAGATGCGCGTCTGGAACGCACTCACGGGCAGCCAAGTGGGGAACCCGGTGCGGCTCGCGGTGCGACCGGATTGGGGCGTGGGCGAGGTGGGCGAGCTTGGCTTCGACCCCGAGTTCACGCGCGTGACCGTGACGACCGAATCGCGCGCGGGCGTGTGGGACCTGCGCACCGGCGCGGTGATTCAGCCGATGAAGCCGCGCTCGCTGGGCGAACCGATGCGCGACAAGTACCGGGTGCGGAAGGAAACCGCCGGCCCGGGCACGTTCTCGGTGTTCCACGACGACTTCCGCCTGCGCGCCGGCAAACTCGAAGTGCCGGAGGGCGGCGAGGTGTCGTCGTGGGCGGTGAGTGCGGACGGCACCACGATGGCCGCGTCGGTGCGCCGCAAGGTGTTCGTGTGGCGCGCGAAGTACGCACCGTAGTGCGTCACCAATCCGCGCCGAGCACTTCGCCACCGGCGGGCGTGACCGCCGCTGGTGAATGGTTGCTTCCCGCCTCTCCGTTCGGCACACGAGAGCGATATGCCGGTGCTAACCTTCTCTGAGATTCGACCGCTGTTCGGTCACCGGATTGACTCGCCGGAGGTGACTGCGTTTCTCGATCGGTTCCCCGAACACCGCGTCCGAAAGCCGCGGGACGGGGACCAGTACGTTGTGTTTCGGTCCTTGGGTTTCGACTTCTTGTTTCGGCCCCCGGACGGTCCCCGCGGTGGACCGAGCAAACACTTGCGCGTGCTCGCGGCCGTGTTCCTCTACGGTGAGGGCGCGGAAGGGCACGCGGCGTTCCCTGCGCCGCCGTTTGGTCTGACGTTCAACGCGGGCCACGACGACTTAATCGGGGAACTCGGCGAGCCGATCAAGACGACGATGCCCGACGGCGTACTCGCCCCGATCCTCGGGCGAAAGTACTGGGACTTGTGGTGCGTGGAAGGACTGTCGGTCCACGGGAACTACGACCCAGACACCAAATTGCTGAACCTTATCACGATTAGTCCGCTTGGCTAACCGTGTGACCGAACCGGTCGTGTCGTTTTTGCGTTTCCCAAATCCTGTGGTTCTGAACTAGAAGCCACTTGATCTGATTTGATCGCGCGTATACTATTCATTTGTGTCGCGCGAAGGCGGCCACCGAATGGGCTTTCGTGCGCGTGCGTGTGAATGGCCCCTGAAGCAGTCCGAGAACCCGAATCCGCGTTCACCGCGACGGCTCGGCACGCCGAATCGCGGCAGTGGCGTTTCAATAGCCCGAACTCGAACGCGCGCGCGTTCGCCAATTTCGCTTGTTTTTGCAGTTCTTGCAACCGGCAAAACTCGGCTCGACACGCCCGCGGCGCGCGGTATACGGCTCCCTTCGCGGCTTCGGGGGAAGGCGCCAATTCGGGGGAACGGGCCATGAAGCGCGGGTTCGCGGTGGCGGTTGTTGCGCTGGTGTCGCTGGCGGGCGGCTGTGCGACGCCGGCCCGCTACATCGAAAAGGGAGCCGACGCCGGCGTCGTCGCGGTGCCCGCCGGCACCGACGGGCGCGCCTCCGACGCGCAGCGGCGCGAGGCAGTCGCGCTCATTCAGAAGCACGTCGGCGCGAAGTACGAAATCGTGGAAGAAGGCCCGGTGCGCCCGGCCGGCGCGACCGGCACCGCTGGCGGCGTCGAAACCGCCGAGTGGCGCATCGCGTACCGCAAAGCGCCCGAGGGCACCACGACCGAGGGCCTGCCGCCGGGGCTCGTGCCGAACCTCGGCCCGAACGTGCCGCGCGTGCCGAGTAGCACGCGCGGCATCGGCGGCGGCGCGGGCCAGCACACGATTCAACTCGGCGGCGCGCCGCGGCACACCGAAGGGTTCCCGCTCGGTGCGGGCGGGACGCCCGGCGGGCGCTGAGCCTCGTGCAACTGAGGCGCGGTCGCGCCTACACTAGTGCCATGAGTTCCGAACCCGAACTGCGGCGCGACCCGATCTGCGGGCGCTCCGTACTCGTCGCCCCGGCCCGCGCGGCGCGCCCCGTCGTACTGGCGGGCCACGCGCCGCGGCACCGCACCAACGGCGAGCGGCACCCGTGCCCGTTCTGCCCCGGCCAAGAGCACCAAACGCCCGACGAACTGTTCGCGCTACGCGAACCCGGCACCGCGCCCAACGGGCCGGGTTGGTTGCTGCGCGTCGTGCCGAACATGTACCCCGCCGTGCGCGCCACTTCCGGCGGCGCGCACGGGTCCGCCGAAGTGCTCATCGACTGCCCCGAACATCACGACAGCCCCACCGACCTGCCGACCGACCGACTCGCTGACGTGTTCCGCGCCTACCGCGAGCGGCTGCTCGCGCTCGCGCTCGATTCGCGCCTCGAACACGTCGCGGTGTTCAAGAACGTGGGCGCGGAAGCGGGCGCGTCGCTCGGCCACACGCACTCGCAGCTCATCGCCACCACGGTGGTGCCGGAACTGATGCGCGCCGAACTCACCGGCGCGGGGGCGCACTTCGCCGCAACGGGCCGGTGCGCGTTCTGCGACCTAATCGCGCGCGAACTCGAATCCGGGGAGCGGGTGATCGCCCGCACGGAGCGGTTCGTCGTGGTCGCCGCGTACGCGCCGCGGTTCGCGTACGAACTGTGGGTGCTGCCGGTCGCGCACGCCCCGCGGTACGAAGCGCTCAGCGATTCCGAGGCGCACGAACTCGCGGGTCTCGTGAAGCGCGTGCTGGTGGCGCTGGACGTGTCCCGCGAGTGCCCGGCGTACAACTGGTTCGTTCACACGACGCCGCTTCGCGCCGGCGCGCCGCCGCATTACCATTGGCACTTGGAAGTGCTGCCGCGCACGTCGCGCCCGGCGGGGCTGGAGTGGGGCTTCGGGTGCCACATCACCACCGCGCGCCCCGAAACGGTCGCCGCGGAACTGCGCGCCGCGCTTCCAAGTGAGTGAGCGCCGGGGCGGTCGCTCGTCGTGTCTGCACACTTCCACTGAGGGCGTGTCATGCGCGCGCGAATCGCGGTTCTGGCGGCGCTGTGCGCGGGGTTGGTCGCGGAGTCGCGCGAACCCGCGCCCGCGCCGCGCGCGGTGCCCGGCTTCGAGGTGGACGAACCGCCGGCCCATGTCGCGCGGCTGATCGCGCGCGCCCGCGGCACCGGGTTCGAGGCCGACGTCGCCGCGCGCGAACTTGGCGCAACACCGGACGCCGAACCGTTCGTGCGGCACGCGCTTCTGCGCGCCCCGCACCACCGCTTGCAGTTCGCGCACGAAGCCCAACTCGACGCGCGCGACGCGCGCAACGTGGCCCGCGCGAAGGCGTGGGCCGACGCCGGCCGCGCCGATTTGCTCGTAGAAGCCGCGGTGCTGGCCCGCACAGACGAAGCTGGCGACGTGTTCACGAACGAACTGATGGCGCTCGCACACCGCGCGCTCGAACGCGCGTGGGAACTGCGCGGCATCACGAAAGACCGCCGCGTCCCGTTTGAATTCGGGCCGACACTCGCCGCGTTCCAGAAGAGGCGGGGCTTAACACGGTATTCTGGAGACACCGTCCGCACGAGAGCCTACGAAGGTGACGCGCTGGTGCGCGCGAACCGCGTCGAAGTCGGCCACTCGCCCTCGTACTCGGTTGCGGTCGTGCGCGACGGGTTGGCAGCCGCGCCGCGTAACGCACTGAAAAGCTGGGGGCTGGCGCTGTTCACAAACAACGACGCCGAGATCGGCGAACTGAGCCGGTGTTTCGTGTTCAGTGACGGAGACGTGATCCGGTGGGGCGACGACTCGTTTCAAGAGTTCGAGTATTCGCTCGTGATCGCTCGCGGAACGGTCCGCGACGATGTGATGCTTCAGGGGCGCAACTCGTGCGTGTCGGTCGGGGGCGATCTGCGCGCCCGGTTCGTTGACGGAACGGACAAGTGCGCGGTGTTCACGGGCGGCGAAGCGCGCATCGGGGGAAAGAAAGAGAACCTTCCCGCTCTCATCAAGAGCAACGTGAAGGAGAACCCGTTCGGGGTCCGGTTCTTCGAGACGGACGAACTCGGGGTGCGGGCCGAAGACGCGGACGGCGGCGCGCGACTGGCGCGCGTGGACGCGAACTCGCTATTCGCGGCGCACGGGTTGAAGGTCGGCGACGTGGTGTTTCGGATCGACGAGACGCGGGTGCCGAACGCGAAGGAGTTCCGGCGCGAGTTGCGCCGCGCGGCGGTGAGTGGGAGCGGCGTGTTCTGGGTGCGCGGGGACGGCGCGCGGCAGACGCGCGTCGTTCACTTCGGCAACGTATTCGGCCGGTAAGGAGCTACGCCGGCGGAGTGGCGTCGCCCGCGCCGCCGACCTTCGTGCCGTGGATCGCCTCGTACACCTCCAACCGGTGAACGGGCACGTCCTTCGGTGCTTCGATGCCCAATCGCACCTTGTCGCCGCGGATCTCCACGATCGTAATCACGATGTCGTTGTTGATGACGATCGACTCGTTTTTTTTCCTAGACAGCACGAGCATAGGTGCTTATCTTTCCGTGAGATTGCAACCCGCGCTCGGCGCTCACGTCGCCGAACCGCCCCTTCTTGAGCCGCGAGCGCCCCCGTGCGCCCGCGCGTTCCCACATCCGCCGTACCGGGCGCACGTTGTTCTGCGCACCATTCGACTGCTCCACTGTAAAAGCGGGTAAGTTGCGCCGTCAAGGAGTAAACTTGAGGCGCGCGCCGATTTTTTCGCCTTTTTGGTTGACGAACCGGCCCAGAGGTGAATTGTGCGAAGGTGGCGCGAAGGCGAAGGGAAGCCCTCGCGGTCTAGCATTTGCAGACCAGATCCCGGTTCCCGACCCCGCGGTGCGACCCGCGAGCCGCGCGTTACGGTCCGCCGACCGGGCGCACACCCGGGGGCGCGGAATTCGGCCGAGATCGGTAGTAACCGGCGACTGATCGGACAGTTGGGTGCGGGTCCGTGTCCGCGATCCGGCCCACCCACGCCGGGCACGGCGCCTGTCGCGCGAGCGCCAGTTCCGCCGCCACGCGCGCCGCGCCGGCCCGCACGCCGGGTTCGGGGTCACGGCCGAGCCGTTCGAGCCACGGGGCCGGGTCGCTCACGTCGTCGTCGTACCGCAGGTCGAGTAGCAGTTTCAGTCGCTCGTTCGAGTCCGGGCTGGTGAGCCGGCGGGCCAGTTCGATTTCGCTCCCGGTGCGGTCGCGCGCGAGCAGCGCGTCGCGGCACACGCGCCGCACGCCGGCGTCCGCGTCGTGGAGCCAGCGGAACAGTTCCTCTTCGGTCAGCAGCACTTCGCCGTCGGTCGCGGTGGCGACCGCGAACAGCGCCGCGGCCCGCACGTCGGGTTCGGGCGCGTTCAGCAGCGGCACCGCTTCGGCCCGCAGTTTGATCTCCGGGTGAATGGCGAGTCGCAGCGCCGCGAGCCGGGCCGCGCGGTCGGGCAGCGCGAGCGCGTCGAGCGCCGCGGCGCGACACTTCGGCGCGTGCGTGTTCCCGGTGCGCGTCAGCACGCCGGGCACGAGGCGCAGCAGCGCGGCTTTGCCGTCGGCATCGGCCGTGGCAAAGGCGTCGAACACCAGCGCGGCGACCGCGTGCGCCTTCGCGTCGTTGTCGGGCATTTCGTTGAGGTGGCGCTCGAGCGCGGTAACGGCGGCCCCGCGGGCGTCGTCCGGGCCGTCGGCCGCGAGCGCGACCAACTTCCGCGCGCCGGGTTCGCCGAGGGCGAGAAGGTCCGCGGCGCACCGGGCGCGGTCGTCGTCGCTGTGCGCCGCGGCGAGTGCCCGCGCCCCGACCTTCGCGCGCAGGTCGGAGAGGTTGAGCAGGGCCCACGTTCCGAGGCCGACCGCGAGTGCGACGAGTGCGCCACCGGTGCGGCGCGCGAGATCGCGTTTGGTGTTCACCGTGGTCGCCCTCCGTGGTCGGCCGAAGACGGGGGAAGGGTACCGCACCGCCCGCGCCGCCGGCAAGCTCAACTCGCGGGGCGGCGCGCGCGGGTGTGCCTTTGGAAGTCGGCGGTATTCGAGCGTTGAGCGCCCTCGCTGACGCGTCGGGCTACACCGGAGTAGCCCGACGCGTCAGCGAGGGCGCTTCGACCGCCGACTTCCAGTGGCACACCCGGCGCGCGCCGGTTCGCTTGACGCGCTCGCGGCCCCGGCCTATGGTGAGCGCTGTTTGTTCCCCGCACGAACGGAACGCCTCGCGATGTCCGAACGTACCTACCGCTGGCTCTTCGCGCTGCTCGCGGTCGCGGGCCTGACGACCGACCTCGCCACGAAGTACGGCGTGTTCCGCTGGTTGCACCGCGAGGGCACCTTCGCGGACGCGAGCGGCACCGGCAACGAAGTGGACGTGGTGCCGGGTTGGTTCAAGTTGATTGCGCAATTCGACCGGAGCGTTCCGCCGAACGAGGGCACGCTCGGCGCGCTGCAAACGTGGAGCACCCCGGACATGCCGCGGGTGAACCACGGCGCGCTGTTCGGCATCGGCGGGTCGAAAAAGGGCACCGCCAACGGCGGGTTCGCGGTGATTAGTGTGCTGGCCGCGGCCGCCATCGTCGTGTGGGGCACCCGCGCGCACACGGCCCGCGAGCGCGGCCTCATGGTGGCGCTGGGCCTCATTCTCGGCGGCACCGTCGGCAACCTGTTCGACCGCCTCGTGTTCGGCGGCGTCCGCGACTTCCTCTACTTCTACAAGATCGATTGGCCGGTCTTCAACGTAGCCGACTGCTGCCTCGTCGTGGGCGCGGGCATTTTGTTGGTGCAAGCGGTCCTGTTCGCGCCGGCGGACGAATCGAAGCCGGCCGCCGCACAACCGGCACCGGTCGCGCCCGAAGTGCCGAAAGCGTAGCGCAAGCCGCCCGCCTTCCCGCGTTCCCCCCAAAACCCCGCGCCGTTCCCAGTTGCCCGCTCGCCAACGGCGCGGGTATGCTGGTGTTCGATCGGTACGGGACCACTTCCCGAGGGCACCCCACATGACCACCCGCACGCGCGCGCCGTTCGCGGCGCTTCTCGCGCTCACCTTCGTCGCACTTGCCGCCGCACAAGACCCCAAGAAGGACCCGGACCCCAAGGAAGCGAAGACGCCCGAATTCAAGTGGCCCACCGACGTGAACGGCAAAGACATCAATGCCGTGATGAAGGACATGGAGAGTAACGACCCGCTCATCCGCGAGTTCGCGGCGAACACGCTGCCGCTGTTCGGCCCACCGGCCCAGAAGGGCGAGGTGAGCAAGTTGCTCCTCAAGCGCATGAGTGTGGAAAAAGACCCCGGCGTCCGCTCCGCGGTGTACAACGCGGTGGGCCAAATCTCGTTCGACTCGCCCGCGGACAACAAAGAGGCGCTGCGCCTGTTGGTGCAAGTGGTGGGCGGCAACGCGCCCGGCGGCACACCCGGGAGCATCACGCGGCTGAACGCGGTGCAAACGATCGCGGCGTTCGGGCCGAAGGCCGAGGGCGCGATCACGGTGCTCACCGGAACGGTGGTCGCCGATCCGTCGTACAGCACGCGGCAGAGCGTGGCGCGCACGCTCGCGCACATCGGGTTCAACGAAACGACCGGGCCGAACATGAAGGCGCTCACCGCGCTGGCGGACCGACTCGCGTACGACGAGTGCGCCGCGGTGCGCATGGAGGCGCTGCAAGGGCTGGTGAAACTCGGCCCGCCGTGGGCCGAGGTGCGCAAGAAGGACGACAAGACGCCGGTCGTCATCAAGACCGCGGACTCGGCGATCATCTGCAAGTTCATGCGCGCCCGCATCGGCGACCCGAAGGCCAAACTGCAACCGCTCGAAAAGGACAAGCAGGTCGAAATCTGGGCGCGCCTCGTGCTCATGCGGTTCGATCCGAAAGAGGTGAACGAAGAGAACTTGGACGCCTTCGCCAAGTTCCTCACCGGGGCCGAAGTGGGCGTAAAAGCGCAGGCGCTGAACGCGCTCGCCATGCTCGGTGAGGGGGCGTCCAAAAAGGTGCTGGACATCATGCGGCTGATCGAGAACAAGGGCGAAAACGTTCAGGTGCAGTTCGCGGCGGTGAACGCACTGGGGGCGATCGGCGCGGGCGCGAAGGAGGCGCTTCCGCCGCTGCGCAAGCTGCTCGCGGAAACGAAGGCCGAACTGCCCAAGAAAAAGGACCAAGAAAAGGAAGTCGCGGAGGAGATGATTAAACTGCTCGAGCGGGTGATTAAGCACATCGACGAGGCGAAACCGATGAGCCCGGCGGGTTCGGAGCCGAAGAAGCCGTAACCGCGCGCGCCGCGAACTGATTTTCCGCGCGTTCGTGTTGCCGGCGCGAAAGCTGCTGGTGTACTATTGGTATGCTCCTCAAACTCCCGGAGAATCGACCCATGAGTTACGCAACCGACGAGTATTACGGCGAATCAGCGGCCAACGCGCCGGCGAGCGAGCGCGTCAAATTCATCCGCCGCACCTACTTGCACGTCGCCGGCGCGGGCGTGGCGTTCGTGGCGGCGTCCGCGGCGATCATCGCCAGTGGGGCGAACGAAGCGCTCATCAAGAACGTGTTCCTCGCGAACCGGTTCTCGTGGGTGATTCTGATGCTGGTGTTCATCGCCGGCACCTACGCCGCCGAGTACATGGCTCAGTCCCGCAAGTCGATCCCCACGCAGTACGCGGGCCTCGCGCTGTTCGTGGCGCTGTACACCCTGCTGTTCGTGCCGATCCTCACGATCGCCAGCACGCCAAAGTTCGGCGGCTCACCGAACCTCCCGATACAGGCCGGGATCGTGACGCTCACGGTCTTCGCGGGCCTTACGGTCGCCGTGTTCCTGAGCGGGAAGGACTTCTCCGGCCTCGGGCCGATCCTGTGCGTGGCCTCGTTCGTCGCGTTCGGCGTGATCCTCGCCGCCGCGCTGTTCGGGTTCTCGCTGGGGATCGTGTTCCTCGCGCTGATGGTGGCCCTGTTCGCCGGCTACATCATCTACGACACGTCGAACATCATCCACCGCTACGGCACGAACGAGCACGTCGCCGCGAGCATGGCGCTGTTCGGCTCGGCCGCGATGCTGTTCTACTACATCCTGCGCATCTTCATGGCGACCCGCGACGAGTGAGTCCGGGCGAGCGGCACGCGTGAGCGTGCCGGTAGTACAACAAACGCACCACACCGGCACGCTCACGCGTGCCGCTCGCCTTTTATGAGGTGTTCCGTGACGCGCTTCGCTCTCGTGGTCCCGTTCGCGCTCGC
>Ga0169931_10004081_pt1 | contig 22884 bp, 24 predicted proteins | sample Kivu_15m_20L_FD_129675 | JGI IMG/M metagenome (GOLD analysis project Ga0169931, IMG submission 129675) | Freshwater microbial communities from Lake Kivu, Western Province, Rwanda to study Microbial Dark Matter (Phase II) - Kivu_15m_20L... | ecosystem: Environmental > Aquatic > Freshwater > Lake...
CGTCTCGCAGGCGGTCGCCTCCTCCACGCGCTGCGCCGTCCCCTGCTTGCCGGCCGCGCACGCCGTGCACGAGTGGTTGCCCGCGAGCGGCTTGTAGAAGCCGTACGCGCACGCGGCGCAGGCGGCTGCGCTCGGCTCGAAGCCGGGGTCGCACAGGCAGCCGTCCACCGTGCCGGCCGAGCTCTGCGTGTTTGCGCCGCACGGCACGCACGGCAGACTGTAAAGGTTGTAGAGTCCGTTCACGTCTGCATGCGAGACTCCAACAACATAGCTACCGGCAGGGCACAAGTAACACTCCTGCTCGCTGGTTGAAATTTCGGAATGGGTGCTGTATCCACTGGCACACGGCGTGCACATCAGGCTGTTCCAGCTCTGTGGATGCGACGTGTCGCGATAGCCGCCGACCGGACACGCCGTGCACTCAGTGCTGCTGTTCTCAGGTCGAAAGTATCCCGCCTCGCACTCGCAGTCGGCGTCGGAGTCGGACCCCGGCGCGCTGAACTCGTTGGCGGCGCAGGGCGTGCACGCGGCGCTGCCGAGCGTCGAGTAGGTGTTGGCGGGGCAGGTCAGACAGGTCTCCATCGCGCTCTGGTTGGCGAACGTGCCCGCCGGACATGTCACGCACTGCGCGTTGCCGGCGGGCTTCGCGCTGCCGGGCGTGCACGCTTGGCAGGCGAAGGGCTCGGTTGCCCGGAAGCCGGCGGCGCAGGTGCAGTTGGCAAGCGCCGTCGAGCCCGCCGCCGAGAAGCTGTTCGCAGGACAGGCTGTGCACGCGACAGCCGCCGCGCCGGCGTACGCGTCGGGCAGACACTGCTGGCACGCGGCGCTGCCGTTCGTCGACTTAAACGTCCCCGCCGCGCACGGCGCGCACGGCCCGCCGTCCGGCCCTGTGTAGCCCACGTCACACGTGCAGTTGCTCAGCGCCACGCCCGGGCCAGATGGCCGGATGGCAGAGCGCGCCGGACAGTTGACGCAGGCTGCAGCTTGCGTGGCGCCAAATGCCGATTGGTAGGTGCTGTCGGGACACGCCTTGCACGCCGTCTGGTTCGCCTCGTCCTGGTAGCTCGCAGGCGGACACAGACTCGCAGTTTGCGGCTGTCCGTACGCCTGCAGAAAAGCCCCCGGCGACGAGACGCAGGCCTCGACGCCCGCGGAGCCCGCCGCCGACTGCGTAAGCGCTGGGCACGCTGCGCACGCGAGCGCCGATAAGCTGTAATAATTTTGCGAGCAGGGCGTGCACTGTGCGTTGCCGACACTCACTTTTATTGCGCCTGCTGCGCAGGGGACGCAATCAGCACCGTTAAGTGTATGGCCCGGCGTGCACACGCACATTTCGCTGGAAGTCGCGCCTTTGTCGGCATGTGTGTTTGGCGGACAATGTATTTGGAGCTGCAATTCGCAAAAATGGTCCTCCTCGCACTCAATACACAGCGCCTCGTCGGGATGTAAATAGTAGCCTGCGTGACACACACAGTCACTGACGGTGTCGGAGCCTGCAGGCGAGGAAGAGTGTGCTGGACACTGATGCTGTTGCTCTACGTAGCAGTACGTATTTGGCTCGCAAATTGAACATTCGTGCTCTGTGCTCCTGACTGGAAGCAAAAGTCCGAGTGCTACAAAAGCGAGTATGCATCGAACTTGCATGTCTATGTCTTCTCTAATATACGATCATTATACACAAGCTTTACTAAATGAGATTAGGTTTGCTTGTATTGAACACTTACACACTGCTGACCACTCGCTGTAAGGTTGTAAAAAATGTTCGACTGCGGAGCAAGCGGCCACGTGCGGTACATGACAACATACGCAATAAAGCCAATGAGCAGCGCAGTCTTCGCCATAACGCTGAGAACCTGGTATGCGATGGAATACCAGTACCACGCAATCTTCTGATGTTCGACGGAACGTGGGGACGCAAAGATGTACTGCACTGTGTTTAACAGGCCAAATAGTGTGAAGAAGATAAACTGCGTCCACATGATGTTGCTGACAGTGTCTGGAATGCGCGGCACAGCAATGCCGTTTGCTGCCTTAGCCTCACATTCCTCTCTGTGGCTCTGCTGAAACCAAAAGCGCGTAATAATGCTAAACCAGATGGTAAAGTGCATGCCCCACGCAAGCATCAAGTACAGACCGCCGCGAATGTCCACAACACCAAAGCGCCACAGGATATTGTGCATGCGGAGGGGCCTGCGCGGCGCGTACACAGTCTCTTCTACAACTTCTGTGTCGGCATCTTCGATGCGCTGCTTGTATATTTTCTTGATGTATTGCTCGATGTCATAGCCCAGCAAGACAAGAGCTGCCTGCATGATGCAGTGCGCAACAACTGTGTCGCGGTTGCCAAATCCAAACGCGGTCGACACGACAAAGATCTGCAACGGAGACGTAAAAAGATACTCAAGCCACCTGCTAATTTCGGGGCCGCGCCACGGCTTATACAAGCCTTCGTAGTTGATGTCAGAGCAATACATGAGAAACCGCGTAGTTTGAAAGCAAAGGGCTATTGCAAAGACAGGCATTATTATGGCAAAGAGTGAGACACTGCCTGCAGACACGTTGATGCTCATGGCGTAGCCCGTGCTACTGCTGAGATCTTTAAAGTGCTGCTCGTTGTTTTCGTCGTACGTGGGCACCATCAAGTCCATCTCATATCCTGCCGCCTTACAGTACTTGCCGTACTCTGACTGGAGATGGCGCATGGCGATGGTCACGTTCGGCTTGTTTGTGAACAATAGCACCTCTCGACTCAAGCGCACCTCCGCCAGCCTAGGGTGAGAAGGCAGTCTGCTGTCGTCAACCCTTACGCCGACGCCGATCATGCAGAATACAAAGGAGACTAATAAGCACAGTGCAGATATGGTCATGTTCACTGCCTCTAGCACCTTGCCTGGTGGATGCCCGCAGCAGCCACGTTGTTGATCGGCTGGAAATGGCATGTCCGCTTCAGACGCTGCTTTCGCATGCAGTTGCCTGTGATCGCCTTCGGCAGGAGTAACATTGCCAAGCAGTCGTTCTCGCTGTGCTGTATGCCACTGCTTTTTCCTAGGCACGCGAACGCCTCTTAGGTCAAAATCGATGGCAGAGGACATGCTGAGGCGGTGCTTAAATACGCGTGTCTGTTCAAGTACTTGTGTGCGTAGGGCGTGCGTGTGTGAAAGTGTGGGAATTGCCATATTGCAGTATATAAGAAAAAAAATATTACGTGCTTGCTCCTAGCCGTCTAAACCTTTCTGACCACGCCGGCCTCTACACAGAAGATTTCTTTTTTATTTTTTTTGTACTTTGTACATTATTATTTAGAGCAGAGTAGTGTAATAGTAGTAGGTTTATTAGTAGTATTATATATTACTGCACCTTGAACTTACTGCCTAAAATCTATAGTATGTTGTAATGTACTAACACTACCTATAACCACTCTTGCTTGACTTGAATGCCGTTGCTTTGCATGAACTGACTACTGCTGACTCGCCTCTTTCGTGATGTCAACAGCTAAGTAAAACGTGTGCATACTGGCAGGAATCTCCATCTTATCGTCACATCGACAGCGCGACGAAGGTAAGTATCACGACGCAGGCCTGCTGCTCTAGCACGTGGGTTCAATTCCCGCGGTCGTGTTTGCAATAAGAACTTTATTTGATATGTCATTAAAAGTTATTTTCTGCAAAAGCGCTTGAGTCACTGTGTCACCTCCTCCGGGATGTTTGGCAAATTGAAAATTCCCAGATACACAGATTGACGTTCGAAAACCTGTAGCCATGCGTGCATCTTACCTTGCGGGGGATAACAATATATTTCGTGGTGTAGCTTGCCACTCATCTGTGCGGCGATCACAAAGCAGTATGAATTGCGCCCCGGGCAGTATACGACAAGATTGCGTAGCGTCAACTTACACAGCTCAAATGCATGCAGAGTGTCTCCGCTTTCCTGACAGAAACTAATGGTGAGAAAGCCCTGCTTCGCGGTCATCCGAACTCGCATCTCCTTCCTCGCGGCCTGCTCGGCCTTGATGACGCAGCTGGAGCTTATGCTGTGAGCCGCGCTGTCGCTTCCATCGTCGAAGCGGTATATCATGCTGTGCATGTTCCAAGGAACTGAGCTCCATCGTTGCATATTTCTCCTCATGGGCACCTCTGCATTCGACAAAGAGCGTGGACGCATTCTTTGTCTAAAGAATCCTCTAGGTCTTCTGATGTTCTTTACGTGTCTCTTCCTTGCGCTTTACATGTGTCAGAGAGCTTTACATGTGCTGCAATTTGAAAAATCGAAATCGTCAGAATCGTCGGAACCTAGAAAAAGCCCGTTAAAGTTAAAATTGCAATTGTTCCAAAAACTGCGACAGCAATGAGCACGTGGCAGGAAGTCATACTCGCAGGCCTCGCAGAGCCACCTGGAAAGAAGACGTACTGGCTTCATGACTTGAACACATTCAAAGGCTGGCAAGAATTCACAACTGAATTGAAAAAAGAGCACGGCGCCGTTTGTTTTACACACAAAACTGCGATAGCGGTCGGTGATGTCTACGATGGTCAGCGCGTCGTTGTGTTCTGTCTGAACGGGTGTGATCGCAGTGACAACATTCGCCACGTGTACCAAAACATCGCCAAGCTCAAGCGAGGAATTTTGTTCTGCACAAGCCGTGGAGTGCAAACCTTTTCGCCTCCACACGTTGTTGTGTTTGCAGATTTTCCGGGTCCGGACAAGCACAAGACTTCGTGTTCAAAAAGCGTTTCTGCTTCTTAGTGCTTTGCGCCTGCACTCCAGACTACGTCGAGACGCAAACATCCATTTGCTGCTTCTGCCAGCCTCTTCTGCTTGAGTGTTGTAGGCAGCTTTTTTGGCTGTGGTAATTCAGCTTGGCTCTTCGAGTTCTTCGACGTGTAGTCTTGTAGCTGTCTGCTTTTGTCAAGAATGCCGTCACTTGGCCGCGCATAAGGAACACCAGCTGGATTTACCTCGCCGGTCGGCAGCCATGGTGGAACTCCGAACATAAAATTAGAATCGGTGCCAGGGGCTAAGTGCACGTGTTCAGAAGCTGGCGTCAGTCCTTGATCAATACACCACTTAATGCGCGCAGCACACTCTTGTTCGTGTCGTGCATGCAAAAATTCAATTGTTTGTGCGTCTGAATCCGGCGCAGAAAGGGTTGTGCTCATATGCTGTGTGTCGCTGCTGTGCTGCATGGGCAAGAAGCAAGTAAGCAATGCAGCAAGTGCTTTAACAATAAAAAAAAATTTCATATTAAACCACATGGAAGCATGTCCAACCACCAAAGTTCACTCTCAAAATTGTGCGCAGCAGCAGTCTTGCTTCTTGTGCTGATAATGCGCATGAACGCGCAAGTGCTGGCACCAGATCTTGACCTAAATGATGCAGATGGGCGTGTAACTACATGTGAGGCTCCAGAAATAGCTTATAACGAAACATGTACGTGCGACGCTGGATACACCTGGCAGCAGGCGCAGTGTGTTTTGTGTGCAGCAGGCTTTTTTAAAGAGGAGCCCGGGCTTCATGCATGCACTGCGTGTCCGGCGTTAACTTCCAGTTTTGAGGGCGCTATTGAGCAAGACGACTGTTTGTGTCTCGCCGGGTATCACAGCACTGGAAGCGTGTGCGAGGCGTGTGCAGTTGGTAATTACAAGTCGTTTGTGGGCAACAACTCGTGTGTTGCGTGCCCGTCAAACTCCTCGACTCTCAACAATGCTGCGAACTCGCTGGACGACTGTATTTGTGACGTAGGCTACTTCACAAATACAGTGGCAGAAGCCGAGGCGTGTTTGGCATGCCCTCAAAACACGTATACTCTTGGAGTCAACTCTGCAAGCTGTCTTACTTGTCCTGCAGATAGCGGAACATCTGGTCCTGCGTCTACATATAGCGATTGCCTATGTAACGCAGGGTTTACACAAAAAAACGCGACGTACGGAGAAACACTTTGTGTCGCCTGCTCAAAAAATTTTTACAAGACAGACAGAAACATGCAAGCATGCACTGAATGTCCAGCGTCAATGTCTTCGCCTACCGCCTCGGAATTTTTGAAAAACTGCACTTGTAACAAAGCATTTCAAAAAACTAGCCCGACGACGTGCGAGCTTTGCGCTGAAAACTGGTATTGCACAGGCGAAGACGGCAAATATGCATGTCCAGACAACAGCACGTCTCCGCGCGGCAGCACTCAAATTACCGATTGCACGTGCCTGCCGAGTTTTTTTTGGTATTACGGGGTGTGCGAGCTTTGCAATGAGGATCATTACTGCAACAACAACACCCGCACAGCTTGTCCAGAAAACAGCACAGCGCCAGTGGGCAGCGCGTCGATCGAAAATTGCACATGCAACCCAGGGTTTGCGGTCTTGTAATACCTTGCTAATTTAATAAACCACTTAATATTTGCATAAATGACAGCATGTTTATGATATACACACTGCCTTGGTATGCAAAGGCAGGATTGGTCGTGTACGACGTGATTCGATGCTGGGTCGTGCAAAAAGACTCGATTGTTGCTGATGAACAGAGTGTGTACAGTTCAACATACAGCGTCTTTGGGCTGCAGGCAATGATCTTACTAATGTTGATTGCGCCTTCTGTGTGTTTGAGCGTGGCCGACCGCGTTCAGACAAACCGGTTTTGCTGCAACGTGCTTTCTTTGTTAAGCATTTATTTACTTCTAATCAAGTGCATGCGCAGAGGAATAGTGTCAACGGAGCACACATGCTTTTTGCTACAGTTTGGCAGCTGCTACTGCTTCTTTTGTTTTTACGAACTTGTGGGCAAAACACCGCAGTTGCTCGTCGGTAGAAACGTTGTTCGTGCAACGAGCGCAGTAGGCATCTTTGTATTTCCAGTGCTCTATAGCCACATTATTCCTAACTGCATGCATGTGTCCCCGTATGCACTAGCTTTTGTCTTTTCGGCAGAAGTGTGTGCATGTATAAGTTTTGTGGCGTCTAACATTATTTTTGCGCTCGAGATAATATTTGACACAGTGTACACTCGAGCTCAGGAGATGTAAAAGAGGCCGTCAGGTATACAGAGTAGTGTTCTCGCTGTAGTATACTGCAAGCTGCAGCGCAATGACGACGTCGTCTTTCATTCCTCCAACCTTGCCACACAGCGCGACACGTTGTTTGCCAAAACAGTTGACAGCCTGCTTAAACTGAAAGGAGTATACTTTCATCTGCTCTTGGATGCGGCGCCGGGCCGCAACAGGGTCCTCGCTCAAAAGAGGCTGTCGAAAAGCGACACGCTGGTCGCGCAACATATTATTAAACAGTGTCATCATTCCGTACTTTACCTCCTCCGTTGTGAGAATTCCGAAGCGGCGGGCTGCGTGGTCGACGCGAAAGCGCGTGTATGGCAGACCATTCAAGGCGCGCTCGTGATGTTCAGCCTCAAATCCAAGGTTTCGCTCGACCATAATGACGACTTCGCTAAGAGTAAGCTCGCGAATTTCGCGAAGACGCATCACGTGGCGCTGCACAAGAGCAAACTGCTTCTCCGGTTCTGCAAGCGGCAGGCGTACGTCAGAGTGTTAAACAGAATTGAAGCAACAGGCATACAATTAAAAAACAAAAACAAGAAAACAAAATAAAGGGCCTGGAGCAGACCTTTGCAGCCCATAAGTATGTCGATGCCAAGCACCTGCACCACAAATATGTCAGTATCAAACAAGATAATGTCCGTGCATACCAATCTCATTTGCCGAATTCTGATGCCTATTAACGAGCATGACGTGCGAACCTACTGCATGGACAGCGTGAAGCGCATAGGCAACGAGTACTTTGGACGCGCAGAAGTTCCTATTGTGCGGCAGGTGCAGGACAGCGTGCCAGAAATGTCTTACACTCACGCGCTTGCACTTTTTTTTCTATTGTTAAACATCGACACCGTGCTCAAAAAGACAATTATTGACAACGAGTCTGCGCAGCAGCAACAGAAATGCGTAAATTTTTTCAAAAACCTGCGCCGACATGTGATTCCAGAGTTTATGAGTATGGAAGAGTGCGGCGTGCGCTCGTTTGTCGCGAAGTGCGAGCACGCGTGGAGTGTAGCGTAAAATACCGTAATGTTGCCGCGGTCGCGAGCAATGGATACAATGGCGTAGTCTGATTGCGGGCCACCAGCTGCAGGATCGATAACAATAAATATGGTGGGGTTGTCTGGTAGCCGCAGCGGGTGCAGCGACATTGCAATCTCGATGTCGCTTTTGCGGAAAACTTGCTGCAGGCTGTCAAAGGCTAGTCCAGCAAGCTCAGACTGGATGAGGTCTGGTCTGTCCTGCATCATAATTTTTAACTTTCGGTGTCGCTCTTCGCTTTGCCACATGGGAACGAGGTGCAGCATGTGAACACACTCTGCCTGCTTTCCTTCCTCCTTACAGCGCTCGCAGCAGAGCTCGATGCATCGGATTGCAAAAAGAGGACGTTCTGTGCCTGGGTCCACCATTTGGATTAAGCGCGTGTAAAAGTTGATCTCAGACGTCAACGTCGAGATAGCGACCAGGGACGCGCTGCCAATGGACAGAATAGGTGCTACAGTTTCATAAAAAAAACCTTCGTCGCAGTATGCGGCCTCCTCCAAAATTAGCACGTCACCGCCAGTACCTTTAGTTGTTCCAATCTAAGATAAAAACAAGTTAGTGCACCTACACACACACTACAAGAACGACTTTGCCTCAGTGCTGTAATATACGAATTAAATGAAAATCTTTTTTATTACTTCCTCCCTGCCTGTAGCATGGGCTGTGTTTACAGCCACATGCTAAAACGTAACTGCATCATTACGCTTATGATGCCTTTGGTAATGAGCAAACCTCCAGCAATTGTGTTACATGATAATGTGCATTTTTCGCACAAAAATTTCAGACAATATCACGAAAAAAACCGATGCACCGCGCATAATCTGGCGCCGTGTCCCGCTTGTAATCCGGAGGATTATATGCAGAGGCGCGTTGTAAAAGCAGTGCAAGGTGCTTTGAAGCGTCTAGGAATGCCACAATCAAAGCCTATATTAACATATCTTGGAGCGGACTCGTGGAGGCAGGTGCTTGAACATATGGAAGTAAAGCGAGCGTGCTGGAATCTGGCAGTTGCAGAAATGCCAATGACACCCACGAATATTGCAGTTGACCACATACGACCAGTCCGCGCGTTCCTTTCAGAAGGCGAGGGTGCTCGTATGTTTCTCTGCAACCACTACACCAATCTCCAGCCCCTGCTGCTGGAGGATAACACGTGGAAGGGCGATTGCTGGTCTGATGCAGATGAGGCATACTGGCATAATCACATCCTCATGAAAACGGAGTACGACAGGGTGTACTACCCAAAAACAGCTCCATCGCAGCCTAGTCTGATTTTTGCTCGCCGACTCGAAAAGTAATTGTTATATCCTTCTGATCGACGGGTACCGTGTTGAACATCCCGTTCTTCACATAAAACTCCAGCTTTGCATATTGCTTGACTGTCATGCCAAGTCCTTTTGGCGCACGTTTGAGGAAAATCTTTATTGCGTTGACGTCCGTCTGCGCAATTGTGCACAAGCGCCTGAGCTCACGGCCGTCGAGTTGAAGATCAACAAGTCCAGACACAGGAAATCTTTTAAGCCTAAACCAGTTGTACACCTCCTGGACTGACCATTCCGACGCCCCGACAATGTTTGCAGACGGATCGTATACACACAGGCTTACATGTGGCCACGAGAAGGTAATACTGCGCATTATAAAATTAGAATGCACTTTCAGGTCAAGAAGCCGAATTGCAGTTGCGTTGGACTCGAGGATGCAGCGCACCTGCCTCCAGGCTTTGTTGTAATGGTACAGGATGCGTCGAAAGTTGCCATCACACACAAGACAGTCTTTGCAAAAAAGCTCGAGTGCATGCCTGCCCTCCACCTTCCACCGGGCAGCAGCAAATGGCTTAAGTCCCACCATATTCGATCTCTCGTTTATGACAACTTGTGCCGACAGGAAATCGTATGCAGCATCGAGTTCACATTTCTGCCAATTTTTCAGGCTTGCCAGCGGAAGCCAATTTCGCAGCTTCAATGCCCACGAGAAGAACCCGAACGAGTCGACAAACTGGCCAAGTTGTGTATCCCCTTGAAATATTTTGACAAACTGTTGCTTGGCGTAAGTCTCGATAAATTGCAGCGCTACCTCCCTCAGAGAGCGGCATGTCATGGCCAACTTGTACATGTGCGGGACGCCATTGTTTTTCATCACCTGCCGCAAAATGTTGATGACAGGCCATTGGACGAGCTGCAGCATACCGCGCGAGGAACTAGACGCGGAGTTGCACAGAGTAAAGCGTTTTCCTTGCCACGTGTCCTGTGTTCCAAACACGTCGAAAAAAAGACACGGCGCTTTCTGCGCCTCGGGTAGAGACTGGCTTGGCCACAACAGCTCTGTGTCGCTACCGATTTCAAAATTTACGTCGTACTGCACGTCCAATCCGTCGTCAAGTTCCAGCATGTCGTCCATCGTTGCTCGCTTACGTATAATTGAGAGAGTATAATTCCCAACACCAAATTAGTAAAAATTTGCCAGAATAGTCAAATTCATCAAAAAAATCAAAAAAAGAATTTGCACAGAAATAAACAAAATCTCGCGCCTCGGAGAAATTGCCGCCTTAAGTTCCAACTGTCCATGGTTCCGGCCCCCCTTGCGTTCCTAATACTTGTTATGCAAGTCGTGCCCGTTGTCTGGTATATTCTGCACAATGAACGTATTGAATAATTTACGTTCTTAGGACAAAGTCACGGCTGTCATTGCCCGGCTGCATCCCAGGACAGACGAGGCAAGCAAAGCGTTGTTCAAGATTCACGTGCGCAGGGCGTACATCCATGTCGAGTCGTGCCGCATTAGTGGCAAGCAAGTGCTTGACTGCTGCGGAGAGGAAGGAGATCTTTTTTTTCTGCTCAGCTTCCTGTTCCGCATCGTGAATGACGATGTTGCTGCCTTGGAAGCATTGCTCAGTGATATGGTAAATTTTTTTGGTCTGGACCATAACGCCAAGAGTCTTTCACTCTCAAGGCATGAACTGGCCACCATGGCGTAGCGTGTAGAGGACTTTTAGCAACGACAGTTCAATATTTTAAAATTAGTAAAATGTTGTATGCTTTTTGACTTTTCACGTATGTACCTTGCTGGGGTAACTGTTGATGATTCGCACGTCCGTGTTGCCGAGGGGTCCTTGTAGGTTTATTTCCTCCATGTTTTCGCGCTTTACGCTGAAATTAAGTGTCGCGTAATCGTCGTCTGCAATCATCATTGCAAACTTTTGCACGTTGCGCAGAATCTTCTGGCTAATGCGCTTGCAGGTGCTGTAGATACTAATCTCCACGCCGGGGCATGCAAGCAACATGGCTGCGCAAAACATGGAGACGCTAATTGTTTTCCCAAAGCGTCGAGGAGTTGAAATTAAAATTTCCTGTGCAATGTGGTCCCAGCTGTTGACCCGCAGCACCTTTTGGTGGTCTCGTGCAAATTGGCCTACGGGCTCAAGTTTCCAAAAACTTCGCGTGCAGGCCTTTAAAAAGTCGTCGTGAAACAAGCGCTGGTGATAACTTCTATTCCAGCCCATAGTGTCGAGCTTAGCCAGATACTTGCGGCAAAGTTGCATATATTCAAGAGGATCCCGCTTGGCCTCTTTCGCACCTGGCGCCCATTTCTCTGCAACGCTGCCCCGCAGACGCTCTTGCAGACGCCGTTGCAGCGCAGGCTGAAGTGGCACGACACTTACCTCAGCTGTAGCCGAAGACTGTGTGGCCCTCTGTAGCGCCCGCGAAAGCATATGCAGCACTCTAGAATCTGCCTTTTTTTCCGTGTTTTCGTTCATGCGACTTAGACTGTATATACTACTGTCATGCCAAAGCTATATCTTTACTTTTATTCATATCTTATTTAAACAAACACTGTCCCCTTCCTTGTCATCATCGCAATTTTCTACAATTTTACGGAGGCACGATGACTGTGGCGGACACGAGCGTGTGTGGTCGGAGTTTGCCTTCCACGTGTCGTAGCGCTCTGCATCAACCTCCTTTCCGCGCAGAAAGTAAAAAGTTGTGTGTGAATTTACGACGAGGTCAGCAGCTATTCTGATAAGCATGAAGTCGACTTGTGTCAATGCCACAAACATGCCTATCACACTCATGATCACTCCATATATAGTAAAGCATTGCACCATCAACAGACAGTGGAGCTTGGAGTATGGAATGTACTTTGTCTTGTGGTCCTCAATTGCATTACTGAAGAACGGACACAACGCGTCGCTGGAGAATGCAGCAACGGCAGTGCTAATAAACGTGTAGATAGCAGTCACCCACCACTTAAACCACGTATCCATTTTAACCCCAAGAAGCTCGTTTTTGGGGTTTGGTCCGATGGTCAAGAAGCTACTGCCATCTTGAATCATGATAAAACAAAAAACAGCGCTCGAAACAAAGGTCCACAACATAAGGGCTCCACACAATCGCATTTTATTGTCAAACAAATCCAGCCAAAAGGTCATACATACAACGTCTTAAATGTGTAATCAGGCTCTGGTAAATGTAACACGTGTTTTGGCTCACGTCATCGGCGAATTGAAAACGTGACTTATGTCATCGACAAGAGTGTCTAGCTCGCCGACACCGTCTGGAGAACAAGAAGGACTCCACTCGCGAAGATACTGCTCACAAAAAAACTCTTGCGGCGACGCTGCACAAGAAGGCGACAACGGGGACTGTAGAGCTTGCAAGTCGTGTGCATGCAAGTCGTGTGCATGCAAGTCGTGTGCAGGCGGCGGCGCCGGGTTGAACAGAGGAAGCTCAGGCGGCGGCATGGCCAGCTGCGGAAAATTCTGCTGCGAAGACGATGAAGTCGGCGCCTGCTGCTCGTCGACAGCGTTTCGTCTCTTCATCACGATGACAGCGCGCTGCAAGCTTTTGATCGCCGACTCCAGCCTTGCCTTACTGCATTCAGGGTAATCGCAGAGAGGATCAGTTCCGTCAACGTTCCTGATCGGGCCTGCCGTCATCGCGAATAGGTCGAGCCCAAGCTCCACAAGGCTGCATTCTTGTTGTTGCAGCATGCCAGAGCCGCGGGAATTGCTGGTTTGTTTTAGAGTTTCTTCTTTGACACTCGAAAATTTACAACAGAAAAGACAGAAACCTAGTATTTTTTTTTAATTTTACGACAGAAAGATAATTAAATCGCGCCGGTTTACAGCAGCGGACAACCTTCGACGAGGTCAAACAGACATGGGCAAGGGACGTTATTGTGTCCCAAAAACCCCGCTGCGACGTGCAAGGGACGCGCGAAAAATTAAAAAAATTTAAAAAAAACTTGAAAATTTCAGAATCGTCAAAAACATCCTCAAACCATTCAATCAAAATGTGAGAACAACAGATCACCAAATGCGCATATATCACAAACTATTTTCGCAATGTCTTTCTTATAAAAGGCCTTACACACATGCTTAACTCACTCATTCGCGCGTCTGCGCGTAATGTGATGTTCAAACCTCCGACCCAACCTTGCCAAAGGAATTTTAAAACAGACGAACGCAACGTGCTGTTAAAAACAATACAGGGTGACTACGTACACTGCCGGCTAATTTGTCCATGGGGTGTTGAAACCTGCCTGCAATCATACTCGGGCACACAAAACGTGATACTTTTTATGCACGGAAATGCAGACGACGTGTGCTCTACGACAAGCTACTGTCAATGGCTTGCAGACCACATGCTTGTAAATGTCTTTGTATTTGATTATCCTGGCTACGGCTATAGCTCGGGAACGGCGTCGGAGGAGGGCATGGAAGACGCTGCAGAGGCTGTTATGGAATATTTGACGACCAAACTTGACATTTGCTTGTCTTGCATTTTTGTTATTGGAAAATCGATTGGCTCCTATCCTGCGATTTCAATAGCAGCACACCCCGTTTTCAGTTCGCACATCCGTGGCCTTATTCTGCTATCGCCGGTTGCAAGCGCCGCGCGCTGCATCTTCGATGCTAATGTCTGTCCTAGTTATGTAATGCACAAGCTGGACGGCGTGGCACTTGCAAACATCCTGCACATTGGCAACGTAAACACGTTAATGATGATTGTGCATGGTATTGATGATAATATTGTAACAATCGACCACGCGCACGCTCTGTTGCAAAGAGCAGGTTCGCATACAAGCTACCCACCACTATGGCTTGAAGCTGGACACAATGACATGGAGAGCTTGCACGCTCGTGTTTTTATAGACGCGCTGAAAGATTTTTTTAAGGAGTGTGCAAAAAGAATGGAACGCAAAACCTCTGCAACCTGTCCTTATGACTTCTTGGCAAATTAAGATGCTTTGATTTGTGCACGCTAATTCTGATGTATAAAACATTGTACAGCTGCATGGGCATTGAAATTGAGGTAGCTGTGAACTCTGTGGCTGACCTGCAGGCAGTTGACTTGCACCTGCGCACGCTGTGCAACACTACACCAGGCGCGCAGTGTCAGGCGATTCTGACGACGGAGTACCAGTCGTGGCGGAGGCAGCTTGCACTATTTCTTAATGAACGCAAGCATAACCCACACGCGTTCCTGCAGCGTCCCATAGACGCGTATATAAGCGGGTTTCGTTTGCGCTTTAATCAATACGTGTGCGTGATTTCACAGACAACGCCAACTACAGAACTTCCCGCAGCAGACTGTCAACGCAAGAGAAAGACAAGTGTTGTCGAATCAGTTTATGCGGGCTGAGGCGTTGCGCGCGACGTGTTTTGAAGACGACAATATATAAGCTAAGTGTTTTTATGTCTTTGGCTACAGCATCTATGACCAAAAACGCAGGACCGCCAGCACCTATGCGCGCCAGCACGATGATTCCAAACAACCCCCTTGTGCAAAACTGCTTTTCAAGCCACGACCTTTCAAATATGGTTTTTGCGCAGAAGGCGTACGGTCTTGCCACCGCGAACCCATGTTCAGTGCTTCAGCAGCCGCTGAAACTGACTATGCCTTCTACAGCACACCTGGCGCATGACAATAAATTCTCTTCAATTGACGCTCTGTCTCTTGCACATGCGGCGGCACAGAACGTGTACATGACGCCCTCACTTCCCGCCGTCGACATGTTTGTGCTGCCAAGCACCAACGCACAGCAGGAGAGCAACACAAAGAGCGACGTTGTCAAGGTGTCGTATACCTCAGCGGAGGATCTGGCAGACGCCCTGTTTCCAACGTCTGAAAAGCATCAAAAGGTTACGACACAGCTTCGTAACCAGGATAAGCACCTGCGTGCACTCTCACAGCACCGCAAATTAATGCACGATGGCTTGCTTGACCATAAAGAACGACTACAAAGTCTTGGACAGCACCGCGAAATGGTACACGCAGGTCTAATTGATCACAGAAACGTGCTTCGTGACGTTCACAAATCCGTATCGTTGGCAGACGAGGGCCTTCGTGACCACAAAACCCACATCGAGCAGCTAAGAAACGACAACGCCATGTCTCAGAAAAGGTTGAAAGACATTACTGTTGGTGTCGAAGACCTTACCAAGAAATTTGAGAAGCTGCGCAAAGATACTCAGGTACACACGCAGAGCATCAACGATGAAGTACGTGAGTTGAAGAATGGCATGAATATTCATACGAAAGCGTTGGCGGACCATCATTCAGAGATTGACAACATGAAATCTACACACGCAGCTCTAGAAAATACACAAGCAAGCACTGCCAAGGAAATTTCAAGCCTCTCAAGGTCACTGAGCACAAGGGTAACAAATGTTGAGTTTATGCCACCTCGAAGGCCTGAGCCGTTTCGAAGGCAATAATAAAATGCTTGTTTATTGCATACAATAAAGACAACTAAAAATATTATTACAATTGTGAAAAGCGAAGCCGTGGCGGTGGCGTGAGGTGCTTAAAAACAATTTGCGCACCCATGCTGTTGGTTGCTTTTGCAGGCATGGCTGCTGTGCTGTGCTCGGTAGCGACTGGATTAGTGGTTACAGCACCTGTTATATCGGTCTCTGCCACGACCTGCACAGCGATAAAAAACATCAGAAGCACAAGCGAGGCCAGAATTAGCGTCGTGTACACGTTTCTGTTTAAGTCACACGTAGAGTCCTCAAAGCGTATTTTGTTCAACTTTGTGTCATACGAGAGCCACATGTCCAAATCTTTTTCGTCTGCAGGAGATACTGAGCGCCCAAAGAAAGCAAAGACAAGGAGGGGCGTAATATCTGCGTTCACAGGCATGTAAAAAACCAGATCTGAACCTTGAATACCTACAGGTACCCCTCGCAGAGTCGTACTCGTGTGCTGTATAAACAGCTGCACCAAGCGCAGAGACACACAGCGCTGGTCTCCTTGCGTACATGGCAAAAATTTGTCGTCCACTGACATGTATTTGTACAAAGTCTTTACGACTTCACAGCAGTCCACTTTGACGGCTACCGTTGAGTTGTCCGCATACGTCATCAGTATCAAGATAGCAAACGTCAGTAGTGTGAACATCAAATGTAAAGAGAAATGCATGTGCAAAAATGCTTATATATTGAAGCGCTTATGTCATGAGAGCAGAAGAAGGGCGGCGTAAATGTACGTGGTTATTACTGTCCACAAAAGCATAGTACTTGACCGCGCCCCTGTCTTCGAGTCCTCATTGTTGTCTTGTAGCGGCGCCATTCCGAAAATTATAAGAGTGTAGAGCACAGCAGCAATAAACGAACACGACGACAGTAATACGCGCCACGAGGTTTTGCAATTGCGCACATTAGTAAACATGGATACGAAAAGGTTTACTGCAGGCTCTGTGGTCCACGAGAGAGGCCGCTCGCTCTGCCACAGCGCGTATCCTTGCATCATTGCACCCAGAGCCAGCACAACCCACTCTGTGTGTACCGAGGTCTCATACATGTTAGAATCAACATCATAACTTGCGCTTGCCCATGTGAAGAAAAAAACTATCACACATACAAGATAAAGCCAGTCCAGTGCTGCGTATTGGTACAACCAAAGTTTAAAGGCACGCCAGTGCAAGAGAGCATTTGCATTTTTTTCTGTTTCATGCTCGATCTGATTCCGGCGAAAGTCAAAGTCTATGGCAGGCATCGTTTTTAAAGAAGTTATGTTAGAAAGTGTCTTCTCGCGTGCGACTTTGCGCTCGTAATTGCTCAGTGACAGCAGACTGCTGCACAGAATTACGTGGAGCACAGTAAGAGATAGCATTGCGTTGACGGCGGCGTAAGAGTGCAAACTAGATTCCTGAATTGGGGGAAATATCAAAAAATCTTTGGTCAGTGCGTTGCTGTCGTTGCGAAATTCGACAACCATTGCAAAACTGATGACAAACCACACGCCACATGATATGGCGCCCTCGCGCAGGTTCGTGACAAAGTGGTGGCTGGCAAATAATCGCCGCCACAAGCTTAGTAGAACCATTATCTGTACTTCAACACAGTATACGAGACTCCACATGTATGCTGGCCGCGTGTCGAGGCATTGTGCAATTCGTGTGCTGACATACTCAAGAGCTACACCGGGCTTTGCACAATGCGGGCTCCAGGCATCAGTGTAAAGGTTCAATGAAACGTAAAAACTCCAAACACCTGTACCAATAGTTAAAATTAGCACGGCCCATAAGCCATACATACCAGACGAAACTTTTATACAAGATATCCTACTTGCTCCTGTACATATGTAGCAAAAGTCATGAAGTGGAAATACCGCAAAACATCTGTGCACAATGCCGGAAGCTCGTCTGCCGCAAACAATCTTTTTTCAGAACTGGAATACATTGCCGACGTGCAAGTGCAGTTGGAGGACATGGCGCAGGTGCACAATTTAGTGGGTACAAGCCGTATTGCGAGCAAATTAAACAAGCTGGATTTGCGAGCAATCAGCAACATATTGCCTAACTCAAAGTTTGAAAAGCAAAAGTTTGCAGCGATAACTATTCGTCTTGGACAACCAGTGTGCACTGTGCTTTTGTTCACTTCAGGAAAGATGGTTTTGACGGGCTGCAAATCAATGCTTGACTGCATCTTGGCCAGCACGTCCGTGCTGGAGCACATGCGCAAGGGGTTTCCAGGTGTGCACTTTACCCTGGATCCTGTACGAATTCAAAACATCGTCGGTAATGCGCACATTTCACTAAAGCCGGATGAGCGCATTGACTTGCAGCGTTTTTACAAGGACCACAACGTGTTTTGCACTTATCAGCCAAACATGTTTCCTGGATTAATCTATAGACCGTCGGATATGCCCATTGTCCTTTTAATCTTCTTTTCTGGAAAAGTTGTCATTACAGGAGCAAAAACAATGTCGGATGTGTACGGAAGTTGGAAGCAGTTATGCGTACTATTGAAAGGCTACAAGACAAACGCTGTATATGATGATACGACACAGCATAAGCCGCGGCAAAAAAAACAAAGTGCCTGATGCAAGGAGGTTGTGTTTCAAGACATATGTCGCTCAAGAACTCAAAAGAGTTTACGGCTACCATCTCTCCGCAGCTTTTGCAGAGCCTGCGCAGTGCAAATGTCACAGACACGGATGTAGAGACGATAGAAAAGAAGTTGCAGGAACGCACTTCTTCACAGATCACATCTTACCTGCAGTTAGCTTTAATTAAGCTGCGGTATACAAACGTGGCAGCGCGAGAGTCTGCAACTCAGATGCAGGCCCAAAAAGAACGCATATCTTTTGCACAAGCTCTGGAGGAGCGCGTCAATTTAATGAGAGGGTTGTAAGAAAATAAAAACCTTTAAAAAAAAACATCGCAGCTGCGCCAGTGCATGCAAACTACAAACCATTTCTACTTACCATGGCAGCATCAGAGACCTTGACTGTCGTTCGACAATGCAATCAGGATGCATTTACAAGACTGTTTGGTAACTTGGCGCGCACCTGTTCCATGGAGGACGCGCAACTGGAAGAGTTGTCACATATGTTTGTCGCCAACAGTAGTTTAAAAAAACCAATTATGTCTTCATGGCCCGAGACGGCTATGACGATGTGGGTGTTTCCGCAGTCTGACCACGCTTGGAATGCGATACAACGATTCCTGCTTAAAAGCCTTAGACCGCGTGTCTACGAGGCGTCCGAGACACGCCCTGCGCAAAAAGAACTTTTTATGGTTGTTCCTCTTAAGCCGCTGATGACAACACCGGAAAAATTCGAGAAATGGATTGAAAAATTTACAGGGCTTATTGGCATGAGTGCAGGATGTGTGTGCTTTGAAGAGTACTTTGGTGCACAAATGCTCAGCAGTATGATGCGCGTGGACAACGGCAAGAAAATTGCAAGCAATTTTCCTTGTCAGTATCACAAAGACTTTTCAATGCTTTATGTCAGACTTTCTGAACAGCAGTCAACAGATTCACGAGTGCGCAAGATTACGGGAGAAGAGTTCAACCAGAATAACTTTGTCCAGATGTTTTTGCAAAACCAGAGGTTAACCGAAACAATCAATCACTTCCACTCCAACCTCGAAGCCGTAATTCAAGATGCGGAAAAGTGGCGCAAGCTTTGCGCGAGTGTAGCCCACACGCTTAAAGGCGTGCACGAGATAAGCGAAGATGCACAGAAAGAAATTTGCGAAGTCATAATGCAAGACCTTTACAAAACGCCGGTCGTCGAAACAGGCATGCAAAGAGCGCCACAGGATGCTGTGCAAGCGCTAGAAGTTGTAGGCAGTCGCCTTCCCCTCTCTACAAGCATAGACACAAGTTGGAACCGCTACGCAGTCTCAAGGTATCCAGTAATGCTGGTAGATCAAGAATCCATCGCCTGGACAATTCACAGGCCTGTGACAGAGTAACCTAGACGTGGTCAAAGGTCTTGGAGCGTATAAAACACTCTTATATTATGATTGTCAGTGTGCGTGCGCGCGCCCCGAAAAAATCGATCGACGTGAAACTTTTCAACGCTCCATCAAAATCACAAAAGCTGCAGATAGACAAGGGCAAGCTAGAATCGTGCATTCAAATGTTGCATGATAATGAAGCTTGCACTTTGGCTAAAAGTACGGAAGCGCTAGTGCGCCTCAGAGGACTACAAAACAATAAATTTGAAGTGTTGATGATGACGATGAATCAACTACCAGTTGTAGGCGTCGTATCTTGCTCCAGCATAACTGTGGACCAGACACCAGAAAAACTTGATCCCTCAGTCTGCAATTTGTTAACATACGCTCAGAAGCAAATTTTGCCAGTTTACTCGAAAGCACAGTTAGTTGCCAAGAGCATTCAGCAGACATTGGGTAGTGTTTTGATGCAGCCGACAGAGCAATTGGCACTTAATTTTAATTGCCTTGCAGGCGCAGACACAAACTTTATGCGCAGCAATGCGTGCTCCGTAAGCAAACTTGTAGACATACTCAACGCTGCGAACTGTGGAAGAGATATTTCTCCAACAGTTGCTGCTAGGTTGGCCATGCTAGCCGCCACTTACTGTGCGTCGGCGCCGTTAAATGAATCTGGCAACCTGTTTCACGTAAGCCAGTTGCAAATGACTGACTTTCCAACGTCAATTTCAGATTGCGTATACGAGCAGCAACCTGAGAAGCAACACATTACAATCCTGATGCGCGGCGATAATGCTGATGATAGAATCAAGCGAATCAACCTTGCTGTGCGCATTTTTCCGCAAGATAGCGAATTGGTGCGCACACACCTGCCAAAGCTTACTGGCATGAACTCCAATATATTGTCTGGAGTCCTTGTCGTTACAGGAGTGCGAAATCAGCAAGCAGCAGCCATATTTTTGAGCTCAGAAACTTTGACAACGAACAGTCACGGTTTTGCAATGCAAGCTTTTAAGTAAGAAAATAAATTATAACCTCTTGTTTTGAATACGCCTGTTCGTACAGATTGAGCGTCTTGAAGTATATACAAGAGTTTCTGCATGCATATGCAGCAGCTCTTTATGTCGATAATGTTAGCCGCGGCAGTAGTTTTTGTGAATAGCGAAGAAGTAGATTTAACTTGCCATGTTTGCAATGCCTCCTACTATTGCCTGCAAGGGCAGCAGTTTGATTGTCCTTCGAATTCGCTTGCAGCAGTAGAGCTTGCAGACACAATTGAAGAATGCGTTTGCAACCCAGGCTACCTTCGAGAAGGAGACGTGTGCAATCTCGGGCAGCCGCCGGCGTGGTACATGTACGGAAACAGAAGCTTCTGCGTACCCACGCGCGAGACGATTAAACAGGGGGCAAAAGGGCATCAGGACTGCGTGTGTGTGCCAGGCTTTGCGGGGCTGCCGGCGGTAGAGGCGGTGCCTTGCCAAGAGTGTCCTGCCGATACCTACACTGACGTGCACAACACCAGCGCGTGCGTGCCATGCCCGGCACACGCTTCACACAACGAGACGCGGCGCGTGAACGTCACTGCGTGTGTCTGTGACCCAGGATACACTGGTCCAGACGGCGGTCCATGCGTGGCGTGTCCCGCCGGCACTTTCAAAGCCGAGCCAGGAACAGCAGCGTGTAACGACTGCGGCGTCAACGAGTACTCGTATTCGGCGGCTGCAGTCTGTGTCGCCTGCCACGCAAACTCGTCCTCGCACCCTCGCAGCCCAGGCGTCGATCACTGCCTGTGCGACCCGGGCTTCCAGCCGTCGGCGGGCCTGTGCAGCATGTGCCTCGCGGGCCGCTTCAAGGACACGACCGCGAACGAGCCCTGCCAGTCCTGCACTGGCAACACCTTTTCGTCGGAGCTCGGCGCGACGGCGTGCACGTCCTGCCTCCTAACCTCGTCGTTCAGCACCGCGAATCCCTCCGAGGGCGGGGTCCGCTGCCAGTGTAACGCGGGCTATGTGCAGATGGCGCTTGACCTCGTCACGCCGGCGTGCACCGCGTGCCAGGCGGACACCTTCCAACCTAGCCAGGGCAAGACGAGCTGCGAGCTCTGCGACCCGCACGCGCGCTCGCCGGAAGCCTCGGTGACCCCGCTGGCCTGCCTCTGCAACGCCGGCTTCACAGACAATAGCGAGCATGAGTGCCTCGTCTGCGCGGGCGGGACGTACAAGGAGGCGGCGGCCGACGACGCGGAGGACACGGAGCTGTGCGACGCCTGTCCCGAGCACTCCTTCTCGCTCGCACAGAGCGGGCGTCTGGTCGACTGCCTCTGCGACCCCGGCTACAGCGGGCCCGACGGCGGGCCGTGCGCGGCCTGTGCCCCAGGGAAGTTCAAGCCCGCCAACGGCAGCGCCGCGTGCGAGGACTGCGCGCTGCACAGCTACAGCGACGCGCCGGCCTCGACGGCGTGCGCGTCGTGTGTGGTCTTTATGTCTTCCGCCGGTGGCATCACGGAGCTGCCCGGGCAGAGCTCGTCGGCCGCCTGCGTCTGCGACGTGTCGCGCGGGTTCACGGAGATTTTGCTTGGCGGCGCGCGCGCGTGCTCGGCGTGCGGGGTCGGCACGTACGCAACGGACAGTGGCTGCCAGAACTGCTCCGACGGCACGTACGCCGACGAGCGCGGGCTCATCGTGTGCAAGCAGTGTCCGGCTAACATGAGCTCGTATGACTATCCATTCGTCGCCTGTCAGTGCCACAAGGGCTACAAGTGCGACGGGCGCGGCGCCATCACCTTCGCGACCAACGCGACGGACTGCCGCTGCGACGAGTGCCCGGCCGACACATTCAAGAACTACACGGGCGCGGCGGGCGCCTGCGACGCGTGCCAGGCGCACTCGCTGTCGCCGCCGGCCTCGCCTTCGCAGGATTTGTGCCTGTGCAAGCGGGGCTACCGCCAGGACGGCCCGACGGTGTGTGTGGCGTGCGCGGCGGGGACGTACAGCGACGAGCTCGACGTGCTGGCGTGCAGTGTGTGTCCGGCTGACACGTACACCCCCGCCGCCTTGTCACCGTGGGACGCGCCGGCCGACTGCCAGGCGTGCGCGGTGTGCAATCAGGCC
>Ga0169931_10004082_pt1 | contig 22872 bp, 13 predicted proteins | sample Kivu_15m_20L_FD_129675 | JGI IMG/M metagenome (GOLD analysis project Ga0169931, IMG submission 129675) | Freshwater microbial communities from Lake Kivu, Western Province, Rwanda to study Microbial Dark Matter (Phase II) - Kivu_15m_20L... | ecosystem: Environmental > Aquatic > Freshwater > Lake...
GTTTCATTCAATCTTCCTGAAGATTTTAACTTAAAAGGTGGATAAAATAGCTCTGCGATGACTAAAAATGCAGCCCCGGCATCAAGCATTCCAATGCTATAAAAGGACAAATATTGTCATCAATGTCACACGCCTATCTAAAACTGCTACAGTTTATGTATGACTTGCCAATAAAACAAAGTAGACTATTGGATCTGCGGATAATGCAGTGATTAAAAAAGCCATAATCATCCTAGTCATCATATTTTGCAGATGATGGTAGATGCTGATTCTAAAAAATGCGATTTTTAAAATTTCCTTTAATTTCGCGACTAATAGTAACAGCCTAATAGCGAATACAATAGGTAAAGCTGTTAGTATAATCTTTCGATCGTTTAATCTTACGAACCAAGGTAATCATTCGAATTAGCATAGCTTTTGAAGTATAGACAATCGTTTGAGGAGGCAGATTAGTTTAAAAACAGACAATCTTTTTAACCAAGATAGCTTTTTAAACAAAGAGAATCTTTTATATAAAAGTAATGTTTAAATGTAAGGTAATCTTTTTAAAGAAAATAATTTTTTTAGATGAGGTAATCTGTAGAAGTAGTTGCGAGGACATAAGCAAGATCTTTTATGAGAGAAAGACAACTTTCATACGGCGAAGCTTCTGTTGCGGATTCAATTAATCAAGATACTAGTGATTTAGGAGAAATATTGATGTCACATAGGCTGTCCGAAATGAAACAAAAAGATTATGCAGAGTGCGATAATTCTAGAGTTAAAATTTCATACGAGGACATGTGGAGCTCAGGAGAATACCCAGTCAGAATTCCGATGGAACCGACTAACTTTAATACACCTTTCAACGACTAAACGTTTAGTAAATCATCTTTAAAACGTATCGTCGTGGCTAATAATATTTAATAAGGCAAAAGAGATTATGTGTTTGAAAATTACAGATGTGACGAATGCGGACTTTAGCCTATTGTAAATTTCAGATATCATTGTTTGATTCGTGCTGACTTTGACCTTTGTCAGAATTGCTATATAGGATGTCGAAATAAATATTTTCAAGATGATTTCTAAGAAATCGACGGCAGAAAATTACGAGATCGAACAAAATAGAATATAATCAAGCATGTTGGCACAAAGTCAGTAAAACCTAAGTTAAAATTAGCTAAAAAGTATAGTCATTTTGTGTCTAGCTACAAAGAAAGAACCTTTTCAATAGAAAATATATGATCATTTTAGCTTAGTTGACTGATCTATTTCTTTTATTGAAAATAATTTTATCATGTTTATTTTTTATCATAGCTATCGAGAACACTTCGATAAGCTATAACAATGATCGTCGCCATCAACAAATATGCACCGTACAAAAACAAACTCCACTCCAAATCTAGCCATATGTACAAAGTACAAAAAATTGCTACTGTTGAGGACTGTCCAAAGTTAAATAGACTTATGCCCTGGTCCTGCCATTTGCCTGCGATTGAAAGAGCCACTGCAAAACAAAAACAGTCAGCGAAACCTGCTCCGAAGGCTCCTAAATTAATAAGCCATTCAATCTGATTTGTGAAAGCATAAAACAAAGTTCCAACTGACAGCAGAAATAAAATTCCATTGATAATGTAAGCCATACTAAGTGAAGCAATTTTTTAAGCAAACAAAGCCAGAAAAAATCCTCCGACGAATTAGCCGCATCCTTCGATCATGAAAGTAAGAAAAGTCATCTTGTTTAAAGCCTACTGATTGAGATCAGGAAATTAACGATAGTAAACTATTGATAGCTAACTGAAAATGAAGCTGATCATGACTCCAGACATTGCAAAACAAAAATAAAGAAGTTTTGGCACATTTTTTGTTTAATTTATCTTTTAAATCTATTTATTTTGTTGCTTTTTTAATGGTTATTTTGACTGCTCACTGATTATTGATTCATCGATTAAAGATTTATGCTCTTAATTTTTCTACACTTATTTAAGGGTTAAAAATGCTATTGAGAAAAGAATGACCAGCCCCAGCATTACAAAAGAGTAAAGCTTTTGTCCCAGAGGTTCAATTAGTACTGCTGAAAGTCCATTACCGACGATATTCGAGGCCTGAATGATGCAAGTATTGATTCCAAAGTACTTTTAAATACAAACATCTTTTTTTCCGCAGTCACTGACGTAGTTGTTGATGCCATTGTAGTAGATTGATACTGTGAATCCACACAGAAGGCTTCCAATAAGAATGATAGCTATGACCCACTAAGAGAACCCAATGAACAAAAAAACTACAGAAAATGATACAAAAAAGTCCCAACCAATAGCTCCTGTAAAAATGATGCGCTTATATGACCATTTGTGTATGTAACCATGGTAGAGTGCTCCAGTTCCTGAACCTAAAAAGATGAAGGCGACGCTAAGAGGACCCACCCATTTATTACCATTTTGGGAAGCAAACTGACTGATGATTCCTAAGTTCGCATTGCTGATGGCAGTGAAAAGCATGCAGAGCACAGACATATAGACTACTTTTGGCAGGTGTTAAGTCATACAGATGATTATTATAAATGAGGCGATTAATTACGTCAAAATATCATAAGAGATATTGTTAGTTCAGGTAGAGAGTCGCAAAATTTACGTTAATAGTCAAAAAATTATTTATAAGATTATGTAGTTATTCGACCATTTATCTAAAGATAAATAAAATTTCGTATATTTTCGCTTGTTTTGGTTTTATGTTATGATTGGTAGATGATTTTAAAATGTAAAAAGATCGTTATAATTAAATCAAATGCGAAAGTAGAGCAACAAGGGAGGAAAAGAGTTCGGAGACTACATTATTGGTATTTTTTGGCTGATTTAGGTAAGACGATAGGTGAGGGCACATTTGGCAAGGTCAAATCAGCCACTCACAAACCGACGGGTCAGCAGGTGGCTATCAAAATACTATAAAAAACCAAAATTAGCGAGGTGGCTGATGTGTAGCGTGTGTCCCGATAAATCCACATACTTAAACTCATTCGGCACCCCAATATCGTGCAGCTCTATGAAATTATATAGACACCAAAACAGCTTTTTCTGATCATGGAGTACGTTTAAGGAGGTGAGCTTTTTGACTATATCGTGACTAATAAACGAATTAAGTAACAATAAGCAGTTAAAATGTTCCATCAACTGCTAGCAGGTGTCTAGTACATTCACAGAATAGGGATCGTTCATCGCGATCTTAAGCCTGAAAATATACTTTTGGACTATAAAAAAGCTTTGAAAGTTGTAGATTTTGGGCTATCTAACACATACAAAAAAGGAGAGCTACTAAAGACTCCCTGTGGTTCTCCTTGCTATGCTGCACCTTAGATGATTAGGGGTTAAAAATACGACGGATTAAGGGTTGATCTTTGGTCATGTGGAGTGATCTTATTTGCCATGCTGTGCGGCTATCTTCCTTTCTAGGATCCAGACACGCCTGCTCTATACAAAAAAATACTATCAGGAAGCTACACCTTCCATAAAAGTGTATCGGAAGAAGCCAAAGATTTAGTTAGTGGCATTTTGAATGGCAACCAGAATCAAAGATTAACAATAGAACAGATTCGCAATCATCGATGGATGAGCAAAACTGAATGCTGCTATTCGTAAGGGATTATAGTAGGATTCAACAGAATACCGATTGATAACGATATTCTGTTACAAATGAAGAGTCTTCGTCTGGATCCAGATTATGTGGGCAAATGTCTATAAGCCAACAGACACAACAACGCGACCACGAGTTACTACTTATCTTTGAAGAAACATATAAGCCAAGGCGGTCATACTACTTGTGATCTATCTAGTAAACATTTCGACAAAAGTGTTCTTTAACCCAATCGTCGGAAAAACACAGACGCCAAACTCATGATTGATAACTATTTTACCAAAAGCACCGAGATGGAATATCAACCTAAAAGAAAATCTCGTTAAAAATCAAAATAAAAGCATGAAAATAAATAAAATAGACAAGATAACAAGGAAAACAAAAGTATGAATCAGCCTTCAACAGTGTTTTCAAGCATAAATACTGAAGCCAAGAAGATTAGAGTGCAAAGTAAACACAAAATCAACTAATCTTTCAATTATGGGCGAAGCTCTCTCATTCCGAATAGGTCTCACTAAAAGGTTCATAGGAATCCGCTCTAGAATAAGATAAGCAGAAAATACAAGGAAAAATTTAATCAGAGCTTAGTGAGCCGGTCAAAAGAAAAATGTAGCCAGCGATCCAGAGTCAACAGCTCGCTTAATGGCTGTCGTAAAGAAATTAAAAGTGGAATAGTGTTGTCCGATATGTCCCGAGGTAATGGGTAGATGGGCAGATTAGGTGGCTAATTGAGCAAAGTAGTGGCTGACTCGGGAAGAATGGCTAAAAACAAGAAAGGATTAATGAATACTTCAGTCAAGTACGAAGGTCGCGGAATTCGTATATGAATACACTAGAATGAATGATCACTTAAGCTTGTTTTTCATGAATCTAAGGTATAACTTCTTGGCATTAGAATGCAGATATTTAAAGTAAAGCACTAGATCTTCACTACTCAGATTACTATTCTTGACTACGATTTATTTCTGGTAGTCTTTCAGCATCTATTTTTTAAACCTTTATTCTTATGATCTGTCGTCTATTTGATTGTCGTCTGAATCCAATTCATCGAGAACTAAAATCAGGTCTCCAAAGTTACCATTTACACTTCCATTTTCTATCTAAAATCTCACTTTTTCAGGTTTAGGAGGGTCTATCTTTCTTTGAGTAATGATATTGCTACGAATTTCCCCATAGAGTCGATCTAAATTCAGTCTGTGAGAGTCAAAAAAATCGTCCAAATGCGAATGTAGCATCGCAGTTTCCCTGGAAGGTGAGGAACGATAGTTAACTTCTTTTTTCCCTGAAGCTTGTATTTTGTCAGGACGATACTGACTTCTATACTGACTTGCGTAGTTGAGTGCTTATTTGTTCAGAAACTAGTTAGACTATGCCTTTTGATTTGTTAAGGTTGCCTGTTTATTGACTCCTGAAGTTTTTTTGTTGTAATTTGAAATTTGAGTACTTTTATTTGGCTGTTGCTTAGTATTTTTCTTGCTTTTGGACTGTTGTTTGAGACTTGCGTATTGCTTGGTGTATTGCTCATAGCTAATAGCTTTTTCTTTGACAGGTTTGCGCTTGAACAAGGGATCATAATCATCTTCCTCTTTGTCCTCTTCCCTTATAGATCCGAAGTATTCTTCCTATACACCTGATTATGCGAATAAACGAGGATTTTTTTAGTTAATTTCTGCAGTTTACTACTTGATATGTTGAGACATGCTGATCTTCTGAGATTCTGTAAATTTTTGAGTTGTGTTAAAGCTGTTAAAAGCAGACATTTGATCGATTATACTATCTTCAGTCTAACCTCTTGCTTCTGAAGTTTTTACTATAAGTACTTAGTTTCCTTTTAGCGCACCTAGCTCTTTTCTCTTCTTGATTCCATCAATAGCCTTTTCAAGTCTTTGCCCAAGCATTCTTCCTACTTCCTCGACATTTATCTTCTTTTTGGTAACAGGAATATTTTCAATATTGTTTTTGGCGTGCTTAGAATCGATAATTTGTCTAGATTCTTTTTCAAAAGGCTGCTACTTCTAAATCTACTTATTTAGAACATCAATTTTTTTAGTTTAATCAATATCTTTGTCTTTTCTGCTTACATATTCTTGCTAATCGGGCTTGAACTAATAGTTATTATTAAATGAAAATTTTCTGACTTATTTTGGCTTGTTTTCACTTTAAACGCCTTGTTTATCTTTTAAAACTGATTCTTTTTGTGCGCGATGCCTGCTACGAATGAGAAGGAACTGTTTTATAAAATGTCTTTTTTGTTGTTCGTTTAGAAAGGGCAACAGTAAATCCACTTAAAACATGTCTGTTTGTGCGTTCTAGTTACATAACTGCTTACGTACTGCAATACTGCATTGTAACTAATCAACAGTTTCATTAATTTTTACTGAATCTCTTTAGGTTAACGCTGAAAAATAAGATCTAGATTGGATATGTCTAGATCCTACTCTGTCAGTTACTGTTTTTCTATTGACTAGTGCTGCTTTCCGAGCTGTTCCTTTAGGATCTGGGTTTGCTTGACTATGTCTTTACCTCCAGGATTGCTTTTCCCCGACATACTTTATTGTTATTTTTATTCAAGTTATATCTAGCTTACATTATCAACAAAAGCAATAAGAATATGTAGAAAACATAGAAATCGAAAAAATATCTTTGAGACTTATGTTACTCATTTTGTTTATAATTATATAAATTCGTTATAGCAAGTAGGCCAATCATGCTGAAAATCAAGAAGCAAAAAACAGTCTAGGATAAGTCTAAATATCGCTAAAACATCAAAAACTCTAAGAAACCGAAGCAGACCTCGCCAGTCAAACAACCTAGGAATACTCCTGAGAAAAAGCGGACAAAAAAAGATGAGAATATGCCAACTAACAAAACTTATACTAACGAATTTAACAAGTCTAAAGATAAATAGCATATCCAGCTTCAAAAAAAACAGTTGCAGAAACAAAGGTACCTTAACACATCGCCTATCGATTTTGACCATGATTTATCGGGCAGAAAGAAGTCAAGATCTAAGTCGAATACAAAGATCAGCACATACAGGTCGCAGCATACTGACCGCGATAAGGAAAATCTGAAGTCAGTTAGTCGTAAGCTATACCAACATGTTCGAGAAACATCTCACCATAAATCTCCCTCTAAATCCAAATCTCGATCTAGATTACACACTTGTCGCGATGTCAGTCCTGCCCTCAGACCCACAACAAGTCCTATTCCCAGACACAATATTAGTCCAGCCCCTCGACCAAGTGCTAGTCCTCTACCTAAATCCACTAGCAAAGGGTTTAACGTTGCAGATAGATAGATAAAATACAGTCGAAGTCGAACATAGAGCACTTAATTGAAGAAAAAGATTAAACAAAAAGTAAAAGGAAATAAATTAAAAGAAGAAATGATGATTTTCAATATACCTCAGGTTTAAAATTAGCCTAAAGTGAAACTAAGAAAGAAAGTTCCGCAGATTAAGACCTAGTTTTCGGAAAGAAGAAAATCATTTTTCGACTAAAATTTGTTAAAAAGTTTCGCTATGGGTCAAGAAAAAACTACATAACTATTTCCTTTTGTACATGTACAGTCTAGTTCCATCAAGGATTATAATGTTTAAAATGCAAGCAATGATTCTTTGCTAAGACAACGATAGCTTGAATCTTTTAAGCGCGAACAACAGCTAAAATTGATGAAGATGCTAACTAAACTGTAAAGCTTAAAAGGCTAAACGAATGTCATATAACAAATTGATGTTCTAATCGGAGAACTCAATTAACATTACTACAGTCTGCAGGACAGAGGATAACAGCTTTCAAAAAATTAATAATATTCACTAAAATAGCCGTAAATTTAAAAAAAAATAGAATCAAATTATATAGATTTTAATAGAAAATAAAGTTTAGAATAGAAAAATCAAAAAAATTAACATTAAAATATAGATCAAATTCTGCAAAATTTATCGGATACTTTTCATCCATAGATTGTTATATAAAAACCTGTAGTTTCCTATTAAGATTTTATTCTATTCCCAGAAACGACTGTTTAGCCAAATAAAGAACTAGAAGCAAACAGTGAAACGCAATTAAAAAATGATATAAAAGCATCTAATGAAAGAGTTTCTGTGACTTTATAAATTGATTTCGACAAAAACTTGTCCAAAAGATCTCACAGCATATGCTTGAATTAGCTTTTCGGTGAAAAAATTAGTATCAAATAAGATTTCAGTGACTTCAAGAAGGTCGGCAAAGCAGATATTTTACGAAATGAATTTTTATAGCAACTTGAGCAACAGAAGTAGAGCGATAGCAACATTTTAAAGGAACTTAACTTTTAACCCTCATCTGATACCATAGCTGGTCATAATAATCCTAAGCAGTAGTTGATTGCCTAGCTAGATCAGATAGGGGATGATTTTAGAGTGCAATAACGGATCGCCACTGGTTTTTAAACTGAAATTCACCCTGACTTTGAAATATCTTCAAGACACTAGGACTAAAGTGATTAAATGTTACTTGGTTAAGGCTAGATTGCATAGAAAAAATAATTGTTAGTGAGCGAAGTGCTCAAATCTCTACTTTTTGAATTTGGTTCAACTATACTTCGAAGCAAGACTATGCTCCATAACTTTCTAAGCTCTTTTTACAATTAATCTGATGAAATAGTTTTTGATAATGATCCACGTAGTCAGCCCCTGAACTGCAACAATCTCTACGTGACTTAAATAGTGCAAAAATTGATAGTTTTTGTGGGAGATAAGCACAAAGCATAGTTGATGCGGCAATTAGCTACGCCTTACTCTCACAACATGCTTTAAACGATAGCTTACATCAGGTGCTAAAGTGAATAAGGATATTAACTTCCTGCCTGGGCCTAGGACTGCCAGGAAGCCGGTATAGTTCTAGATTACTCAAAAATATAGCAGTTTGAAACATAGATCTTGCGCAATTAATATTTTGTTCCTGGTCTAATTTCGTTTAATTACTGCATTTATGATGCCTTTAATGAAGCCATAGATGAACTAAGGCCCTTTGGAAGCGAAGGCAAACCCATCAACAGCATCAGCATAGCTAATCCAATAAAAACTTTAAAAGAAGCTTAAGAAAAAATCATGTAAAGTATAGTTAAACAAATGGGATTTCATTACTAGGACTAGAAGCTGCCCTGTTTCCCTAAAGAACTTGACTAAGTGTTCCAACTTATGTTTATTTTTAGTGTAGAAGTAGCAGAATAAGTAATCGAGGAGGAAGTCATGAATTTATTCGAACTCTACTGGAAACGATCTCCTCAATGATTTCAATAAGATGCGAACCTCTTTCAATCTAATTTAAAAAAATAAAGTTTTAGGTCTCATTTTAATTTTTTTGAGATTTTTTTTATCTTTATAAGTGATTTTTGTTTATATTAAAAGATGCTCAGAGTATTGTTGGCGTTGTTGTTGCTTTTGGGTCAAGTACAGACTCAGGAGTATACTCTTGAACTGGATATTCGCAAAAGAATTCCATCTTAACAAAGCTCAGTCTTGGTAGGGAAGCTCACTGTTTTGATATCTCAGGAGCGCGGCACTGTTGAGTCAGATATTGAACCTTTCGTTCAGAACTTCGTTTAGCCTAAAGATTTTACCAACCAACAGCCAGTCATTTTAGAATTTGAAGTCACTAACACTAATCACCCTCACTATCAGAAACGTATTTTTACTACCTCTGTTGACGAGTTTACCTCGACACCCCATGGACAAAAAATATCGATAATCACGGGATCAGATACACAGCAACTTTCTGTTAATTCCATAAATTATGTTCAAGTAGCAATCCTTACACATAGACACGCGACAGAGTAGGCGAAATATATGCCCAAGTTCTTAAAACTGAGTAAAAAGTTGAGGAAATCTTCAAGTACCAGCAGGCTCAGAGAAAGTCTGAAGCATAAGAGGAGTCATTTTTCAGCAGATATGTAAAGGATTTCATATGTAGAAATGGCCGCTGATTATTGGAGGAGTGCTTATCTATACTATGCTGTCAGTCGATCCAGCTAAAGCACAGGCCGCAGCTGGAGGTCAAGGCGCCTGATCTATACACTCTTATGTTAGTTTATTCAACTTTTATATGTATTCTGACAGTTTTTAGCTGCTCTCGTGTATCAAGTGTATTCCATAAATTTTTAATACAATAGAAAAGTATTTTCTATTTAGTTTTTCATGCTTTATTGTTAAATATTGTATAGTTAGGTGGTATGTGCAGTGAGTATATGTAATAGTTTCTAATATGTTTAAACACTGAATGCGTTCAGAATACGTTAATTAATAGAAATCGTTTGAACTTAAATGTCTGGCACCTCTTCCTTATGCGTTCGTGATGTTGTTTGGGCGAAACTGCCTGACCAACCATGGTGGCCCGCTAGGGTATTGCTCTTTTTACCTAGATCACTCAAATCTTCCACGAAAACGAACACTCTCTTTACGAAGTCAGCTTCTTTGCAGATCCTTTCTTGTACATTTATCCTCATTTAGTACCTATCTTTACGAGCAACACTTATGTGCCTTCCATGACTTCGATGAGACCCTAAACGCCCATCATTTACCCACTCCCCTTTATGAGAAGGCCAAAAAAACAGCCTTCAAACATCTTAAAAAGAACAGGGAAACCTTCAGAAGCATTTTTTAGACTAGTAGATAGTCAGGAGGGTAGATGGGCGAGTATAGTTGCAAGATGGAAGAAAATGTAACATAGAATTTGGTGCTTGGAGAAGACAAGGATGAGTCCAATAGGAGCCTTGTTGATTGTAGTCAAGCGTAAGTTGATCATGAGTTGAATGCAGTGACTATTGAGGCTATTTCTGTCGAAAATGTACTATAAGCCATAGAAAATTACCAGATTTCTCAGAAAAGAATCAGTTACTGTTACTAATAACGCAAATAAAGTATCAAATATCAAGATAAATTAAAAGAATAGCTACTAAGAAAGTATCGTTTGCTCACTTTACCTTCAGACCCGGTTCCTTTGCCCTCCAAAAATATCATACATAAACGAAAGCCTATTTTAAAATAGAAGCAAAATTCGTTTAAAAACAACAAAAATATCATGCATTTGCGCACTGCTTGCCTCAGGAAGGCCCTTACGCTTCTCAAGTACAGTCAGCTGCAAGACCACAAACAGGCAGCTATAGACATCGTAAACAGACTTATGAGTCTTAGCCAGGGCAACGCAGTCAAACTCAACAGCCTTTACATGACATTCGCCCGTAGTGTATCTCAACCCGAAGAACTAAGTCAGTTCATGGGCTACCTGTAGAGTTTGGAGGGAGAAAAACAAAATGAATAAGGATCTAAGGTTACTCAGGCCGACTAACTCGTACTTTGATTCTTTCAATCTATCTCAAATATAACACTAAAAAACAGTTGTTCATTAAAAGATGTTTGTTTTTAAGGGCAGAAGGGGTGCTGTTCAATAAGGTCAAGCGATAAATATTATTGTGCTCGTTAGATGGAAAAATAAGACTATCTGTTACTAGAGGAGGAGAGCACAGCTGTCAATACTAATCTCACACAGCACGTGCCCTCCTAGGAACTGCTGCTTGACAACGATTCTTCACCTTGCTTTACCAAAATAGAAATTGTTTTCGATGCCCCTCCCCCGCTTTCCGTTGTTCCACAGTCCTCTTCTATCTTCAACTGGCAAGATAAAGCTAACCATCTCTACTTCACACACTAGTCCGACGAATAAAACCCGAATGAGTCTATTGCAATCGCTAGTCCTCGTCGCTTCAAAAGCTCGTCAGTCGAGATAGCTACAGTCAAGATTGTGTCCTACACCTCGCTGATCTCACAGCTAGAAAAAGCCCTTGAAATAATAACATTTAATCGCAAGAAGACAGCTCATTTGATGCAGACATCCAAGGCAAATCGATAAATAGATATCAAAATAGGCAGTGGGAGAAAAGATAGACCAATGTCAAGTTCTGTGCTGTTCAGTGGCCTGGCGACTTCACGTCAACCTACTCGCAAAATATCTCTAGACATTTCTTGTGAAAATCATAATACATTTAAGCAAGGGAAGTCCAGTCGATCGCAGTAAAAACAATATTACGAGTCTGTTACCGATAGCAGACAGGAAATCAAAGCTAGATACAAAACAGAGTTTGTAATCGTCGAGTAAAAGGAATCAGAAATAGTCGACAAGAAATAAGGGTAGCAACGTGGAAGAGTTTTCACTTTAGCAGCACACACTTTTTAAAGGAAAGAACGCAAGGAAAAAATAAAAGCATAATAGGCACAGGCGTTGACCTTCACGCCTACAATCAACCTGAAAAGCAGAGAAATAATGAAGAAGAAAGGCAAGTTAGCACCTATTCATCAGCGAGAGTGCAAGGGCAAGCTCATGGCCATTACCCTTACTCAAAGTACTAAAATTAAGCCAACTGAAACACCCAAACAATGATCACTATTTTTCAATATTAGATACCTTTGCCGATATTATAGTCGTTTTCTATAAAAAATTTTGCTATAACAGAATGATTTTTCCTACAAATTAAATATAATTTTTTAAAATTAAATTACCGTTTGTTTATAGTAAGGAAGTTTGTTATAATAAATTTTTTGTATCATTTTCAATCGAAGCTCTTGAGAGGTAGCTGGATTCTACGGAAAGCAACAGGTTCGTAAAGAACTCCCTTGGCGTTACCATTTCCAAGACGAACAAAAGTAGCTACGTGAGCTTTCTCGTCGGCATCGACATGTCCGATGGCCAGGAAAGTACCTGCGTGGTTAAGATAGGTGACTAAGCAGTAGTTTCTCTCGTTGGTGCGACCAACTGATGAGTAGACTACCTGGGCTCCGTCCAAGTAGTACCAGAACTTTTCGTGGGCGACAGTCGAGAATCCTCTGCATTGTTCAACCAGCTGTTCCTCAGTGACTTTGGGTCTCTCCACCTCTTCGGCTTTTCCGATAACCTTGCCGTTAACCTTGACACAGCTGTCTGAGACTTCAATGATGAACTCCTTGGGACCAAGTGAGTAACGAAGTTTCAGGGGAGCCAAAGCAACTGGCTTGTAGTTGGCACCTGAACCCTCTTCGAAACCGTTGCCGAGTCTAACGAGGGTGTCGACTGAGAAATGTGATTGTTGGCTCTTCCAGGTGGTGATGGCCAAGAAGGTGCCCACAATGTTTCGGTAAATGGCCAAGTATTGATAGTCTTGTCCACGCTCGATGGAGGTGAGATAGAGTAGGCAGGCTCTAGTCAGGTAGTACCAGTATTTGTCCTTTAGACTGTGATCGATGTAGGGATAGATGTTGTCGGCCGTGCGGGCTTCAGGGGCAGGCAGCACGTTCTTCTGGGCAAACGCACAGCATGCCAGGAGGGCAATCAGGACAATCGCTGTCTTCATAGCTTAGAATTTAGTATTATTTTCGCTATTCTAAATCCAGATATTAATAAAGATCTGCGGGGTAAAAAAGCAACCAAACTTTTGAACAAAAAATATAATTTTGTTTTTTTTAAGTTTCAAGTCATGAAAAGATACCACAGATTCAAGTTTTAGAATCTAAGTATCTGACTTTTTCATCTGAAGCTTTGACAAAAATAATCTTTTTAACCAGTAAATTGATAGATATAGCAGTTGACGATTTTCGAACTGCTTGGAATTCGGACGAGATGTTATATAATTTAAATGGATAAAGGCTGGAACTGTGCCAAGCATGCGAGTCAACCTGTTTCATTCATTTGCACTGGTAACGTGTGGCATTTTGAACCTCTATGCAATCTATGTGTCCCCGAGCATACTAAAAATCACCCCAAAAACATTAAAATACAGCTCGAAAGTATCGAAGCAGTCAGCAAACGAGCAGATTAACTCAAAGGTAAAGCACGATAGGTTTTCAAGCAAAGATTGTAGAAAGGAACTGCTCTTCTTCAAGTTCCCGAGAGCTAATTCAACTAAATCAAAAGCCTACGCGAAAAGCAGGCCATCATTATCAAAGAAATCAACTCTTTTTTCTAAGTTCTAATAAAAGATGCTCAAAACTAGCGGGCCAAGAATACTTAGCAACATAGAAACAGTCTTTGCAAGCTAGTTTAAAACCTAGAGACAAGAATGGGTGCGATGTCACAGTAGCTGACATAATTATAGGAGTTTTGCCGAAACACTCGAACTTTTTACTTTAAGGACGATTTTGCCACTTATGTGCAATAGTTTGATGAAGTTCTCAAAGACTACTAGGAACAAGTCATTGTTCATAATCCAATAGTGTGGCCCAAGGATATATAAGGTAGCTGTCAAACCTTCATCAGTGGTCTACTACGTAGAGAAGCCAAAATCGACAAAGCATAGCTCGCTAAAACATAGAAAAAAGATATGAATGCCAAAAAATAGACTAAAAAGATAGGCAGAAGAAAGTGCGGACAATGCAAAACATAAATGTAATACTTGACTTAGTGGAAAAAACACCTAGTGTGTCCATCATGTGGTCAAAAGGAGCGCAACTACGGACAACGTTGAAAAATGATTATTTTAGCGGATTATTGATTCATAAGAATAGCGCCCTATTTTAGTACTGAAAATTAGTATGATCGAATGATTAAACATGATAAAATGGTCAAAATTAAAGGTTTTTTAAGTCAATTTGTCAGAAATTTTTAAGTTGAACTGTTGCGTTGTAAATGATGTTGTACTGTTTGATGATTGTGGATAATGTTTGTTGATGAGATCAATACTGGGCTCTTCCTCTGTTGATGAGGTGTCTGATGGATTCTTCTGAGACGGGCTGTCCGACCTTGACGTCTTCGTAAGTGCGAACTGAAACATATCTTCGGGGGTCGAACTCAGCGGGTCTTTGGGTGAAGACGTGTCCTCTGCTCCTTTCGATCTCATACTGGCTGAGCAGTCCTGCGACTTACTGTTGTCTGCCATCGACAACTCTATTCTGGGGGAGGAAATCGGAGCGAGCCACGTAATTTGGTACGAACTCGTTGAGTCTGTGTTGTCCTGAACCTGGGTAATACGACATCTTCAAATAAAATTATTGATCTCATCAACAACATATCCACTTAACTTTCCTCATAATATTAATCGCATGAAATAGCATTCTAATTACGCCCCACAATAAAAACGAAACCCCAGCATCACACAACACTAAAGAAACCCGGCCAGCATCAGAAATCGCTCACTTTCGCCTTAATAATAACCAAGACCTAGCGTAAGCAGCGGTCCTAACAAACAGCGGGATGAATTTAAGCATGTTCAAGATGACCTGTAAGTTATGAGAAATCGAGTGCACCTGCTACGACATCAGCTTCAAAAAGAAAAGGATAGTATTCGCAAACACAGGAACATGACGCAATAAGTAGTGCGAAAAAAAGCAGAAATAAGCCAGCTAAACTCGATTGTATTCTCCTTTTTATATAGAAAAATCGAGACAATACGCAGTAAATGTAAAGACTGTCTCATATTCGCCGCAGAAACGTTTCTTACCGCTAAAAACACAAGGAAGAAATGAACAATATTCTAAAAGCGATTTACTTGGTCAAACTCGACGAAGCCAGGGGGATCAAAGAAGCCTCACTATAACGCAAAAAGTCTCAGGAATAATTGGCTGAACTCAACAAAGTAAGGCATAAACAGCATCGCATATAGCTGACTCAGCAGTCATAAAATGCTAGGGCACGCTATGTATAGTACTGGAAAAATAAACTCAACTCTATCTATACCATGGAGCAACGGGCACTGTAGTAACAGTAAGTAATTTCCTCTGAAAACAAAAAAGAATTACACAACCTTCATTAGCAGGAGCTATAGCTGCTTAATTAAATCAAAAAAATGCAGGTGAACGAAATGTAGGCAAAAAAATAGTATATGGCTGCATTGAGTCTTAGTAGCCGTTAAGTTGGAGACGCCATGAAATAGGAGCAACAAAGCCTTAGAAGTAGGGATAGTTTACTGGCACAAAGCAGATCTGAATCTATCAGGTATTCAAAGCTAGACAAGGGATAAATGATCTAGCGGGCAGGCAAGATGCTTAGCAGCAATGACATCACTGTTCCCCGCACAAAAGTTGACCAATAAAAGTTTCAAATAGTGCTCAAATAACTCAGAAAAATGTAAGAAATGGACCGCAGTAGAAAAAAATGAATATTTTTATAACTTTAGTTTTATCATCAATATTCAAATATACATTTAAAAATTTATTAATTACTTAAAATTTGAAGCTTCTATATATATCAAGAATTAGATTCAGTTAAATCATGTAACAAAATCAATCATTTACTGCTTTCTTTGATCACAAAGTATTCATAAGCTCGTTTTCTACGCTACAACACATCGACTTTTTTCTTAATAGTTCTGTCAATTTTGAGATTATGCTAGGCCGAAATTTTCTTGAACTATCTAATTTTGAATTCTAGTTCAAATACATCTTCCTAGCAGTTAGGGTCCATCTGACCAAGGAAATTTTAGAAATACTATCCATCGACAAACCATTTTTCCTAAGCGCTCACTTATTTGCCTAAAAAACGAGTAGTATCCTCGAAATATTTTCTTCTCATCGTATTTCGGATGAATTAACCATGTATCTCATGGTTGAGTCCTCTGATTATGTGAGCAGTTCGGGTGTATCCTAAGTCGCTGGCTTTAGAAATGCATGAAAGATAGATTTCTGTTAGTTATTGATTTCCTTGGGCCATCAGAGTCTCACAAGTTATAGATTTATTGACGCTTTCATCTGAAGTGTCTTGCCTTTTAATGTCAGCAAGCAGCTCACTTTTTTGTTATCTAGTTAAATAAGGTTTCCCGATGAGTCTTATCACTATTTTCCATCGAAGACTGTTGTTAAGTGGCTGGGTCGACAGCTCACCTTTTTAAGAAAAGTACCATTTTCTTAATATTTATAGATGATCTTTACTGTGACTGGCCTCAATGATCTTGTCTCTGAGAATCACCTTTTTATTCTATTAACTTTATTTTGCTTCTGCTAGCAATTTCACAAGCAATTCGTGTATTTTTATATACATCTCGCCGCGATAAGCTTTAGGTGTGTACTGTCCTACAGCAGCAAACAAAAAAGATAGCTGTTCTTCGACGATTGGATCAGAAGTTTCCTGACCTATGTTTTAAAGCACGAAATTTAGATATTCCTGAGAAGTAATCTTGCAGTCTTTTATCATATCATAGTAGGCTTTCCATATCAAGGCACGACTCAGGGAATCGTTAACGCGCCCTAAGTTGTTTCTCAAGTAGCTTCTACTTGCAGAATCTAATTATATTTTAGCAAAAGTGAGGTCTTAGTAGTTAGGAAGCACTGCAATTGTGGAAGCAGGTACATCTATGGATAGCTCAGTTACAGCCTGGGGTAGCACGATCACTTATTGCGTAGCTATTGAGTGATTCTGCTGTATGAAAGCTATTTTAATACGATGAAGACGTAGAGTCGGACATTACTGGCGATCTACAGTTTGTTTAATGACAGCTTTACCACCTGCTTTCCATTAACAGCTTAACACGTTGCAACCTGCTCTTTCTAACCACATCTGTTTCCATTGCTACAATGTATATCCCAAATTACTTTTCTGGAAGAAAGGCTACATACATGCTAGCAAATCATCTAACTCTGTATTTTTAAACGCATATTTGTGGAAATAATTAGCTAAAGCCTCAGAAAAAGATTTCTAGCCTATAAGATACATGAGTTGCTTCATTGTAGCTGCTCCCTTGGAATATGTTATACCGTCAAAAATAGATTAAGCCGTATAAGTATCGATTACTTCTCCTCGAATAGCATGTGTAGTCACCATTTGATCCTCTGCATAGCCCCAGCCCTTGCGATTGAAAAAAGAGAGCATTGCTGACTAAAATTTGATAGTTTTCATGTCATTTTTAATTTTTTCAAGACAAAAATGGCTGATATACTCTGCAAAGCTCTAGTTGAGCCACAGATCGTCCCACCACTTCATTGTTACTAGATTACCGAACCAATGATGAGCCAGTTCATGCACTACTGTATTACCAAAAGAAAGCATCCTCTACTAGCTTACTCTATCCTTGAAAAGGTACAAATCGTTAAGAGTGACTATTCCTGCGTTTTCCATGGCACCCCACTTGTACTAATGAGCAAAAACTTGGTCATACTTTGAAAAAGGATACGCATATCCAAAGTATTTTTCAAAAAAGCTCATTGACTTAACAGTGGTCTCTTCAATATAGGGCGCCAGTTTTTACAGTTGAGGATATAATGACTAGATTGAATAGAGCTTCATAGGAATGTATCCCGGTTTTCCAATCATGCTTTTGTTGATTAGAAGTTCTTTATAGGGTCCGACGACGAAGCAATATAGGTAGCTGGGCAGAATCTGAGTTGGGTTAAATGAGGTTTATTGATACTACTTTGGAATATTTTTTTTGTACTATTTGACAAGGGAGCTGTACTGAGTGAGATATGGTTGAATGACTTTGCGGGTGATGTCGCTTAGACGCAGTATGCAAGATGAAGGAGAAGGATTAGGAAATTCATTGGAAAGAGTTGTACCCCAGTGTTGTGGGCAAGCGATTGTTAGATGAAGAGGTGCTTTGAGGTCGGGCTGATCGAACAAAGGAAAAACTCTGTTGGCATAGTAGGGTTAAAACTGGGTGTAAAGATACTGTTTTTGATCTACATCTGTGAAACTGACACACCCGTTACCGTCTTTGTCGTAGTTGTTAGTGTACTGAATCAGCAGATTATTAGTCTATCCTGGACGAAGGTAGTTTGTAGGCAAATTGATGAAACCTTACTGATGAAGCTACTAAGGTTTCTTAACTAATTGTGAATTGACCAACAACTGTTAAATGCGTCTTCCGGCAAAATCTATGCGTAAATTGTAGTTTGATGGCAGTTTTTGGTTGATTGAAAATGCGATATTAGTGATGCCTGAGTAGGAAGTTCCCTGATGCAGCGTAATATGTGAGTTGTAAAAAATACTGTTCTGTTTTATGATTTACGCTCTTAGTTTGGCTTACTTGTGAGTGAGCGAAGAAAATCTGAAAAAGTGCGTTCTGAGCAATCTTTGCATGCCACAAATATAATCAAACGGAGTAAAAACTATTTTATAAAATTGATTCAGGCACTTGAAAGTTACAAATTTAATGGAGTCGAGCTATAAAAAACTCTACTGGCTAATGGGCAAAGAAGATCCGATGACCTTAGGAACTCATATTCAGCGTCACAGGCTTAGCCATCACTATTTCTAAAATGTAAATGGACTCACCAGTCACATTGCGGGCACCGTTAATAAACATTAAAAAAGTCCTAGCTGTAAAATAGTTAACATGTCAACGCTCATGAATGACCAATAGCTAGGAAAAGAACGCATACACAATAACAGGATACAAGTGCATCCGAGAAGTACCAGTCAAAACATACAAACTCAATAATGGAGTTCATAAGCTAAGAGTAAGCTCAAACGCAAGGACATTTACGATAATCAGATCGAAAAATACATCTCTTTGCAGCACAGTAACGAATAAATTTTATAAAAGTATCTTACCAATCGAGAACAGTTTCTAAGAGAAGCTTGTATGGACATTTAAAACCAAATAAAATAATAAATTCCTCTTAATCGAAAAGTCAACTAACGATAAAAGTCTTCCAAGACCAAGGCCCAATTGCCTAAAATAGATCAACTTTCTTACATGTTGAAAAAGACTACCCACTACAGTTACAGAGGACCCTATATGCAGGACATCTCACAAGTACAATAAAGTTTACATAGATAAAGAAGGCACAAGAGCTAGGGCTCAAGGACAGAAAACGTAAAATGCGTACTTTTAAATTTAGAATGAATTCATTGGAAAATCAACTCGATAAAATGAAAAAATCTTTCGATTATTGATTAACTTTTGCACTTCGTTTTTCCCCAATCCTCATAATCTTTTCTATCATTCCATGTTTTTTTAAAAAAATTGAGAAAAATTTCTATTTATTTAAGATTATTTAGATCATTCTTTAGAGTTTTTATTCCCGTTATAATAGTAATTGAGTTAAACTTATGTACTGTCAACTGGCCTCGCACAAAATCACGATACCTAAGCCCTCAGCTGCGACTTTGGTTAGCTGCACCTGGCTTAACAATAACTAAATCTTGCTGTTTTTTGCCAACAGCAACTATTTAGTGTACAGTCTGTCACAATCAATAACCCGTCTTGTTGACTAAGGCTCACTTAATACAGCTGCCAGTGTGATATAATGCAAGCGGATAGCTCCAAATCGCTGTCTGCTCGTCACTAGTCAGTTTTCGCAAATGTTAGTGGTCGACTATCGACCTTAAGAAGCTCTCATCTGCCAACAAATATACCTACAATAAGCCTAAATCTTCAACTCTCTTGTCAACAACATACAACTAGTGTCTTTTGGGCCTCAGGTCTTCGTAATCTGCAACAAAGTCGAAGATAACAGGACTCTCCATTTCTTGACATTCACTCAAAAAACAGAGTTCGAAAACCCTGCTTTTCCTTATAAAATGAGTATTTTCACAATGCAGCTGTAGCTGATGACATGCCCGCTTTTCGTAAAATCTTTGATTTTGGGAAAATAGTTCGCAGTAGTGCCTCAGCTTCGCATTTTATAGTAAGAATACTAGGTAAAATTAATCTCAATTATTGATCAAAATGCTTAAAAGACTATAGATTTAGCAGAAATAGCGGGCAAAGATGACATTTTATTGGACTTAGTAGAGGCATAAATCGATCATTACTATGTTTTTATAAGACACAACAACAAAACAAACAAAACACAGTAGTTGATAGTTTGGGGATGCCGACTACACAGAAACAACAATTACTACACACAAATCACCGATAAACTGCACACCTTTAACATAGATCTGAATTAATTTAAAGAAATCGTTCATGTTGACTACTTGAGAAAGATATTCTTTACTAGCAATTATGCTCACTTAAAAGATCAAGGGATAATCTGCGACAATTATATGGAAATCAGATCCTTATAAAACGGATAAATCTTTGATAGGCTATACTGCAATTTAAAAGAAATAGATTTCAATCCAGATAGTCAGCTTATTATAGACTATTCACAATAGATTAATGAAAATAACTAAGTTAATTTTCACTTAAGAATAGTCATACCAAAAAAAACCATTTACAAAAATTACGTGCATAAAGCATCTTTATGCAAATAAAACTTGTCACCATTTTTTTCACAAATGGTCATCGATCTGCTCTGAAATGATTTACTTATTTGAGTTTTATAAGCTTATATATCTTTAATAAGCAATTCAACGTGACGTACATTAAACTTGATATAATTTGTAAAAAAAGATGAATGTGGACAGAATAAACTCTCTGTTGAGTCTGTTAAGGGAGGACTTTCTCAAGGGAGTTTCATATGTCTTTATTTTCATGACCTGGGTGGAAGAGCGCAACAACAATCAGCTTCAAAAGGAAAGATGGTTCAGTCTTTACCAAAAAATGTACCATGCTCGCAGATTGTTTCGCATTTCAAGCTGGATAGTATACGGTCCTATGATCCGCGATCTGATTTACATGCTGCAGGAAAAGCTTACCTTCAAAGCTGTTTTTGCCCTTCTGGGTAGTTATATAATCATCCAGGCCACATTTTCACAGCTCTTTTTTTGTTCTTCGACAATATTTCAATGATTATGATGATGACAGGCCATCAAAGCTTCCGTACAGTCAGGAGAGTATCATATTCTATATTTTCTATCGGCATCTTTTGGCGTATTATCGAAATGGCGATTCGCCTGAAAGACAGCTTTAACGAATAGTCATAACTTAAAAAACAGCTATAAGACATGACTCCTATTCAGTTTTTAGAGCGACTCAACGACATCGATTAGGAAAGAATACAGATCGCGCTTGAGTACATTAACTTGATTGGAGACTTTTTGCCTGCGTTAGCTCGCACAAACACTCCTGAAATCATAATCCGCACTAAGGTCAACAAGGGTACTGTAGGGTTCTTCGGAATGATCGCTAGTCTCAGCGGAATCGTAAGAAAACTCAAGCAGAGGCGTAGACAAGAGCAGGAAAATAGATCTATACACTATTTAGACCATAAATTCCTGTGAATCTTTTTAAAATAACAAAAAATGATCGATTCTTCGCTCTAATTACGATATATTAGCCTTTTAAAAACAATTTATAAGAGTATACAGTAAAATATTCATAGTGAATCATTCTTGCATTTTTTTTAGTTCTGCTACTAGCTATTCACATGTCATTCTTTCTCTTGGATCCACTACCAAGAGTCTTTTTATGATAGGAATAAATATTTAATGCTATTACGAGTATTCCTTGGGTATCTAGTATATTCCTTTTTCTATTTTGTTGAACAGATGCAGAAGAAGCTAGTCATAGAAAGGCAAAGTTCGAAATATTAGAGTGTATATGGTAATACCGATTGACCACATGTCACTGAGCTGTCCCAGGTAGCCTTAGGGAAACATTTCACTAAGCATTTATGGAGCCATGAACTCATAGGTGCCTTAGCTTCCCTTTAGTCTCTGTTATTTATTATCGAGTTTGACTGCCCTTCCAAAATCAATCAGTTTCAACTATTTTTTGTCATCAATAAGTATATTTTGAGGCTTTATGTCTCTGTGAACCACATTTTGCGAATGAACTATATTAATTAATACTTACGATAAAGAACTGCCTTAGCTAGTTACAGCAAACATCTTTTGAGCTGTTTAAGCTAAGAAATTTAGCGATTTATGGTAAATTTCATAGTTTTATGATTCCAATTAGCAATATCTCCTCCCGCACAGTACTAAAGTACTAGTTCAAAAGCTACCTACCTAGATAGAGTTTTTAATCTTCATCGTCCCACATTATCTATTACAATTTGGCAACGTTGGCATGCTCCAGAAGTCTCATTACTTTAACTTCGTTCTTTACCTATTCTGCAGCGTTAGTGTATGTAGCTGATTAAGCGAAATCATACCTTTTCCGTTTTATTTTTTAAGAAGTTTGTTCTTCTTTTTCAGTACATACAGATTGTACTTTTTGATAGCGTAAAGCTTATTGTCGTCTATATTTTTGACCATCTTTATTTTAGAATAAGGGCCTTCTCCGATAGTTTTGATGACCAAATATTGGTTTACGAACGTGCCCTGCATACCCAAAAACAAACCTATTTTGTCTATTTATACACAATGCTATGTGTTTCCTTTACATCAAACATCGATCTATTACAAATTAACTTTAAAATTCATAAGATTCAGTTGATTCTTGAAAAATTTCTAATGTTAAAAAATTAATTATGTATACTTGTAGCTCATTTTACTA
>Ga0169931_10004083_pt1 | contig 22872 bp, 13 predicted proteins | sample Kivu_15m_20L_FD_129675 | JGI IMG/M metagenome (GOLD analysis project Ga0169931, IMG submission 129675) | Freshwater microbial communities from Lake Kivu, Western Province, Rwanda to study Microbial Dark Matter (Phase II) - Kivu_15m_20L... | ecosystem: Environmental > Aquatic > Freshwater > Lake...
ACTCGACGAGAAACTCGTCGATGAACTCGCGATTGTCGTTGACCATCGAACGAGCGGGTCCACGCGCCCCTCGGGACACCGGCCGTGGCGAACGTGCCCCGGAAGCCCATGCGCCCATTTTGAACAAGCATACACCGGAATCTGGACAAGGTTTGCCGCCGCGCAACCGCTCCAGCCGGCACGATCTGCGCGGTCCACCACGCGCGCCACGACGGTCGGCGGGGCCGGTCCGCCCCCGTCGGGCGACGTCCGCCGGGCAGGGACGCGCGTCACGCGAGGATCTCGTGGACGACGCGGGCGGGCCGTCCGGCGGTGACGATCTGCGCGGCACCGGCATGGGGGAAGACGAGTTCGTTCCAGTCGAGCCCGAAGAGGTGCAGGAGCGTGGCCTGGTAGTCGTTCGGCGTCACGATTCCCTCGACGGCCCGATGGCCGAATTCGTCGGTCGCACCGTGGACCATGCCGGGCCGGATGCCGCCCCCCGCCAGCCAGATGCTGAAGCCCTGGCCGTTGTGGTCGCGGCCATGCTTCTCCGGCGCGCCCTGATTCTGCGTGACCGGCAGCCGGCCGATCTCCCCTCCCCAGTGGACGATCGTCTCGTCGAGCATGCCGCGCTGGGCGAGATCCTTCACGAGCGCGGCGGCGGGCCTGTCGGTGCGGCGGCAGATCGCCGGCAGCGCGGAGCCGAGGTTCGAGTGGTTGTCCCACGGCTGGCCGGCGAGGAAGAGCTGCACGAACCGTACGCCGCGCTCCACGAGGCGGCGGGCGATCAGGCAGCGCGTGCCATACTCGCGGGTTGCGTCGTCGTCGAGGCCGTAGAGCGCGTGGGTCGCCTTCGTCTCCTGGGAGATGTCGAGCGCCTCGCGGGCGGCCGTCTGCATCCGCGCGGCGAGCTCGTAGCTCGCGATCCGCGCGTCGAGGTCCGCCTGGCCGGGGAAGCGGGCGGCGTGCCGGCGATTGAGCGCGCCGAGCAGGTCGAGCGCCTGGCGCTGCGGCTCGCCGGCGAGGTGCGGCGGCGGATCGAGGTTGAGAATGCGCGGCTCCTTCGGCCGCAGCACGGTGCCCTGGAACAGCGGCGGCATGAAGCCGCTCGACCAGTTGGTGACGCCGTCGACCGGCAGGCCGCCCGGGTCGGTGAGCACCATGTAGGCGGGCAGGTTGTCCGTCTCCGAGCCGAGCCCGTAGAGCAGCCAGGAGGCGAGGTGCGGTCGGCCGAGCACGCCGGGGATGCCGCCGTGGAAGTAGCGGATCGACACCTCGTGGCCGTTGCCGCCGGTGTGCATGCCGCGGAGGAGGCAGATCCGGTCGACGATGCCGGCCGTCTCCGGCAGGAGTTCGGAGATCTCGGTGCCGCACGCCCCGTGCTTCGCGAACGACCACTTCGTGCCGAGGAGCTTCTTGCTCGCCTCGTTGACGAAGCTGTAGGTGATGTCGCCGGGATAGTCGGTGCCGTCCCGCTTCGACAGCTCCGGCTTCGGATCGGTGAGATCCATGTGGGACGGACCGCCATGCATGAAGAGCGAGATCATCGCCCGGGCTCGCGCCGGATGGTGGGGCCGCTTCGGCAGGAGGTCGATCCGTGGGGCTTCTTTGGGCAGCAGCGGCTTCGTCGCGGCGGCGGCCTGCTCGCGGTCGAGCAGCCAGGCGAGCGCGAGCGTGCCGGCTCCGAGCGATCCGCCCCGGAGGAAGGCGCGCCGGTGGTGGCACGCGGCACGGCCGGACGGGTGGTCAGCCGACGTGCCGTGGTCGTGATCGTGATCCCGCATGGAGGTGGTCCGGCGGCGCCGGTCAGTCGAGGTAGAGAAACTCGTTCGATCCGAGGAGCACCTGGCAGAGACTCACGAGCGCCTGTCGGGCGGGGGAGCGGCCTTCGGGCACCGCCGCAGGCCGCGCCTGGAACGTGGCGAACTGGCGGTGGACGAAGTCGGCGGCGAGCGCGACCTCCTCCGCCGACGGGTCGCGGGCGTAGGCGAGTCGCCAGGCCGCCACGATCCATGTCGGCGCGAACGGCTCGACCGTCGTCGGGCCGAGGAACTGCTCGGTACTCTTCGCCATCGCCGTCGCCCCATCGGCCGCGCGGATCGTGAGGGTCACCGGCCAGGTGAACGAATCGGACGCGTGGTTCGTGCGGCAGTCGGTCACGAAGTCGAGCGTGTCGCCGGCCTGCACGTCGAGATCCACGGCGTCGGTGGCCGCCGAGCCATGCTGCGCCGTCCACGTGCCCGCGAGGCCCGTGCGGCTCGACACGAGCCGCCCGCGCACGCCGTCGCCATGTTCGCTCGCGTGGGCGAGCGTGCCGGTCACGGACACCCGCGCGTCGGCCGGAGCCGTCCACCGCCGGATGACCGCCCGCTCGGCCGCGTCCGGGTGGCCGCCCGATGCGTTCAGGAGCACCCAGCCGAGCGCGGCGTCGGGCAGCGTGTCGCCTGCCTGCCACTGCGAACCGGTCCAGTGTCCGAGTGGGGCGAACGACGCCGTCCGCCCCGCCTGCTCGTCGACCGCGCCGTAGCCGTAGGTCCACGTCGGCCGGGGTGGCTGCGGAAGCGCGGTCGCCAGGCTCGCCGCTGCGGGCGGAGGATCGAGCGAGGCGGCGACCTGGACGGCCCGCTCGGCGAGCCTTGCAGCCTGATCCAGGATGAACTCGCCGTTGAGGAGCATGAGCGACTGCGTGGCGACGGTGGAAACCGGCCGCACCTCGCAGTTGCATTCCATGACCGGCGCGTCGAACGCCTGGAGCATCGCGACCGGCCGGCTGCGCCGCACCTGCACGTAGAGGCTGCGGCGGCTCTGCGGTCCGTCGACGACCGTCTGGCCCGTGTCGTCGTCCTTGATCCCCACCGGCCGGCCCCCGATCGAGCGATCGAGCGTGCCGGTGGCCGCGAGCATCCGGTCCCGGATGGTCTCCGCCTCGAGGCGCAGGAGCGGCGCGGGCAGGCCGCCCAGGGGGACACCGCCACGCGCCTGGCGCCAGGCGGCCGTGCGCATGATGACGCGCTGGAGGTGCTTCACGCTCCAGCCCCGCGTCGCGAACTCGTCGGCGAGCCAGTCGAGCAGGGCGGGATGTGACGGTCGCGCGCCGAGGCTGCCGAAGTCCGCGGGGGTGGCGACGAGTCCCTGTCCGAAGTGGTGCAGCCAGATCCTGTTGACGATGACCCTGGCGGTGAGCGGGTTGGTCGGCGATGCCAGCCAGCGGGCGAGGGCGAGCCGCCGGCCCGATGTCGGCAGGGACGTGTCGTCGGCCGCGAACGGCTCGTGCCGTCCCTCGGGCACGGCCACCTGCGGCGGCGCGGGGAGCACCGCCTGCTTCGGCTGCTGGTGGTCGCCTCGGTGGAAGAGCCGCGTCTCGGGCAGGTGACCGGCCGGTTCGACGAGGGCCTGGATGAACTCCTCGGCGGGCTTCTTCGCGCGGACGTCGGCGATCGTCTTGTCGAGGGCCTTGAGTTCCTCCGCCGCCTTCGGCAGGTACTGGTAGAGGACGCCCGGCGTGACGTTCACGCTCGGATGCGCCTTGAGCAGCGCCCGCTGCTCGTCGGTGCGCTCCTTCTCCGGTGCGTCGTAGGCGGCGCGCAGCCGGCCGCGGAGCGGCTCCTCGAACTTCGCGAGTTCCTGCTCGAGCGCCTGGCGGATGAACTCCGCCTGCTTCGCCGCCCGGTCCGTGGCGACGAGCTGTGCCTCGGCCTCGATCGCCGCGGCCTGTGCCCGCTCGGCCTCGGTCTGGATCGAGACGAGGCGCTGCGCGGGCGTCTTCCACGCCTTCCAGTCGAGGGCCGGCTCGAAGACCGCACGCAGCGCCGTGTAGTCGGTGTGGAGCACGGGATCGTAGCGGTGATCGTGGCACTGCGCGCAGTGCACGCTCATGCCGAGCAGCGACGTGCCGACGATGCGCACGGTGTCGGCCACCGTCTGGTTGCGCCCCTCGGGCGTGTCGCCCCCGCTGCCGGTCCCGTCCGCGGCCATGCGCAGGAAGCCCGTCGCCGTGAGCAGCCGGATCTGCTCCGCCGTCCAGTCGCCCGACCGAGCCCCCGCGATCTCGTCGCCGGCGAGCTGCTCGGCGATGAAGCGATCGAACGGCACGTCCGCGTTGAAGGCGTCGATGCAGTAGTCGCGATAGCGCCACGCCCAGGGGCGCACCTCGTCGGCCAGCGTCGCCCCCTCCGAGTCGGCGTAGCCCGCCACGTCGAGCCAGTGCCGCGCCCACTGCTCGCCGTAGTGCGGCGAGGCGAGCAGTTCGTCGACGAGCCGGTCGAACCAGTCCGCGCTCGGATCGGCGGCCCACCGCTCCACGTCGGCGTGGGCGGGTGGCAGGCCGGTGAGCGTGAGGAAGGCACGTGTGACGAGCGCGTGACGTGCGGCCTCCGCCGGCAGCGGGCCGTCCGCACCGAAGACGAGCGCGTCGATCGGCGCACGCGGCACGGCCGGATCGGCCGTCACGTCGGGACGACGTACCGGCTGGAATGCCCAGAAGGCGCGCTCCTCCGGCGTGATCGCCAGGCCGGGCGCGATCGCCTCGGGCTCGGGACGCTTCGTCGGCGCGCCGGCGGAGATCCACCGCGCGAGCAGGTCCTGCTCCGCCGCCGACATCTTCTTCTCACCGGGGGGCATGTCGCCGGCACGCACCCGTTGGAGAATGAGGCTGCCGGCGGCGTCGCCGGGCACGATCGCCGGACCGCTGTCGCCACCCGCCCGCATGAGGCGGACGAGCCGCAGGTCGAGCGAGCCCTCGAGCGTCTCCGTCGCGCCATGGCAGTCGAGGCAGTGCGCCTTGAGAAGAGGTCGCACGTGCTCCTCGAACATGACCGGCGCCGCCGTCTCGTCGGCCGCCCGCGGCCCATCGTGCGCGAGCCCGGCGGCGGCCACCGCCGCCAAGGCGACCAGGAGACGCGCTGCAGGGACGGATGGCATGATGCTGGCTCGCGGTGGCGCGGGACCGGTCAGACGAGCGCGTCGATGACGCGGCCGGTCTCCACGAGCGCGTGGGGCCGTCCGCTCGCGTCGCTGAGCGTGCCGGGGCGGTGAGGATCGAGGCCCAGCAGGTGGTAGAGCGTGGCCGTGACGTCCTGGAACGTCACCGCACCGCCGAGCACCTCGCCCGCCCAGCGGTCGGTCTCCCCGATCACCTGTCCGCCACGGATGCCGCCCCCGACGAGCAGGGCTGGCGAGACGGCGGGCCAGTGGTCGCGCCCGCCGCCGGCGTTGATCCGTGGCGTGCGACCGAACTCGCCCCAGACCACGATCACCACGTCATCGAGCAGCCCGCGCGTCTCGAGGTCGCCGACGAGCGCGGAGAGGCCCGCGTCGAGGATCGGCAGGAGGTGCCGCATTCGCGGAAAGTTGTCGCCGTGCGTGTCGAAGTCGCTGAGGGAGATGCTCACGCACCGCACCCCCGCCTCCACGAGCCGCCGTGCGAGCAGGAACTTGAGCGTGGCGTGCGCCCCGTCCGCCGTCGTGAAGCGGCGCGCCTCGGGTCCGGGCAGCCGGTAGCGATCGCGGACGTGCGTCTGCTCCCGGTCGAGGTCGAGCGCCTCGGCCACCCGGCCGGACGTGAGGATGCCCACGGCCTGCTCGTGGAAGCGGTCCATCGCCCGCATGTCGTCGCCCGCATCCACGCGGCGCCGCCAGGCGTCGAGCCGGTCGAGCAGGGCACGTCGGTCATCGAGTCGCGGCGCGGGCAGCGAGGAGGCGAGCACGAGCGGCGTGGCGTGGCCGGTCCCGCGGGCGGCGAGCTCCGACTTCATGCCCTCCTCGAGCGGCCGGTCGAAGAGGCCGCCGATGTCGGGACGAAACGGCGCGTGCGCCCGACCGAGGAACCCCGGCCGCGCGCTGTCGCGCACGAGCCCGCGGCCCTGCATGAGGTCGCAGAACGTCGGCGAGAGGTCGTGCGGCGATCCCCAGAGACGCGACAGGGCGCTGCCCATGGCCGGCCACCCGCCCTCCGCCCGCAGGGCGCTCGCCGGGAAGCCCGACTGGCACTGGAAGGCGTCATGGGCGCCCGCAGAGCCCACGAGCGACCGGATGAAGGCGAAGCGGTCGGCCAGCCCCGCGATCCCCGGCAGCAGTTCGCAGATGCGGATGCCCGGGACGCGCGTGGCGATCGGCGCGAATTCGCCGCGGACCTCGGCCGGCCCATCCGGCTTCATGTCGATCGTGTCCATCTGCGGCGGCCCGCCGTCGAGATGGACGTTGATGATCGCGCGGGCCGTGCGGCGGCCCCGCGGAGCGCCGTGTCGCACTCCGGCGTCCTCCGCCCGCAGGATCTCGACGAGCGAAATCCCCGCCATCCCCGCGGAGCCCGCCACGAACAGCCGCCGGCGGCTGACCTGACCCGGCCTCATGTGCCTGTCGGATCCACTCATGGCCAGCCTGTCTCGCCCAGGTGTGCCTGCTACGCGGTGCGTGCCTCGTGCGCGTTGCGTGCCTTGACGCGGCGACCGCGACCAACTCGAAGTCTACCCCGGATCTCACCGTGGCCCAACGTCGCTGACGCGATCGGGCCGCTGGCCCGTCGGGAGCCATCAGACCGGCCGCCGCTCGTGGTCACAGCGTGATGGCACCCGCCCCCTGTGGCGCGCGCCTCCGGGCGTGCGAATGGACGTCGTCGAACGGCTGGCGCCCCTGATCGCGCGAATGGCACCAGGTGTCAGCCGAGCGGGCGCACGACCGACTGGCTCCGCCAGTAGTCGAAGAGCGTCTCGATCGAGTTGACGCCACCGCCGGTGCCGCTCTTGTTGACGCCACCGTAGGGCACGCCGCGCGGGAAGACGTTGTGGGCGTTGATCCAGCTGTTCCCCGCCACCATCGATTCGGCCACCCGCGCGGCGCGGCCGAGGTCGCTCGTCCAGACGCTGTTGGCCAGACCGTAGTCGGTGTCGTTGGCCATCAGGATCGCCTCGTCCTCGTTCTTGAAGGGTGCGAGGTAGGCGACCGGTCCGAAGATCTCCTCCCGCGCCGCCACGTTGTCGAGCGACCCGGCGAGCAGCGCCGGCTTCACGTAGTAGCCATCGCGCCCCGCGACGTCCGCCGGTCCGCCGGCGAGGACCGCCCGCGCGCCCTGCTGCACGCCCTTCTCGAGGTAGGAGAGCACGCGCTGCCGCTGCTTCGCATTGACGACCGGTCCCATCGCCGTCTTTCCATCGAGCTGGTAGCCGACCTCGACCCGTTCGAGCCGCTGCCGGCATTCGTCCACGAAGCGGTCGTAAATCTTCGAGTGGACGATCCACCGGGTGGCGTCGCAGCAGACCTGTCCGGTGTGGAACGTGATCGCGCCCACGAGCTTCTCGGCCGTCGCCGCCACGTCCACGTCGTCGAACACCACCGCGGCACCCTTGCCGCCGAGCTCCAGCTTCACCGGCACGAGATTCCGGCCGCAGGCCTCGCCCACGAGCCGACCCACCTCGGGTGAACCCGTGAAGCTCATCCGCTTGAGGCCGGGGTGGGCCGAGAGGGCCGCACCCGCCTCGGCGCCGGTGCCGGGCACCACGTTGATCACCCCGTCGGGAAGGCCGACCTCGCGGGCGAGCCGGCCGAGGTAGATCGCCGAGAGCGGTGTGTCCTCCGCCGGCTTGATCACGACGGTGTTGCCGGCCGCCAGCGCCGGCGACACGCCCCAGCCGATGAGCAGGAAGGGAAAGTTCCACGGGAAGATGAAGCCGCACGGTCCCCAGGGATGCCGCACGGTCCATGCCTCGTGGCCCGCCACGGCGAGGACGTTCCGCCGCTGCACGTGCTGCGCCATGTCGGTGAAGTAGCGCAGCGTGTCGATCAGGTTCTGCACGTCACCGGCCGCGTGAGGCAGCAGCTTGCCCGCGTCGAGCGCCTCGATCTGGGCGATGATCGGCTTGTGCTTCTCGACCGCGTCGGCGAGCCGGTGGAGGTGCGCGCCGCGCTCGTTGGGGGCCATGGTCGCCCAGCCCGATTTCCTGAAGGCATCGGCGGCGGCGGTGACCGCGCGATCGACGTCGGCGGCCGAGAGCACGGAGAACTCGGCGATCGGCTCGCCGGTGCCCGGATCGCGGGTGGGCATCGTGGCCCCGTCGGATGCCGCCACATCCCTGCCGCCGATCACCCCGCGGAGCGGCGACTCCGATAGGAAACGCTCGACCTCGGGCAGGAGCTTCGTGGACGCGGTCGCTGTGGCCATGGAACACCTCGCGCTGTCGGGTGGCAGGGAAGACGTGGGACGGAACCATCCCCCGGGAGTCGCATCACGATAGCGTCTTTCCGGTGGCGAAGCGACGGCCGGCCGCGCGGCCGGTGGACCGCGGGTATCCTGCCGTCCCGGGGAGGGACGCACCATCTCGCGTCCGTCCGGCCGCTCACGGAGTCCGGTCATGCCACCAGTTCATCGCCGTGACGCGCTCGCCGCGTCGGCCGCGTTCATGACCGGGGTCGCGCTCGAGCCCGGCCGCACCTCGGCCGCGCCGGGTGCCGACGACGATCTCGAGGCGGCTGCCGCCGTGCTCGAAACGGCCGTCTCCTCGGGGCGTGTCGCCACGGCGGCGCTGCACGTCGAGCGGGGTGGTCGGTCGTTCTCGCGCGGCTTCGGACAGGGCCCGGCGGGACCCGCGGACGCCGACGCGATCTTCCTGCTCGGCTCGATCTCGAAGCCGATCGCCGTCACGGCGCTCATGACACTCCACGACCGTGGCCAGTTCGACCTCGACGACGAGGTGCGACGGTTCCTGCCCGCGTTCACGGGCGACGGACGCGAGCGGGTCACGATCCGGCAGCTTCTCTCCCACGTCTCCGGCTTGCCCGACCAGCTTCCCGAGAACGACCACCTGCGTGCCGCGCACGCGCCGCTCGACGCCTTCGTCGCCGCCGCGCTCCGCACGCCCCTCCTCTTCGCGCCCGGAACGCGGTTCGGGTACTCGAGCATGGGCATCCTGCTCGCGGCGCGGATCGCCGAGACGATCGCCGGCACCGACATCCGGGCGTTCGTCACGTCGACCGTCCTCGAGCCGCTCGGCATGCGGCATTCCGCGCAGGGACTCGGCGGATTCACCCGGGAGCGGTTCGTGCGTTGCCAGACCGAGCAGGCGGCGCCGGAGGCGGGCGGCGGCGATCCGGCCGCGGCCGCCTGGGACTGGAACAGCGACTACTGGCGGGCCCTGGGCGCCCCCTGGGGCGGCACGCATGCCTCGGCTCCCGACGTGGCGCGCTTCCTCGCCGCGTTCGTGCACGACGGCGGCGGGGTCGTGAAGCCCGGGACGGCACGGCTGATGATCACCGATCAGAACGGCGGGCGCACCGTGCCTCGAGGGATCGGCTTCGCGCTCGCCGGCCTGCTCGCCGGACCCGGTGCCTCGGCAGCGACGTTCGGGCACACGGGCTCCACCGGCACGATCGGGTGGGCCGATCCCGACACCGCCACCATCTGCGTCGTGCTCACCTCGCTCCCCGCGCGGGCCGGTCAGATGCACCCGCGCGACCGCGTCGCGACGACGGTCACCTCGCGGCGCTGAGCCCACGCGCGAGCCGGCGCGGGCGGGCCGGCGGACGGACCGTCATGACTCCTCGGCCGGCGGAAACTGCCGCCACGCGAGGATCACGCCGGCCGCGGCGAGCAGCAGCGTCGCGAGGGCGACGACGGCGGCACACTGCACCCACGGCGGCTCCGGGTCCACGATCATGCGCAGGTCCGGGGGCAGGCTCGTCCGCCACCCCATCCAGTGCACCAAGAGGCTGCGCAGCCGCAGGCTCACCGTGAACTGGTTGACGACGGCGGGCAGGAAGCCGGCGAGGTACTCGACCACGATCGCGGCGCCGACGCTCGCGACGAGCGCCCGCTTCGGCACGATCACGGCCGGCAGCGCGAAGAGCGCCGCCCGCCCGACGCACGAGAGGAGCACGAGCGCCCCGAGCACGAGCGCGAGGCCGCCGGCACCGCTCACGCCGGCGGCGAGCAGCGTGAGCACGAGCGACACGAGCGCGACGCAGCTGGTCCAGATCACCGCCGCCAGGAACGTGCCGACGAGCAGCGAGCGCCGCCCGCCGGGCCGCACGACGACGTGCTGCCATGTGCCCCGCTCCAGCTCGTCGGCCACCAGCGGACACATCGTCACGAGCAGTCCGAGCATGCACACGGCCTCGGGCACCAGCGCGTAGAGCAGGACCACGGCGAAGTCGCGGTCGAGGCCCCCCACGATGCGACGGGCGGCGAGCATGACCGCCGCGGGAAAGAGCGCGCCGGCGAGGCCGAGCGCGATCCGCTGGGGCGTGAGCATCCGGCGCAGCTGGAAGCCGGCGACGGCGATGATCCCGAGCCAGGCGTTCACGATCCCGCCTCCGCTGCCGGCAGCGCACCGGTGGGGCCGCGACCGGCGACCCTCGCGAGGTCGGCCCCGGCGGGCGGCCGCTGGCCGCGCGACGAGCCGATCCCACGATGCAGCTGGACGAGCCGGTCGAACACGCCCTCGAGCGAGCGGTCGGCCGCGTGGAGTGTCGCGATCGCGATCCTCTCACGGGCGGCGGCGTCGGCGAGTCGGGCCGCGAGCGCGACGGGCTGCCGCGTGCCGATGACGAGCGTGTCGTCCCCCTCGAAGCGCAGGCTGTCGACGAGGTCGCCCCCGCAGGCGATCTCGGCGAGCCGTCGCGGTCGGTCGGCGGCGAGGCGGACCTCGGCGGGGAGCGTGTCGACGAGGCCGCGGATCTCGGCCACGTCCCCGCTGGCGACCAGCCGGCCGCCGAGGATCACCGCCAGCCCGGCATCGAGCGCCTCGATCTCGTGGAGCAGGTGGCTTGCGACGAGCAGGCTGCGGTCGCCGGCCCACTCGCGCACGAGGTCCACGAGGTCATGCCGCGCGACGGGATCGAGGCCCACGAACGGCTCGTCGAGCACGAGGAGATCGGGGGCGTGCGCGATCGCACCGGCGAGTTTCGCGCGTTGCCGCTGCCCCTTCGAGAGCGTGGCGAGCGACCGGTCGGCCGCCTCGCCGATGCGGACCCGCTCGAGCGCCGCGTCGGCCAGTCGGCCCGCCGCGGCAGCGGTGTGGCCGGCCAGCCGCACGAGATAGGTCACCCACTCGCGCGGCGTCGCGCCGCGCTCGAGCAGGTCGCCGGCCGGACAGTAGCCGATCCGGGCGAGCACGCGGGGATTGGCGAACGGCCGCTCGCCGAAGATGCGCACCGTGCCCATGGTCGGCCGCAGCTGCCCCGTCACGAGCCCGAGGAGCGTCGTCTTGCCGGCGCCGTTCGGTCCCAGCAGTCCGTGCGCGCCGGTCCCGAGCTCGACCGTCACGTCGTTGACGCCGATGACCGTGCCGTACAGTTTCGTGACGTGCGCGAGCGCGATCATCGGTGGGCCGGCTGCGAGGATGGGGCGGAGGCGGTCGGAACGCGGTGCGGCACGACGGTCATGCCCGCGCCGGGGCGTCCACGCGACGAAAGAGGATCACGAGCGACACGAGTGCGACGGCGAGGAGCGCGAGGAGCGGCGGGAGCACGACGGCGAGGCGGTCCTCGATCCCGAAGATCCACGCCTGCACGATGCCCTGGGCGTGGTAGAGCGAGAGCCAGGACCAGCGATCGACGGTCCGCTCGAGTCCGGCGGCCCGGGCGAGCCAGCCGAGCGGCGGCCGCCCGTCACGCGGCAGGCGGGGGTCGCCCGCGACCTGGCCCAGCAGTCGGTCGAAGCCCCGGTTGGCCGTGGGCGCGCGTGCCGCCTCCGCGGCCATGTCCGCGCCGGTGAGCGCGCCGTGGGCGATCCAGCAGGCGACCCAGGTGGCGAACCACGCGAACGTGGCGATGCGGCTCTCGGCCGTCAGCGACGAGTAGGCGAGCGCGAGGAGCACCGTGGGCAGCGTCACCGCCGCCGCGGCGGCGACGATCCGCAGCGGCAGGTCGCTCGTCGCCACGGCCACCCAGACGCTCGGGCTCACGAGCACGCCGACGATCCAGAGGACGAGCGCCGGCACCAGCGTGACGAGGCCCACGATCGCCGCGAGGGCGAGCACCTTTCCCAGGATGTAGTCGGTCCGGCCCAACGGCCGCGTGAAGTAGACGAGCCATGCCCGCGCGCGCAGGTCGCCCGCGATGAGCTTCGGCGCGACGAGGCCCACCACGACCGCGAGCAGCACGGCCTGCGGGGCGCGCATGAAGGCGAGCAGGAGCCGCGACCAGACCGTGCGGCGGGCAGCCTCCGGTTCGTCGAGGCGACCCCCGAGCGAGTCGGCGACGAGCGCGCCGATGGTGCCGAAGTTGTCGAGCCGGCGGGTCGGCGAGACGGGCTCGCCGCGGGCGGACTCCTCGACCGCCTGCTCGAACGCGAAGAAGCCGCCGGCGAAGACGAGCGCGGGGCTCCAGGCGAAGAGCAGCACGCGCCGCAGCCAGCGGCTCTTGAACGCGAGGCGGATGCCGGTGCCCGCGATCACCGCGGCCGCGCCGCGCGACCGGGGCGTGCCCGTCCACGGCCTGTAGCCGACGTCATGCAGGGGCATGGGACCGCCCCTCGTCCTCGGGCCGACCGGCGTCGGCCGCGTCGGCGGCCGCGAGCGCCGCGAGAAACACGTCCTCCAGCGGCCGCCGGTCGGCTGCCAGCGACTCGACCGCGAAGCCGGCGTCGTGTGCCGCGAGCCAGACCGCGTGCAGGGCGGCGGTGTCCGCCGCGCGGAGCAGCACGCCGCCACCGTCGGCCGCCTCCCGCGCTGCCACGCCGTGCGCCGTGAGGCATGCGACGAGCCGGGCGGTCGGTCCGGCGCCGCGCAGCCGCAGCTCGTCGGTGTCGGTGCCGGTCAGTTCGGCGATCGAGCCGGCCAGTCGCACGCGCCCGCGGACGAGCAGCACGAGCCGGTCACAGATCGACTGCACGTCGCGCAGCACGTGCGTCGAGACGAGGATCGTCTTGCCATGGTCACGGGCGAGCGCGACGAGCCTGCCGAGCATCGCGCGGCGTTCGAGCGGGTCGAGGCCGTTGGTGGGCTCGTCGAGGATGACAAGGTCGGGATCGTGGACGATCGCCGCGGCGAACGCCACCTTCTGCCGCATGCCGACGGAGAGCGTCTCGACCTCGCGGTAGCGCTCCTGGCCGGCGTCGCACCAGTCGAGCACCTCGTGCGCCCGTCGCAGCGCCTCGGTGGAGGGAAGGCCCGAGAGTCGCGCGGCGTACTGGACCATCTCGACGCCGGAGAGGCCGGGAACGGAGCAGTCGTCCTCCGGCACGACGCCGATGCGGCGGCGCACGGCCAGCGGCACCGTGGCCGGGTCGAGTCCGTAGACCCGCGCGCTTCCGGCGGCGAGCCGCACGAGCCCCAGGATCGCGCGGACGAGCGTGCTCTTGCCGGCACCGTTGGGCCCGACGAGCCCGGTGATCCCGGGAGGAACCTCGACGGAGACGCCATCGAGCACGGTGCGTGCCCCGTACCGCTTCGTCACACCCTCGAGTCGCAGCGGCATGACGCCGCCCGCGCATGCACCGACCGCAGGGGTCGGCTCGGAATGGTGGACGGCGTGCACGCGGCTTCCGGCGACGGGGTGGCAGGGACGGTTGCAGCAGCCGCGAGGGGCCCCCACGACCGACGTCGTTGTACACGCGGGTCGGGCCGGACGCGCGACGGGACGGCGGTCAGCGGTCGGCCCCGCGGTCGCGTTCCGACAGCACGCGATCGAGAAACGCGTAGGACTCCTCGCGCACCTCCGGCGGGAAGTCATGGTCGCAATCGGGCTGCCGGACCACGAAGCGGTCGTCGGCGCCGAGCAGGCGGTAGATGCGGCGGATGCCCGGCTCCGCGGCGGCGACGGCGGCCGCGGAAAAATTGTCGTCCCGGAGCGGGCTCGAGGAGAAGCAGCCCCGTGGGGCGAGGGCGGCCACCGCCTCCGGAAAGTCGAACGGCATGGCGTCGGGATCGAGGCCGTAGAGCTCGCGCACGCGTTGCATGTACCGGTCCTGCGCCCAGCCGGCGAGCCGGCCTCCCTTGTAGGCGTGGAAGGGATCCCAGCCGCAGCTCGACACGACCGCCCTGATCCGGGGATCGAAGACGGCGACGAAGATCGCGTTGTGACCGCCGAGCGAATGGCCGATCGCGCCGATCCGCGCGGCGTCGACCTCCGGCCGTGCGACGAGCAGATCAACACCCCGCCGATGATTGACGATCGCCGCCATCGTGCCGGATGCGTGGGAGTCGACGTGGAAGTCGTAGTCCGCCAGCTCGCCGAAGGACGGGTAGTCGGGTGCGAGGACGACGTAGCCGCGACGGGCCAGCTCGATCGCGTAGGCGCGGTTGGCCCGCGGACCGTCCCCGGCCACGACGAGCTTGCCGAGTGGCGACGTCGGATGCAGCGCGAGAACGGCCGGCCGTCGTCCTGCGGCGTCGACCACCCCCCGCCCGGTGCCCTCGTCGGGAAGGTAGAGGTGCGCGGTGACCCGTTGCCCGGGCCCGGCGGCGTACGTCACGAGGAGCCGCACACAGCCGTCGAGCGGCTCGCGACCGCGCTCGACCACGTCGAGGGGCCCGAGTTCCTCGGCACGCGGGAGGCGGCCCATCACCATCTGCATGCCGTCGAGGACGTCGCGGCGGCGCACCTGCCAGTCGGCCGCGGTGTCGATCGGCCGCGGTCCCGCGGCATCGCGGACCGTCGTGAGGTCGGCGTGGTCGGGGTAGGGCCGCGGCGCGATCGATCGTGCCTCGGACGCGGGCGGTCCGCCGGTGGCCTCCACCTGGCCGCGGACCGCGCCGACGATCGCATCCTCGCTCGACGGCGCCCACGGCGAGGGCAGGCCGTAATAGACCATCGCGCCGGCACCCTCGTAGCCCCCCTCGGCGAGCACGCGGCGCGAGGCGATGTATGCCATGACGTCGTTGCAGTAGCCCGCGACCCACGTCCGTCCCGGTCCGAGTTCCGACTTCAGGCGCACGGCGAAGTCCACGACCACCTCGCCACCCAGGAAGACCCAGTGCGGCCCGTCGCCGAGCCGCCAGGTCTGCACCGGGTAGTGGTAGGCGGGCGCGAGGCTCCCGTCGCGACGCAGCGTTTCGAGCAGCAGGCGGGCCCGCGCCGCCTGGAATCGATCGGCGGATGTCGCGGCCTGCTCCAGTTCCGCGCGGGTCGGCAGCGCCGCGAACTCGAGCGGAATCTCGCTGAAGGCGGCGGCGAGCCGCCCCGCCACCGGCACGGTCCGCCGTCCGATCGCCTGCGCGACGGCCGTGGCACAGTCGGCGCCGTAGCGTTCGGCGAGTTCGACGGTGCGGCGCGGCAACGGATTCTGATCGGCCCCGCAGCCGATCCAGACGAGCGCGGTGGCGCGCGGATACCGCCTCTCGAGCTCGATCTGCGCGTAGCCCGGCCAGTCTCCCGACCACTGGTACCCCGAGAGCACCGTGGCATGGCAGGCATAGCCCGCGACCACCGCGCGGACGCCGGGGTCGCCATCCACGCCCGGCTCGCGCACCACGAGCACGGGCACGTCGTGATCCACCGGGCCGGCGAGCCGGTCGGCCGCCCGCAGGTCGGGCACGTCCTTCTCGGCATTGGCTCGGCGGTTCACGGCGACGTGCGCGCGACCGACGGTCCACGCGACCTCCGCCGGTCGCAGGTCGTCGAGCGCCTCGCCGACCACCCGCACGACGGTCGCGACGAGCCGCTCCGTGTCGCGCCGCACGAGCGCCCACACGGCATCGTCGAGCGCGTACATCGCGCGCAGGTTGTCGCCGACGATCGGCCCGCTGTGCGTGTGCGTGGTGGCGAGCGCGAGCGCCTCGCGCGGCAGTCCGTGCGTGGCGGTGACGCCGCCGGCGATCGCCCGCGCCGTTTCCCGGTCGATGCCCACGAGATCGAGCACGACGAGGACATGCCGCGCACCTGCTCCGTCCTCGAAGGCGAGCGCCTTGGCCCAGAGGTCGGTGAGCTTCCCGTCGGCCGGACGGTCGCGACCGGCGTACCCCGACATCCACATGCCGTCCGACGGGGTGATGCAGGCGCGGGCGACGCCGGCCTTCCAGACGGCGGAGTCGACGCCCGCCGCGAGCCCGCGGGCGTCGAGCGCGTGCCAGGCGCACGCGATGCAGACCACGCCCATCGACAGGATCGCGCGCATCGGATCGCTCCTCGAGCAGGTCGCATCAGGGCCGGGATCAGCGGAAGATAGCGGCCTGGTACCGGCGTGCAAAACATGCCGGTCGGGGTAGACTCGGGGCTCGTCGAGGGCCGCACGGTTCTCGCTTCACGCGGCCTCCGGTGACGGTGTGCCGCGTGACGGCTGGCGTGGGAGCGGCACGGTCATGCTGACGATCGGCGACCACGTGCGGGTGGGCGGACGCATCGCCCGCAGGCCGTTCCTCCGGATCGGGGCGGCCGGATTCGGCGGGGCCGTCGCGGGACTCGCCGACCTTCTGGGCGGGCGGGCCACCGGCGAGGTGGCCGCCGCGCCGCACGGTGGCCGCCTGCCGCCGTTCCTGCGGGACCGCTCGGTCATCTTCCTCTTCATGCACGGGGGACCGTCGCAGTTCGAGACGTTCGACCCGAAGGGGGACGGACCGCCCCACGCGCGGAGCGCGACGGGCGAGGTCGCGTCGAGCATCCCCGGCGTCTCGTTCGGAGGCACGTTTCCGCAGCTGGCCGCGCGGGCCCACCTGCTTTCGATCGTGCGGTCGTTCGTCACCGGCGACGGGCAGCACGACATCAAGCCGGTGGTCGGCAAGGCCTCCGGCGGTGCCAGCCTCGGATCGATCTACGCGCGGGTGGCCGGGCCGCTGCGACCGGGAACGGCGATGCCCACGAACGTGCTGCTCGTTCCGCAGGCGGTCCGCGACGACGCCGGTCCGCCGATCGTCCAGTTCGGCGATTTCCGGGCCACGGGCGACAACGGTCCTGCCAGCGCCCCCATCGTCCCCGGCGGTGACCAGGCCGGGTTGCTCGACGACATGCGGCTGCAGATCCCGCAGCATCGTCTGGCCGACCGCCGGGCGCTGCTCGCCGCGATCGACGACGGCCGTCGCTGGCTCGATCTGGCGGCCATCCGCGGCGCGTCCGACGAACAGCACCGCGCGTTCGACCTGCTCATGCGCGGCGTCTCCGACGCCTTCGATCTCGACCACGAGGATCCACGTCTCGTCGATCGCTACGACACCGCGAGCCGGTTCCGCACCGACACGATCGACACCCGCTGGAACAATCACCGGCATTATGCGGACCACGGCCGCTCGATCGGCCGCCTGCTCCTGCTCGCCCGCCGGCTCTGCGAGCGCGGCGCGGGCTTCGTCACCGTGACGACGAGCTTCGTCTGGGACATGCACGCCGACATCAACAACGCGACGATGGTCGAGGGCATGGGCTACGTCGGTGCTCCCTTCGACCATGCGGTGGCCGCGCTCATCGACGACATCGAGTCGCGGGGGCTGCGGGACAAGATCCTCCTCGTCTGCTGCGGCGAGATGGGGCGGACGCCGGTCATCAATCCGCGGGGTGGCCGTGACCACTGGGGCGGCCTCGCGCCGCTCATCCTCTACGGGGGCGGCTTCGAGGGTGGCCGCGTGATCGGCCGGTCCTCGCGAGACGGCGGCCAGCCGGCCTCCGATCCGATCACGATTCCCGACCTCGTGGCGACGATCGCCGAGACGGTCTTCGACCCGGCCGAGGTGAGGCTGCTCGAGGGGCTGCCGCGATCCCTGCTCGCGACGCTGGCCGCCGGCCGCCCGATCCCGCGCACCGGCTGATCCCTGGCCGCCGGGGGTCACCCGCCGAGGCGGACCGTCGCGGGTCACTCGATACGTGCGCACGCGGAGGCGATCCGCACGAGATGGCCGGCGGTGCGGAAGTAGATCGCCCCGTCGCTGATGGCGGGCGACGAGAAGACCCGCTCGTCGAGCCGGTTCTCGGCGACGACGTCGAACGACGGTCCCGGGCGGATCACCTTCGTGATGCCGTCGTCGTCGGTGAAGTAGGCCAGCCCGCCCGCCGCCACGGGGGACCCGCTGTAGTGCGTGCCGAGCCGCGCGTTCCAGAGCCGCTCACCCGACGCCGTGGCGTAGCAGCTGGCGACCCCGTCGTCGCTGGTGAGCAGGAGATGGCCGTCGACGACGACGGGCGCCGGCACGTAGGCGCAGTTGCGGGTGGACTTCCAGGCGACGTGGGTGTCGGTCACGTCGCCGGAGCCCGTGGGATCGATCGCGAGGATGACCTTGTCGGGGTAGCCGCCCGTGAGCATGACGCGGGTGCCGTCGTCGACGAGCGAGGCGACGAACTGCTCCGTCGGCCCGCGGACGCGCCACAGCTCGGTGCCGGTGGCGGGGTCGTAGGCGGCGACGTGCCGGCTGCCCGACAGGATCGCCTGCGCGCGGCCGGCGAACGTGCGCACCAGCGGCGTGACGTAGCTGCGCGTGTGGTGGTCGCGGGGGATCTTCCAGACCGTGCGGCCCGTGTCGCGGTCGAGGGCGACGATGTAGCCCTCGCCGTCGTGGTCGCCGTTGACGATCACGAGACGGCCGACGAGGACGGGACAGGAGCAGAAGCCGTGGCAGCTCGTGAACTCCCCCGGATGGACGAGCCAGCGGCGTTCGCCGTCCATGTCGTATGCCGCCACGCACATCCGGCCGAAGGATGCGTCCCGTTCGGCCGAGACGTTGCGTGCCGGGACGAGCTCCCCCGTGGTTTCCCAGAAGGCGACGAAGACCCGTTCGCCGTCCGTGGCGGGCGTGCTCGACGCGTAGCTGTTGAGGCCGTGCTTGATCTCGAGCGGCGCCGTGAGCACGGTGCGCCGCCACCGCAGCGCGCCGGTCTCGGCGTCGTAGCAGACGAGCAGCCGCTCGAGCGAATCGGTGTCGCACGAAACGACGAAGATGCGTTGCCCGGTGACGATCGGCGACGCGTGTCCCTCGCCCGGGACGTCCACCCGCCAGCAGACACCCCCGTCCGGTCCCCAGCGCAGGGGCACGTCCCGCTCCTGACTCGTCCCGTCGCCGCGGGGACCGCGCCACCCCGGCCACGACTCGGCCCGGGCGGACGATGCGGTCGCGACGACGAGGACGAGGCTCACGACCGGCAGCACGGCGGATCGTCGTCGCGCCGCGTCGGCTGGGCACGGGCCGGGTCCCGTCCGGGATCGACCGCGGGACTCGCTCGTCGGGGATCGGGCCATGCTCGCTGCTCCGCCAAGGCTCGTGGGGCGACGGGTCCGCTGCCGCCGACGGTACTCTACAATTCGGGACGGACGGCGACACGAACGTGAACCGGTGAGCAGCTCATGCGGGGACGTCGGGCAAAGGGGCGCGGCTTCGTGACGGTGGGCGTCGCGCTCGTCGCGGTGACGGCGTCGGCGGCCGCCGTCGCGCGGGCCGACGGTCCCGACTTCGTGCGCGACATCCGGCCGCTGCTCGACACGCACTGCATTTCCTGCCACTCCGGCGAGCTTCCCAAGGGGGGCCTGCGGCTCGACATCAAGGCGCGGGCCTTCTCCGGTGGCGAAGGCTACGGGGCCGCGGTGGTGCCCGGCCGGGCCGACGAGAGTCCCCTCGTGCGGTTCGCCCGTGGCGACGATCCCGACATGCGGATGCCACCGGCCGATTCGGGTGTCGAGCCGATCCCGGCGGCCGGCATCGCCATGCTCACGGCGTGGGTCGACGCGGGTGCGGCCTGGCCCGACGGCGTGGACGCGGCCAGCGAGGTCGATCGGATGGATCACTGGGCTTTCGCGCCGGTCGTTCGCGGCGTCCCGCCGGCCGTGAACGACGCCGCCTGGCCCCGTGGCGACATCGATCGCTTCATCCTCGCCCGGCTCGAGGCCGAGGGGCTCGCGCCGGCACCAGTCGCCGACCGGCGCACCTGGCTGCGGCGGGTGTCGTTCGACCTCGTCGGCCTGCCGCCGGATCCGGAACGCGTGGCGGCGTTCGAGGCGGACGAGTCGCCGGACGCGCACGAGCGGGTCGTCGAAGAACTGCTCGCCTCCCCGCGGTACGGCGAGCGGTATGGGCAGCATTGGCTCGACGTGGTGCGTTACGCCGATACGCACGGCTACGAGGTCAACACCGAGCGGCCGAATGCCTGGCCCTATCGCGACTGGTGCATCGCCGCCTTCAATGCCGACCTCCCCTACGACCGGTTCGTGCGCGAACAGATCGCGGGTGGGCCACCCGGCACCGAGGCCTCCACGGGGTTTCTCGTCACGGCGGCCGTCCTCCTGCCGGGGCAGATCGGTCAGGATGACGCCTCGAAGCGGGCCGCCCGTCAGGACGCCCTCGCCGACATCGTCGTCAACACGTCCGACGCGATCCTCGGCCTCACGGTCGGCTGCGCCCGCTGCCACGATCACAAGTTCGATCCGATCACGAGCCGCGACTACTACGCGCTGCAGGCCTTTTTTGCCGGCGTCGAGTATGGCGAACGCATGCTCGAGACGCCCGAGGCGGTCGCGCTGAAGGCGGAGCACGCCGCCGCCCGCGCGCGGCTCGAGGCGATCGACCGTGAACTGCCCCGCATCCAGCCGCTGGCGCGGGCGGGCCACGTGCGACCGTCGGTCTCGGCGGCCATGAACGTCGATCGCTTCGAGCCGGTGCGGGCCGGGCGGCTGCGGTTCACGATCCTCGACACGAACACCCTCGAGCCCTGCATCGACGAACTCGAGGTGTACGACGAGCAGGGACGGAACGTCGCCCTCGCGTCGGCCGGTGCGAAGGCCTCGGCATCGGGAAGCATCTTCACGGCCCGCGTGCACGACCTGGCCCACGTCAACGACGGCCGCTACGGCAACAGCAGCAGCTGGATGGCCGATGCGCGGCAGGACGCCTGGGTGACGATCGAGTTTCCGGACGAGGCGACGATCGACCGGGTGGTCTGGGGGCGCGACCGCACGAAGAAGTTCACGGACCGGCTGGCGGTCGCCTACCGCATCGAGGTGGCCGCGGCGGGGGACGACGCCGCGTGGACGCCCGTGGCCGACTCGACCGATCGCGTGGCGTTCGGCGCGAAGCCGGCGGGAGGCCAGAGCGTGACCGGGCTCTCGCCCGACGAGGCCCGCGTGCGCGACGAACTCGAGGCGGAGAAGGCGCGGCTCGAGCAGCGGGTGCAGGCGGCATCGCGCGACATGCGGGTCTTCGCCGGGAGTTTCACGAGCCCGCATCCGGTGCATCTGCTGCACCGCGGCGATCCGGAGCAGCCCCGCGAGGAGCTCGCGCCACGATCACCCGCCGCCTTCGCCCGGTTCCTGCAGCCGGCGACACCGCCCGGCGACGCGCCGGAGCGAGCGCGTCGCGAGGCGCTCGCCGACTGGCTCGTCGCGCGGGCCAATCCCCTGCCGGCTCGCGTCATGGCCAACCGCATCTGGCAGTGGCACTTCGGCACGGGACTCGTCGACACACCCAACGATTTCGGTCGCAACGGGTCGCGGCCGAGCCATCCGGAGCTCCTCGACTGGCTCGCCGACGAGTTCGTCTCCTCCGGGTGGTCGATCAAGCACCTGCATCGCCTCATCGTGCTCTCCAGCACGTATCGCCAGGCGGGGCTCGCCACGTCGGCAGGCCTGGCGGCGGACGCCGACGGCCGCCTGCTCTGGAGGTTCCCGCCACGGCGGCTCGAGGCCGAGACGATCCGTGACGCGATCCTCGCGGTGAGCGGCCGACTGAACCTCGCGATGGGGGGCCGGGGATTCGACCTCTTCGCGTCGCGCGGAGGCCTTTCGGGATATCCGCCCATCGAGCATTTCGACGCCGCGGGACGCAGGCGGATGGTCTACGCGCACCGCATCCGCATGGAGAAGGATGACGTCTTCGGCGCGTTCGACTGTCCCGATGCCGGGCAGTCGATGGCCCGCCGCCGCCAGTCCACGACGCCGATCCAGGCGCTGAACCTCTTCAACAGTCCGTTCACGCTCGACGAGGCTGCGGCCTTCGCCGCGCGGGTCGAGGCCGATGTCGCGGCCGGGGAGGGCGGCCGTCAGGACGGCGCGACCGTCGCCGCCGACCGCGTGTCCGCCTGGATCGACCGTGCCTATGTGCTGGCCTTCGCGCGTCTCCCGGACGCGGCCGAGCGCAGCCTCGTCGAGCCGATCGTGCGCGCGCACGGGCTGCCGATGCTCTGTCGCGTGCTGTTCAATGCCAACGAGTTTCTCCACCTGCCGTGACGGGGCGGCCTGTGCCATCCGCGGGAACCACCACCATGTCCGAGCCTGACGGCGCGTGCCGGTCGCCGCGGAGCCTGCTCGATCGGCGGGGCTTCCTCGGCGATTCGGCGACGGCGCTCGGATCGATCGCGCTGGCGAGCCTGCTCGCCGACGACCGGCTCCTCGCGGCGGGTCCGTCGTCGGGCCCGGTGATCGATCCGACGCGGCCCTATGCGCCCCGACCGCCGCACTTCGCCGCGAGGGCGAAGAACGTGCTCGTGATCTTCTGCGCGGGGGCCGTGAGCCAGCTCGAGACGTGGGACTGGAAGCCGGAGCTCGTGACCTGGGACGACAAGCCGCTCCCTGGAGGGCCGGCCGTGACGTTCCAGGGTCCGGCGGGCAACCTCGCGCGGCCGCAGTACGCGTTCAAGCCGCGGGGCGGGACGGGCAAGTGGGTGTCGGAGATGATCCCGCACCTCGCCGGCCTGACCGACGAGATCGCCTTCGTGCACTCGCTCACGAGCCGCACGAACACGCATGGGCCGGCGGAGAACTTCCTCTCCACCGGATCGATCTTCGACGGCTTTCCGAGCCTCGGCGCGTGGATCACGTATGCGCTCGGCAATGAGAACCAGGACCTGCCGGCGTTCGTCCCGATCCTCGACCCGCGCGGGATTCCGCAGGCCAGTGGCAACAACTGGGGGCCCGGCTTCCTGCCGGCGGAGTTCCAGGGCACGGTGCTCTCCGCCGCCGCGCCGGTGCGGCACCTCGCGCCCGCCTCCGGCGTCCCGCCCGCGGCCGATCGTGACGCGCGGGGCCTGCTCCGGCGGCTCAACGAGGAGCACCTGCGG
>Ga0169931_10004084_pt1 | contig 22868 bp, 20 predicted proteins | sample Kivu_15m_20L_FD_129675 | JGI IMG/M metagenome (GOLD analysis project Ga0169931, IMG submission 129675) | Freshwater microbial communities from Lake Kivu, Western Province, Rwanda to study Microbial Dark Matter (Phase II) - Kivu_15m_20L... | ecosystem: Environmental > Aquatic > Freshwater > Lake...
AACTTCTTCCCTCCCGGGATCACCGGTGATCGCGTGCCGTGGGGCACCGGCGGCCGGATCGAACTCACGCCGCGCTCGACCGGCCAGATGTCTGCCACGCTCACGGTCTCGAATGCCTGCGGCGACGTCGTGCGCACGATGTCGGCATCGACCGATGTCGCGGCGACCGTCCCCTTCGCGTGGGACCTCCGTGATGCCAAGGGCAAGGCGGTGCCCCCGGGGCTGTACTCCTTCGACATCACGGCGACGAGCAACGGCAAGCGACTCTTCCCGTGGCGGGGGACCGCACGCATCGCCGCCACGAGTGACTCCCCGCCCGACCCGTGCACGCCGCCGGAGCAGTTCATCCTCAGCGGCACCGGCTATGGCCACGGAGTGGGGATGTCCCAGTGGGGTGCCTTCGGGATGGCCAAGGAGGACCCGAAGTTCTGGACGGCCAAGAGGATCGTCGAGCACTACTACACCGGGCCCAAGGGCGGCCCGCAGGTGCGGGTGACCGACCACCGTGACGATGCCGATGTGCGCATCGCCCTGCTGCAGAAGGCCGCGCAGGCTCACGCCCGTGTCGAGGACCTGCGTGGTCCGGGTGCGCAGTTGGAGGTGACCGTCGGCCGGAAGACCCTCGTCCTCGGCACAGGCGCACACCTGCGTTTCGGCACATCCGGTCGCTTCGTCACCGTCGACCGCGTCGACGGCGCTACCCCTCAACGCATCGGACGCGCGCACACGGCGACGCTGAAATGGTCGGGCACGCGCGATCCTGGCGCGGCGGGCTCGGTGCCGGCCCTGCTCAATCTCGCAGGACCCAACGAGACCTTTGCGAGCGCCGGACATCGCTATCGCTACGGCGTCATCGACTTCGCGGTGCTTGATACGTCGTCGGGCCGGCAGATGGTGGCGGTCAACACCCTGCGCGTCGGTGACGAATACCTCAAGGGCATCGCCGAGGTCAATCCCACGTGGCCGGATGCTGCCCTCCAGGCCCAGGCCATTGCCTCGCGCTCCTACGCCCTGGCGCACCTGGCGCGCGGCCTGAGCGGCCAGTGCGGATGCCACATGGATGACGGCGACGGCAACGGCGACGGTCCGCAGTACGACCAGACATTCCGGGGCTGGCTGGCAGAGAGCCAGTACGGCGAAGTGAACCGGTGGGCGGAGGCCGTCGACGCGACGCGCAAGAGCAACGGCACAGGGCAGACCGCGCTCTACGAAGGCAAGCCCATCAACGCCTTCTACACGGCGGCCACGGGTGGCGAGACCATGTCGCCCGAGGACTACTGGAGCGGCTCGGGATACCCCTGGGCGCAGGCCGTCGATGACCGCTGGAGTCGCACCGCCCCGGGCAACCCCTACGCCTCGTGGTCAGTCACCCTGTCCCAGGGTCGGGCGCAGGAGATCTTCGGCATCGACGACATCATGAGCTTGGATATCGACCGCATCGCACCCTCCTCGGCGAAGGTCATCACGGGAGTCAAGTCGGTGACCGCGCGTAGCCTCGACGGCACCAAGTCGACGGTCGCCCTGCGCGACCTGCGCGCAGCGATCGGCTACACCACGCTGAAGTCACCGTTCCTCTCCGCCATCATCGCGCAGGACGTGGCCGGGCCGGTGCCGGTGCCCCAGGGAGGGGTCACGCTCGTGGCCACTCCCGCGGGCGACGTCAAGGACGGCACGCTCGTCACCCTGTCCGGAGTCATCGCTCAGCCGCGCCCGGGACTGCTCGTGCAAAGGCAGGTGCAGATCAACGGCGGAGCGTGGCAGGACCGCACGGTGGCAACGCCCGATGCACAGGGCAGGTTCACCTTCGGGGTCCCGGTCACGGGCAGGGGCACGACCTACTCCTGGCGGGTCGTGGTGATGGACGGCGGGATCCCCGTCGCGAGCAGCCGCACCCTCGTGGCCAAGGTGCTCTAGGCGCTCAGCGGCGTGCGCGTGCGGTGGTGACCCCGCGCAGCGCGCGGTGCGACATCACCGACAGCAGCGACATGCTCGACATGATCGAGGCGGCGCTGGCGAAGGAGCCGATGCTCAGCACGCTGGCGAAGGAGCCGATCGACCCGATCGACAGCGTCGACCCCACAGACCCGATCGACAGCACGGAGTTGCGCGAGCCGATCGACAGGATCGAATCCCTGGAGCCAATGCTCCACAGCGCGCTGCGTCTCGTCACGGGCTCATCCTCGCGCGACCTGCGCACCCTCCTCGCGCAGGGTCGCCTCGACGTCACCGGCGTCCGGCTGCGTGACGAGCACGACGGAGCCCCCGGATTCGAGCGGGCCGGCGAGGGCGAGCAGATCCACGCCCGCCTCGGGCTCGATCAGGGCGAAGCGCTGCCCTGCTCCTACGCCGCGTCGGGCAAGCTCGGCGGCGGCTCGCGCCATGGCCTCACCCTGGGGGAGGTCCCCCGCGGGCTCGCGTAGCCAGGTGATGCCCTCGCTCGGCGGCTGGTGCGGCGTGAACGAGTCCGGGTGCCCTCGCATCGCGACGGATGCATCGGTGATGCCCGGCGGCGTGCCGCCCGGCTCCGTGAGGCCAAAGGGGGCCAGCGACACCAGCACGTCCTCGCCCGCGATGCCGGCGAGTGCGACTCGGGCACGGTCCATGACGAGCACATCGCACAGGGCAGGGTCGGCATCGGCGGCGAACACCGTGCCCGCAGCGGCGCAGGCACCGAGCCACATCACGCGCTGCCAGTGCAGGGGCAGGTGCACTCCCACGATCGCGCCCGGCTGTGCGTCCAGCTCGTCGCGCAGCAGTCCCGCGGTCTTCGCGACGGCATTGGCGAAGCTGGCCGCGGAGAGTTCCATCCGCTCGCCGGTAGCGAGATCGCGATAGGTGACCAGCGGGGCTGAGGGATCCCTGCGGACGCGGTCGAGCAGGGCGGCGTACGGCGTCATCGATCCCACGCTAGCCGTAGGCTCATCGGGTGCTCACCATCACGGCTCCCGAGCAGGTGTCGGGTCTGCCGTGGTGGCCACTGGCGGTCCTGCTGGCCGCCCTCATCGCCTTCAATGTCATCAACAACCGCCTCGCCCCGCAGGGCCACTACCTGCTGTGGGCGATCGGAGGCTCCTTCGGGGTTCTCGCGATCGGCCTGCTGGACGGCAACAGTTGGACCGACATGGGGCTGGGGTGGGCCTACCTCGTCCCGGGCTTCCTGTGGGGGGTGGGGTGCGTCGTCGTCGTCACCCTCGGCTATCTGGTGGCTGCCGCCTTCCGCAAGGGCCGCAATGCCATGCACGACGAGCGCGTCGCCGAGATGAGCGGGCCCCGGCTGATGTTCCAGGCGCTGGTCGAGGTCCCTTTCGGCACGGTGCTCTTCGAGGAGATCGCCTTCCGTGCGGTGCTCTTCTCCATGCTGGCCCGTCGCTTCGGCATCATCTGGGCCATCGTCATCTCGGCGATCCTCTTCGGCCTGTGGCACATCCTGCCCTCGATCGGCACGCATGAGCAGAGCGCTGCGCTCGGATCCGTCGTGGGGGAGGGTCGCCGCGGCAATGTCCTGGCGGTGCTGCTGTCCGTGCTCACCACGACGATCGCGGGCGTCCTCTTCGCTGCCTTGCGCCTGGTGTCGGGAAGCGTCCTCGCGCCGATGGGACTGCACTGGGCCACCAACGGCATGGGCTACTTCTTCTCGTGGACCATCATCCGCTGGCGGCGTCGCAGGCGGGAGTGACGGGCTCGGTCTGAGAGGCTGGGTACATGTCCAGCCCTACTCCGGAGAGTCCTCCGAGCCCCCCGACGCGCAAGCGCCCCGGATTCTGGACGCGCTATTTCGCCGCTCCCGATCCTGCGACGCTGACCCCGGCCCAGCGGGCCTACGACAACTTCTCGTCGGTCCCGATGTTCATCGTGTCCATCAGCTGGCTCGTCTCGACGTTCTTCACATGGTCGCCCGCACTCGCCCCCGTCTACCGGAGCGAGGGTGTGACCATCAGCGTCATCACGTGGGGCATCTTTGCGCTCGACCTGTTGATTCGCTTCGTGCTGGACCCGAAGAAGAAGGACTTCGTCAAGCGCGACTGGCCGCTCATGATTGCCCTACTCTTCCCGCCGCTGCGCATCCTCCTCGTCATCACCGCCGTCATGCGCGTGGCACGCGACCGCAATGCCCTGGCCAAGATCGTGGGTCTCTACGCCATCTACGCCGTCACGTTCGTGGTCATCTTCGGGTCCGTCTTCACCCTGATCTTCGAGATTGACGCGCCCGGTGCCAACATCCAAAGCTTCGGGGACTCGACCTGGTGGGCCTTCGTCACCGTGACCACGGTGGGCTACGGCGATTTCACGCCCGTGACAGTCCCGGGCAGGGTCATCGCGGTCTTCATTATGTTCACGGGAGCCGCAGCCGTGGGCGCCGTCACGGCTGCGGTGGCCAGCCGCTTCATCGTGTCGAGTGGCTCCTCCTCCGGACGGTCACAACAGCCCCAGGAGTCACAGGACGGGGGCGCGGAGTCGAAGCTCGACGACCTGTTGGCGCACCTGAAGGCCATGGAGCAGGAGGTGCGGCATATCGCCGATCGCCTCGACGGCAAGGCCGCGACGCGCGGCACGGCGGGTGAATGACTTGACCCCTGCCACCTCCTACGATGGCGTGACCACTCAGGGCTCCACGCGGTGCCCGTCTTCCCCCGAAGGAGTCGCCGGCATGGACTCGGGCGCTGCTCGCCTCGATCACGACCAGGCGGCGGCTGTGCTCTCCGACCGCGATCGTCGCATCATGGAGTTCGAGCGCCAGTGGTGGAAGTACGCCGGCGCCAAGGAGCAGGCGATCCGCGATCTCTTCGAGATGAGCTCGACGCGCTACTACCAGATCCTCAACGCGCTGATCGACACCCCGCAGGCGCTCGCCTTCGACCCCATGCTGGTCAAACGCCTGCGGCGCATGCGCTCAGCTCGCCAGCGGGTCCGGTCGGCCCGGCGCCTGGGGATCGATCTCGACGCGCGCAGCTAACTCGCCAGCCCCGCGGCCCGCGGACGCCCCCAGGTCAGCCAGGCACCGGACCCCAGCGCCAGCGCCAGCAGCACCGGGATGCCCACGACGAGGGCGACGAAGGCGATCGTCACGAGCCCGTCCTGGCCCGAACTCGCTGACTCCAGGACGACGCTGATCAGGGCTCCGATGGCGGGCAACCCGCCCACGGCCAAGACCCACGCAGCCGTCGCGCCCCTCACGGGCCCTCGCTGCCGCGAGCGGCCCACGCCGAGGAGGGCAATGTCGATGAGCCAGAGCGGGGTCAGGGCCAGCAGGGCGATGAGCCAGAAGAGGAAGACCATGGACCTGGCCTCTGAGGCGTCGATGAGCCCCCAGACGAACCACACGATGAGGGCCAGCGCGGGGACGAGGTAGACGACCGTGATGATGGCTCCGGCGATCACCAGGCCCCGGCCGGCGCGGGCCGGAGAGGCGGGCGGCAGGACAGGGCCGGTCACGGACCCAGCGTGCCACAGGGTCGGCCCCTCGTGAGTTTGCACTCGCGGGCCGAGAGTGCTAAAAATGGGTTAGCACTCGAGCAGTCTGAGTGACAGCACCATCGCAAGAATCAGGCTGGTGAGGCTCCGTCCGATGCGGGGCCGTCCGTCGCGGGCACCGGCCGCGCAGGAGGGGATTCCCCCTCACGTCGTTCCCGGGAGGAACTTCACCCCATGGCAAAGATCATCGCATTCGATGAGGAGGCCCGGCGGTCCCTCGAGCGTGGCATGAATGTCCTCGCCGACGCCGTCAAGGTCACCCTCGGCCCCAAGGGCCGCAACGTCGTCCTCGAGAAGAAGTGGGGCGCCCCCACGATCACCAACGATGGCGTGTCCATCGCCAAGGAGATCGAGCTCGAGGATCCCTACGAGAAGATCGGCGCCGAGCTGGTCAAAGAGGTCGCGAAGAAGACCGACGACGTCGCCGGAGACGGCACGACGACGGCCACCGTCCTCGCCCAGGCGCTGGTCAAGGAGGGTCTGCGCAACGTCGCTGCCGGCGCCAACCCGATGTCCTTGAAGAAGGGCATCGAGAAGGCCGTCGATGTCGTCAGCGCCCAACTGCTCGACATGGCGAAGGACGTCGAGACCAAGGAGCAGATTGCTTCGACCGCCGCGATCTCCGCGGGCGGCGACACCGAGGTCGGCGAGCTCATCGCCGAGGCTATGGACAAGGTCGGCAAGGAAGGCGTCATCACCGTCGAGGAGAGCAACACCTTCGGCCTGGAGCTCGAGCTCACCGAGGGCATGCGCTTCGACAAGGGCTACATCTCGCCCTACTTCGTCACCGACCCTGAGCGCATGGAGGCGGTCCTCGAGGATCCCTACCTGCTCATCGTCAACTCCAAGATCTCGTCGGTGAAGGACCTGCTCCCGATCCTCGAGAAGGTCATGCAGTCGGGCAAGCCGCTCGCGATCATCGCCGAGGACGTCGAGGGCGAGGCACTTGCCACGCTCGTCGTCAACAAGATCCGCGGCACCTTCCGCTCGGTGGCCGTCAAGGCCCCCGGCTTCGGCGATCGCCGCAAGGCCATGCTGCAGGACATCGCGATCCTCACCGGCGGACAGGTCATCTCCGAAGAGGTCGGCCTGAAGCTCGAGAACACCGGCCTGGAGCTCCTTGGCCGCGCACGCAAGGTCGTCGTCACCAAGGACGAGACGACGATCGTCGAGGGCGCGGGCGACTCCGAGCAGATTGCCGGCCGGGTCAACCAGATCCGCGCCGAGATCGACAAGTCCGATTCGGACTACGACCGCGAGAAGCTCCAGGAGCGCCTCGCCAAGCTGGCCGGCGGCGTGGCCGTCATCAAGGTCGGCGCGGCCACCGAGGTCGAGCTCAAGGAGCGCAAGCACCGCATCGAGGACGCCGTGCGCAACGCCAAGGCGGCCGTCGAGGAGGGCATCGTGCCCGGCGGTGGCGTGGCCCTCATCCAGGCGATGGTGGCTGCTTCTCCCAAGATCGACGCGCTCGGCCTCACCGACGAGCAGGCTGTCGGCGCCGACATCGTCCGCCAGGCGATCAGCGCTCCGCTGCGCCAGATCGCGTTCAACGCTGGCCTCGAGGGCGGCGTGATCGTGGAGAAGGTCAAGGAGCTGCCCGCAGGGCATGGCCTCGACGCCTCCAATGGCGAGTACGTCGACATGATCAAGGCCGGCATCATCGATCCGGCCAAGGTCACCCGCTCGGCGCTGCAGAATGCCGCGTCCATCGCGGGCCTGTTCCTCACGACCGAGGCGGTCGTGGCGGACAAACCCGAGAAGTCGGCCCCGGCGATGCCGGGCGGCGACATGGGCGGCATGGACTTCTGACGTCAGTCAGAAGTCCCCAGCAGGTGGACTTCTAGTCCCCAGCAATTCGCTTCACGTGAGGGGCGGCTCCCGGAAGGGAGCCGCCCCTCACGCTTGCGCGTCCAGGCCCTGTCAGCCGATTCGCGAGCCGGCCCGCAGGCGGTCCGCGACCTCGGGTACCTCATTCAGGTCACCGCTTGCCACGGCGATCACGAGGTCGTAGGCCTCGTCGTTGGTCATGGTGAGGACCCATCCATTGACACCGAGCATGACGATCGTGGCCGCGAGTGCGAGGCGCTTGTTGCCGTCGACCAGTGCGTGGTTCTTGCAGATGGAGATGAGAAGTGCGGCACTCTTGGAGTGCAGGTCGGGGTAGGCGTCGGCCCCGAACACCGTGGTCTGAGGACGTGCCGCTGCAGACTCCAGAAGCCCGGCATCGCGAAGGGCGACTTCGCCGTCGATTACCCGTGCGGCAATGACCAGGAGCTCGTCCAGGGTCAGGTAGATCATTGTCCGAGGCGCTCGAGTGCCTCGGCGTAGCGAGGCAGCTCTGAGTCCATGACCTGCTCGATGAGCGCCGACCGTGACTGGCGCTCGACGTACTCGCGCAGAGCCGTGAGAAGGACATCATTCTGCGAGCGCTCCTGCAGTGCGGCCAGGCGAGCGAGAGCCGCGGAGTCTTCAGTCGTGAGGCGAAAGGTCATGGCCATGCGCAGAGCCTAGCATCGTGGTATCAATTGTGGTATCACTCAGGCGCCAGGTGAGCGTCCGCATTCTCGCTAGCCTCCCGGCATGGCGTTCACCGGCTTCCCCGCGGAGGCCTTCGCCTTCTACGAGCAACTGGCCGCGCACAACACCAAGGCGTGGTGGGCGAAGCACCGGTCGACGTACGACGACTGCATCAAGGCGCCCATGACGGTCCTGCTCGCTGAACTCGCGGGGGAGTTCGGCGAGGGCAAGGTCTACCGGCCCTATCGCGACACGCGCTTCAGCAAGGACAAGGCGCCGCTCAAGGACCACCAGGGCGCGGTCGTGATGATCGAGGACGCGATCGGCTACTACGTGCAGGTCTCGGCGAGCGGACTCATGGCCGGTGGCGGCCTCTACGCACCCGCATCCACGCAACTCACGCGCCTGCGCGCCACGATTGCCTCGCCCGCTGGCGTGACGCTGGAGTCGGAGCTCGCGCGCCTACGACGGGGGCGCTGGGAGGTCGACGGGTCGCCGCTCAAGACACGGCCCAAGGGCTACGCCGCAGACGCGCCGCGACTGGATCTGCTGCGCATGACGCGCGTAGTCGCGACCAAGTCCTACGACGACCCGAAGACGCTGGAGACGCGCAAGGCGCTGGACGCCGTACGCCGTGACTGGCGTGCGATCACGCCGATGATGGATTGGCTGGCCGACCACGCGGGCCCCGAAGGGGTTCCGGGTCGCGAACCTTAGGCCGCGCCGGCCTTGGGGTTCGCGGGGCGCCGCGAAAGGCGTCGCGGGTCTGCGGCGGGAGCGCTCGAGCCGTTCCAGGCCTTCCATGCCCGCTCGGCTGCTGTGCCGACGATGTCGACGATCCGGTCGATGAGTGCGGCGTCGCTCACCAGCGGCGGGGAGAGCTGGATGACGGGTTCGCCGCGGTCGTCGAGGCGGCACAGCAGGCCGAGCTCGTCCATGTGGGCGGAGAGCTCCTTGCGCAGGAGCCAATCGGCTTCATCGGCAGAGAAGCGCTCCTTGGTCTCGCGGTCCTTCACCAGCTCGAGCGCCCAGAAGTAGCCCATGCCGCGCACGTCGCCCACGAGGGGGATGCGTCGCAGCTCCTGCAGTCCGGCCTCGAAGCGGGGGGAGATGCCACGGACGTTGTCGAAGATACCGTCGCGTGCGTAGATATCGAGCACGGTCGCGCCGATCGCGGTGGTGAGTGGGTGGCCGGAGTAGGTGTGGCCGTGCATGTAGGTGTGCCCGCCCGTGACGAAGGGCGCGGCCATGGCCTCGGTCATGAGGAAGCCACCGAGCGGCGCGTGCCCCGCCGTGACGCCCTTGGCGAAGGTGATGATGTCCGGCCGCCCGCCGAAGAGGCTCGAGGCGAACCACTCGCCGACGCGTCCAAAGGCCGTGATCGTCTCGTCGGCGACGAGGACGATGCCGTAGCGATCGCACAGGGCACGCAGGCCCGGCCAGTAGCCCGGCGGGGGCACAAAGGCGCCGCCTCCGTTTTGCACGGGCTCGGCGATGAGCATGGCCACCTGGTCGGGACCGGCGAAGAGGATCGCCTCCTCGGCCTCCTCGAGCAGCGCCCGCGTGAAGGCCGCGGGGTCGTCGCCGGCCGGATGCCGGTAGGCGTACGTCGGGGACAGGTGGGTCGTCGGCACAGCGAGGGGCTCGAATCCCGCGCGGCAGTCGGGCATGCCCGTGAAGCTCAGGGCCCCGAGCGTCGTGCCGTGGTAGGCGATGCGCCGCGCGATGGCCTTGGTGCGCTGGGGCTCACCGTTGGCCGCATGCCACTGGCGCACGAGCTTCCACGCCGACTCCACCGCCTCACCGCCGCTGTTGGCGAAGTAGACGCGCTGCATGCCCAGTGGTGCGGCGCGCTCGACGAGCATCTCGGCGAGAGCGGCGGCCGGCGGATGCGCGAGGTACCACGTGGGCGTGAAGGGGAGGGTGGCGAGTTGGCGGTGCGCGGCGGCGCCGATCTCGTCGCCGTAGGAGTGGCCGAGGTTGGTGCAGAAGAGGCCGGACAGCCCATCGATGAAGCGACGACCGCGATCGCTGATCACCTCACAGCCCTCACCGCGGACGATCACCTTGGAGCCGGCGTCGGCGTACTCGCCCATGTCGGTGAAGTTCAGGAGCAGGTGATCGCGGGCCTGGTCGCGGACGGACCGTCCGCCGTGCGCGTGACGCTCGGGAGCGTCCATGGGTCTCACATCCCTCGATCCTGAGCGGTCGTTCAGGATTGTGGCGAGGGTAGCACCCTGAACGGTCATTCAGCAAGCATGAACGGCTGATGTCCGTGTCGCGAATGTGTCCGACTTCCGTTGTTGTTACCGGTGTGGCTGCTTTCTCGCGTCATTTCACAGCCACACCGGTAACAACAACGTGAGGAGGGGGCGTGGCGTCAGGGCTGCATGCGCAGCTCGAGCACCGCGGCGTCCCACCACAGGTCGGCGAGTCGCTGCGTGGTCATATCCGGGTCGTCGAGGGCGAGCTGGATGGCCAGCCCGTCCATGAGGGATGCCAGGCGGATCGCAGCGCCGTCGGGGTCGAGCGGGTCGAAGTCGCCGGAGGCGACGCCCTCGGCGATCACCTCGCGCAGGGCGGCGCGCCACCGACGGTCGAGGGACTCGCGCGTCTCGCGCGCGTCGGGATCGTGCAGTGCGCGGACCCAGAGCTCGAGCCACAGTCTCCAGTCGCCTACGGCGGGGCCCTGACCCGCGCCGAGGTCGGCCATGTGGCGCAGTCGCTCCACCGGCCCCACCTGCTCCTGCAGGTCGCGCGCGAGGTCGTCGTAGAACTCGTCTTCAAGGAGCGTGAGCGCGGCATCGAGGGCGCCGGCCAAGGAGCGGAAGTGGTAGAGCACGAGGCCCTGCGACGTGCCGGCGGCCTCGGCGATATCGGAGACGCGCGCCCCGGCGAAGCCCCGGGTGCGGACCACGTCGACGGTGGCCCGGAGGATGCGCTCGCGGCGCTCCTCGGGTGCCTTCGCCGAGAGCGATCCAGACGACGACAGCGTCCCCTTGGCCAACGAACCTCCCGAAGCGCACGTGCTGAACGCTCATTCAGATAGCCTGATGCGCGTCCCCATCCTGACAGCCCCCTGGAGAGACATGAGCACCGATACCCCTGGACGCGCCGATGAGTTGCAGGCGCGGGCTGCCACCTTTGTCGACGAGGTGCTCATCCCGCTCGAGGTGACCGCGGAACTGGCCGGTGGCCCACTGCCACCCGAGGCGCAGGCGTTCATCCGCGAGAAGTCGATCGAGTACGGCGTGCACGGCGGCCCGCACTCCCGTGAGCACGGCGGGCACGGATGGAGCGTCACCGAATGGTTCCTCGTCGAGGAGCAGCTGGGTCGCTCGACCAATGGCGTCTCGTGGTACATCCCCAACGCCTACAACGTCTGGAAGCACGCATCACCTGCGCAGCAGGAGCGCTGGCTGATCCCAGCACTGCGCGGTGAACTGCACGACGCGTACGCCGTCACCGAGGCCGATGCCGGCAGCGACCCATCCGGCATGACCACCACCGCCGTGCCCACGGGCGACGGTCGCTGGGTCATCAACGGCGAGAAGTGGTTCGTCACCTTCGGCTCCATCGCGGCGGTCATCGTGGTGATGGCATACGCCGAAGTCGACGGCAGGCAACTGCCGACTCTCTTTGCCGTGCCGGCGGACTCACCGGGCATCGAGGCGATCGCCGACGTGCCCTTCACCCACAATTACCCGCACGGGCACCCCACTCTGCGCTTCACCGATGTCGTCGTGCACGACGACGACATCATCGGCGGCGTAGGCCGGGGAGATGACCTCCAGCGGATGTGGTTCATGGAGGAGCGACTCGGGATCGCCGCGCGCTGCGTCGGTGCGATGCAGCGGCTCATCGAGGAGTCACTCGACTGGGCGGTGCACCGCGAGCAGGGCGGATCCCGGCTCATCGATCACCAGGGCGTGAGCTTCCCCCTCGCCGACAGTGCTGCGGATGCGGCGGCAGGTCGACTGCTCGGGCTCGAGGTGGCCGGTCTCGCCGACGCGGGCGGTGACCCCAAGCTCATCCACGGCAAGGCGTCCATGGCCAAGCTCTTCTGTTCCGAGGCGGCCAACCGGTGCGCGGATCGCGCCGTGCAGATCTTCGGCGGGCGCGGCTACATGCGCACCACCGCGGCCGAGCGCTTCTGGCGCGAGCTGCGCGTCGACCGGATCTGGGAGGGGACCTCGGAGATCCAGCGGATCATCGTGGCGCGCTCGCTCGAGCGGCGCGGCGTACGCGCGATGCTCACGTGAGCGAGGGCATATGCCCGACCTGATCCGCCTGCTCTCGCCGCGCTCGGTCGCTGTCGTCGGTGCGACGGACCGCGAGGGCACCTATGCACACACGACGCTGCTCAACCTCGCACGCGCGGGGTTCGATGGTCGCGTGATCGGAGTGCATCCGACGCGGCCGTCGGCCGCCGGAGTCCCGTGCGTGCCGACGCTCGCGGCCGCGGGTCGGGTCGATGCGGTGGTCATCGCCACCCCGGCCGACACCGTGGCGGACTACGTCGCGGAGGCCGCGGGCATGGGATGCGGCGGTGCCATCGTCTACGCCGCAGGATTCGCGGAGGCTGGCCGCCCGGACCTGCAGGAGGCCTTGACAGTGGCCGCCGGGGACATGCCCGTGATCGGCCCCAATGGCAATGGACTGGTGAGTGTGCCCGCCCGCGCGCCACTGTGGGGCGACGCCGTCACGCTCCCCGAGCGTGCCGGGGGAGTGGCGCTCATCTCCGACAGCGGCAACATCGGCGTCGTCGGCATGGCCCATCGCCTGGGCGAGGGCCTGCACACCGTCGTCTCCGCGGGCAATGCGGCGGTGATCGACACCCCGACCCTGCTGGGCGAAGTGGCACTGCTCGATGGCGTGCGGGCGGTCGCGCTCTATGTCGAGGGCGACGGTGACGGCGCGGCGTGGTGCGAGGCACTGGCCCGATGCGCGGAGCGCGACGTGCGGGTCGTGGTGCTCAAGGCCGGGCGTAGCGCGCGGGGCGCCGCGGTAGGTGCCGCTCACACCGCGGCACTGGTCGGGGACCAGGCGGTGTTTGCCGCCATGATCGCCGAGGCCGGCGGGGTGATGGTCTCGCAGCCACTCGAGCTCCTCGAGACCGCGCGCGCCCTCGCGCTCGTTCGTCGGGATCCGCGCGGGGCCGCGTTCCTCACGTGCTCGGGAGGCGACGCGGCGATCGCGGCAGATCTCGCCGACGACCTCGGAGTGCTGCTCGCGGACCTTGCGACGACCACCGAGGAGCGATTGCGCGAGCTCCTGCCCCCTGCGGCGACGGTCGCGAATCCTCTCGACCATACCGCGCTCGTGTGGGCGGATACCGAGGCCATTGCCGCTCTCGCCGAGGCGGTGGGCCGTGATCCGGCGGTAGGTCACCTCGTCTATGTCCAGGACGAGCCGCCGGGACTCCCCCCGGGGCCGCTCGAGGAGTGGCGGGCAACGCGCGCGGGAGGCGTGCTCGGGGGTGAGCGTGCGGGGATGGACACGCTCGTCGTAGCGACCACACCGGGCCAGGCGGCTCCCGGGGCGGTGGCGGGTCTCGACAATGCACTGCGCGCGCTTCGCGTGCTGCAGTCCCCGGCCGTCGACCCAGAGCGCCTGCGCGCGATTGCCGCCGCGGTCGCGTCAGATCATCGCCCGCGAGCACTCGACGAGGCAACTGCCAAATCCCTCATGGCGGCGTACGGCGTGTCGGTGCCCGAGGGGCGCATCGCGAGCGCTGTCGACGACGCCGTCTCGGCCGCGCGCGATCTCGGCTATCCGGTGGTGCTCAAGGTCGTGGCCGTCGATGTCATCCACAAGAGCGACATCGGCGGTGTCGTCGTCGGTATCGAGTCAGATGAGGACATGACACGCGCGGCAGGTCGCATCCTCGGGCTGGCCCCTGGTGCGCGCGTGCTGGTGGAGGCTCAGGCTGCGCCCGGCCTCGAGATGATCGTGGCCGCTCGCCGCGACGGCGTGGTCCCGACGCTCACCGTCGGCCTGGGCGGCGTGTGGACGGAAGCCTTCGCCGATGTCGCCTGCGTCCCGCTGCCCGCTTCGCCCGCGCGCGTCCGCTCTGCACTCGAGGGTCTGCGGGCGTGGGCGTTGCTCGCGGGCGCGCGCGGAGGAGCGGCGTACGACGTCGAAGGCCTGTGCCGGGCAGCAGGTCGCATCGGCGACCTGCTCCTTGCGGAGGGGCTCACCCTTGTCGAGGTCAACCCGCTCATCGTGAACGAGAGTGGCTGCGTCGCGGTCGACGCCGTCGTGACGGAGTAGGCAGGGGGCGCAATCGATTGCAGTCCCGGTGGGGTGACGACGCGCCCCTGGGTTCGCCTGAGTGGCTGGAAAGGGGCCCGCGCCCGGCCCTAGGATGAGTGCCATGGCCCCCTCCTTCACGACCGCACCCCTGCCCGCCGATCAGCTCGCTCGCACCCTCGCGCCCTTCGGCGAGAGCCGCATGCTGCCCGTCGCGGCGTACACCTCCGACGAGGTCTTCGCGTGGGAGCAGCAGCACTTCTTCCGCGGCTGGCAGTGCATCGGTCGCAGCGACGAGATCGCCGAGCCAGGGATGCAGCGCGCGGACAAGGTGGGGGACACCTCGGTCCTGCTCGTCCGTCAGCAGGACGGCACGTTGAACGCCTTCGCCAACGTCTGCCGCCACCGGGGGCACGAGATCCTGCCGTGCGGCTCCTCGACCCAGGCGCGCGCCATCACGTGTCCCTACCACTCGTGGTCCTACAAGCTCGATGGCGAGCTCTTCAGTGCTGCGGGCTACGGCGGCTTCGGTGACTTCGACATGGCGGACTTCCCGCTGCGGCCCATCACGGTCGAGGAGTGGCACGGCTGGATCTTCCTTGACATCTCCGGTCTCGCCGGGCCGCTCTCACGGCACGTGACGGGCCTCGAGGAGCGCATTGCGCAATTCGCACCCGAGCGACTGGTCGTGCAGGGCCGGCACGAGTACGTCATCCAGGCCAATTGGAAGATCGTCATCGAGAACTACCAGGAGTGCTACCACTGCTCCTCCATCCACCCCGAGCTGTGCCAGGTGAGCCCTCCGGAGAGCGGCGAGAACTGGGCGCCGAGCGCGGGTGCCTGGGTGGGCGGCTGGCAGGACCTGCGTCCCCACGCGATCACGATGTCCCTCGACGGGCACAGTGACGGCGTTTTCATCCCCGGGCTCAGCGAGGTCGAGAGGCGGCGCATCGACTACATCGGCATCTTCCCCAACCTGCTCGTGAGCCTGCACCCGGACTACGTCATGACGCACCGGATGGTGCCGCTCTCCGCCCGCGAGACATGGGTGGAGTGCCAATGGGCCTTCCCGCCGGAGGCACTGGACACGCCCGGCTTCAGCCCGGCGTACGCCATGGACTTCTGGGACATCACCAACCGCGAGGACTGGGGCGCCTGCGAGTCGGTCCAGCGCGGCATGGACAGCGGCTTCGCGCAGCCCGGGCCGCTGTCGCCCGACGAGGACGCGATCTACCAGTTCGTCACCATGATCGCCCGCGGCTACCTCGGCCAGCCCATGCCGGCTGTGCAGCAGCCCGCCACGGCATAGTCTGCCTCTGTCCTCACTCGTCCCCCGCGTTGTGTCATCTAGCACCGCGGTTCGCGACGTGTGTAGCGCGGAATCAGATGACAATGCGGGGTTGACGGACGTGAACCCACAGGACGCCCGGGTGGTGCTTGTCCACCGTCGACATGTGGGCGCACCCCCTGAGGCGGGGAGACTCCCACTGTGGCTCCATGAGCGACTCCACCATCGTCCCTGCCGCCGCCAACGACTCGTTCCCCGCCTCCTTGATCGGTGTGGGCAACCACTCGCGCCGCCGCCTCATCACCGTGCTGATCCAGGAGTTCGCTGCCGCGCCCTTCCATCTCACGCAGGCCGCAGGGCTGGGGATCGGGGCTGATCGGCTGGAGCGCGCCTGCGCCGCGGGAGCCCTGACGCGCGTGGGGCGAGGCTGGTACGCCGTGGCGAATCCGGTCGCTCCGTGGCTGGCCCGGCTGCTCGTCCTGCAAGCGGAGAACCCAGGCCTGGTCGCCTGCGGTGCGACCGCGGCCCTCCTGGGGTCCATGGCAGTGCCGCCCTTCCGCGGGGTTGGGGCTGGTGAGTTGGAGGTTGCCTTCCTGGAAGGTTCGGGCGGTATGCGTGGCAGGCGCCATGGCCTCCGGGCCCGGCGTTGGCCGATTCCGCCGCACCACGTGGTCCGCGGTCCGCATGGGGTGCTCATGACGGATCCGTTGCGGACGTCCATCGACCTGGCGCGGGGTCAGTCACTGCCTTTCGCGCTGGTGCCTTTGGACTCGGCCGCTCGCCGCGCGGTGGCAGACGGCATGCGGCCCCACGAGGTGGTCTGCGAGCTCCGCGCCCGTCTGGATCTCATGCGCGGTCGCCACGGCGTACGCCTTGCAGCAAGCGCCCTCAGGCATGTGAGTCCTCTGGCTGAGAGTGCCCTGGAGAGCATCGTCCGAGGTCGGATCATCGAAGCAGGATTGCCGTCCCCTGCACTCCAGGTCCCGGTGGTCGGTGAGAGCGGGCGCTCCTACCGCGCGGACTTGGGGCTAGATCTGCCAGGTAGACCGGAAGGTTCATTCGGGCTCCTCATCGAGGCAGACGGGCTAGGCAAGTACGACCGGGTCGAGGCGCTGGCCGAAGAGAAGAAGCGACAGCATGACCTGGAACGCCGCGGCCATGTATTCGTGAGGGCCATCTACGGCGAAGCGCTGAGTCGGCCCGAGGAATTCCTCTCCCCGATCAGGCGAATCCTCTCCAGATGAGGGGCTTGTCATCTGAGCCCGCGGGACGAAGGTGTTGTCCCGCGGGCTCAGATGACAAAACCGAGGAAGGGGGCCGGTTAGCCGCCGAGGGCTCCGACCGGCAGGAGCCGCATGGCGTCGGCCCGGCAGTGCACGGTCACCTGCTCGCCGGCCGTGTGGTGCCCGGCTCGCTCGCTGGGGCGGCGTACGACGAGCTCGGATCCGTCGGCCACCGCGACGATGATGTCGGTGGTCGCGCCCTGGTACACGGTCCGCACGACGGTGCCACTGAGCGATCCCGCCTCCTCGTCCGTCGCTTCGAGCAGCAGCCTCTCCGGGCGGATGACCAGGCGGATGTCATCGCCCGGGCCCGGCGCCGCGACGCCTCGACAGGTGAGGGTCTCGCCTCCGACTCGCACGGTCGTCCGTCCGTCGCCCGCGGGGCCGACGACCTCGACGTCCAGCACGTTGGCGCTGCCGAGGAAGTCGGCGACGTACGCCGTCGCGGGAGCGTCGTAGATCTCGGCGGGCGTCCCGACCTGCTCGATGAGGCCGCCGGCCATGACCGCCATGCGGTCGGACATGGTCAGGGCCTCCTCCTGGTCGTGCGTGACATAGATGAACGTGATGCCGAGCGACTCCTGCAGCGACTTGAGCTCGATCTGCAGGGTCTTGCGCAGCTTGGCGTCGAGGGCGCCGAGTGGCTCGTCGAGCAGGAGTACGCGCGGGCCGAGCACGATGGCGCGAGCGAGAGCGACGCGCTGCTGCTGACCGCCGGAGAGCTGACCGGGCTTGCGCTTGGCGTACTGGCCCATGCGCACCATCTCGAGGGCCTCGCCCACCTTGCGTTTAGCGTCTGCCTTGCCGACCTTCTGATAGCGCAGCCCGAAGGCGACGTTGTCCTCCACCGACATGAAGGGGAAGAGAGCGTAGTTCTGGAAGACGGTGTTGACCGGACGGTCGTTTGCTGGGACCCGTGAGACGTCAGTGCCGTCGATGCGAATCTCGCCGGACGTGGGCGTCTCGAAGCCGGCGATCATGCGCAGTGTCGTGGTCTTGCCGCAGCCGGATGGTCCGAGGAGGCTGAAGAACTCGCCGGCCGCGATGTCGAGATCGATGCCGCGGACGGCCGGCACCTCGCCGTAGGACTTGTGCAGGGAGACGACCGACACGCTGCCGCCCTTCACCGGCGTCGACCCTCACCGGGACAGTCCACGCGATCCTCCTGCGATCTTGGGCGAAGTCCTTGCCAAAGCCTGAATGGTGGCTCAGTCTAGGGATCGACCGCCGTTGCCGAGGGAAGTCGAGGAATTGCCATGCCATCGCCACCCCGTCGCCCTGTCTCCCGTCGACGGCTTCTCCAGGCCTCAGCCCTGGCTCTGCCGGGAGCCTGGGCGCTCGCAGCGTGTGCTCGCGAGCAGCCCCTGAGCGGCCCCACGGGCGGGGGATCCTCTGCTGGAGGATCGGCGAGCGGGGGCGCCACCTCCGCGCCAGCCGAACTCCAAATCGCCTCGCCGACCAACCCGGTGAAGTGGCCGATCAACCCTGGCAATGAGCCCATCGCGAGTGGCCTCGAGCCCGAGGCCAACGCCACCCTGCGCCTCTACAACTACCCGGACTATCTCGACAAGGCGGTCATCAAGGACTTCCAAAAGGAGTACGCCGACTACAACGTCAAGGTCGAATACTCCACGTTCAACGACTATCCCGAGGCCCTGACCAAGATTCGCAGCGGGAGCATCCCCTACGACGTGACCTTCATGTCGTACAACTACATGGCACGCCTGGTCTACGGCGACCTCATCCGCCCACTCAATCACGAATACATCCCCAATATCGCTGACGTCTGGGAGGAGTTCCAGAACCCGTGGTACGACCAGGAGTGGCAGTACACCGTCCCCTATGTGATCTACACGACCGGGATCGGTTGGCGAGCTGATCTCATCCCCGAGGACATCGGAGCTCGGCCTAACCCCTATGACGTCTTCTGGGATAGCAAGTACGCCGGGGAGATCGCCGTGCTGGATGACGATCGCGAAGTCATCGGGATGACGATCCTGCGCGACGGCGGCACCGATGTGAACACCGCGGATCCCGCGACACTCGGCGCCGCCCGCGACGCCATGCTGGAGATGCTTTCCCTCAGTCAGCCGCGTGTGACCATCAGCGGCTACACGGACATCCCCGAGGGCGTGCTGTCGCTCTCGCAATGCTGGTCCGGGGACATGATCACTGGGCAGTCCTACATGCCGGAGGGGGTCGATCCGTCGGTCCTGCGCTACTGGAGCCCGCCTGATGGGCGTGGCCTGGTCAACAGCGACTTCCTCTGCGTGCTCAAGGGCGGTGAGAATCCGGTCCTCGCCCATCACTTCCTCAATTACATGCTGGACAGCGACGTTTCGCTGAAGAACTTCTCGTGGGTCGGCTACCAGCCCCCTCTGCGATCACTCACCCCCGACTCGATGGTCGCGGATGGCTACATACCCGAGAATCTCGCGGGTGCGGTGGTGAAGCCGGAGTGGTTCGAAGTGGGCTATCCGGTCCTGGAATTGCCTCCCGAGGTGGAGGCGGAGTACCAGGCCATCTGGCAGCAGTTCAAGGCTGGTGCATAAGTGGGCGATCGCTCCACGCGGTTTCTCTGGCCGATCCTTGGCCTTCCCGCGATGGTGTGGATCGCCCTGTTCTTCCTCATCCCGCTCTATGTCGTCTTCTGCGTTGCCTTCGGCACGGTCGACCCGATCTTCCGGTCACCCGTGCCGATCTGGAACCCGCTGGAGTGGCAGTTCACGCAGGTCGAGGTCGTCTGGGATCGCCTCTTCGGCCCCGATAACTTCTATCTGCCGGCGGTCTTGAGGACGCTGCTCTACGTCGCCATCGCGGTCGTGGCCTGCCTGATCATCGCCTTCCCCGTCGCCTACTTCACGGCGAGGTACGCCGGGAACTACCGCGGTCTGGTGCTCGCGCTGCTCGTCGCGCCGTTCTTCATCTCCTACATGATGCGCATGCTGGCCTGGATCAACCTGCTCCAACCGGATGGTCTGGTCAACACGATCATCACGCTGGGCGGGGTGGTGCCCCTGGACATCAACTGGCTGAGCGGCAACCCCTACGTCGTGGTGATGGGCCTGATCTACGGATACGTCCCCTACATGCTGCTGCCGCTCTTCGCCGCGCTCGATCGGATTAGTCCGAGCCTCATCGAGGCAGCACGCGATCTCGGTGCCAGCGGATTCGACCTCTTCCGGCGCGTGATCCTGCCCATGAGCCTGCCCGGCATCGTCGCGGGCACGCTGCTCATCTCGTTGCCGATGATGGGCGACTACTTCACGTCTGACCTGCTGTCGAAGTCGCCCAATACGGCCATGATCGGCAACCTCATCAACCTGTCCATCGTGGCGCCCGGGCAGGCAGGCCAGGCGGGTACGCTCCTCATCCTGGTGCTGCTCGTGCTGCTCATCCCGATGGTTCTCTACACCCGCAGCAATGCCCGGGCCGAGGTGCGCTCATGACCGTCTCCGCGGCCCCGGCGGAGGCCATCCTCGAGGAGTCGCGTGGGCGCCGTCGCCGCCGCATGCGCGGCACCTCCGAGGCCCGCGCGTACGGTCTCGGGGCCATCACGGCCGTCTACCTGCTGTGGGCGCTCGTGCCGGTGGCCATCACCGTGCTCTTCTCCTTCAACGAGGGCCGCTCGCGCAGCACGTGGCAGGGCTTCTCGTTGCGCTGGTACACCTGGGACCCCACCGGCTCGGTGCTCAACGACGAGTCGATCCGCAACGCGCTCTCGTACACCGTGCTGCTCGCGGTCCTCGCCACGATCATCACCGTGCCGATCGGCGTGCTCTTCGCGCTCGCGCTGGACCGGTGGCGCGGACGCCTGCCCCAGGGCGCCAACTTCCTGGCCCTCATCACCTTTGTCATCCCCGAGATCGCGCTGGCCATCGGCCTGCTCTTCATGGTCACCTACCTGGCGACCCCCTTCGGCCTGGGCACCTGGGCCCAGGTCGTCGGCCTGGTGACGTTCCAGCTCTCCTACCCCATCGTCATCTGCCGGGCCCGGCTCCTCACGATCGGCTCGCACTACGAGGAAGCCGCGCGCGACCTGGGTGCGAGCGCCTTGGGCGCCGTGCGCCGCATCATCCTGCCGATGCTCTTCCCCGCGATCCTGGTGAGCGCGATCCTCGTCTTCGCCGATGTCCTCGATGACTTCGTCATCGTGCGCTACCTGTCCTCGGACGCATCGACCGAGACCACGTCGATGCGGATCTACCAGACCGCCAGGGCTGCACCGACGCCCGCGCTCAATGCCATGGCGACGATCATCCTCGTCGTCTCGGCCCTCGTCATCGTCCTCGGCTGGCTCGCGTATCGCCGGTGGACGCGCAAGCAGGGGGAGTCCACCGACGTGAGCTCCCTCGCCAGCACGCTCTAGTCCCATCGCAGCGAACACCGCGCCCGCGGGCGCACGACAATGGAGGAATCGTGGAGGCACTGCCCAGAAGGGCCCAGGTGGTCATCGTGGGGGGCGGGGTCATCGGTTGCTCGATCGCCTATCACCTCACCCAACTCGGCGTCACCGACGTGCTCCTCATCGAGAAGCACGAGCTCACGGCGGGCACCACCTGGCACGCTGCCGGCCTCATCACGAGTGCGGGCTTCCATGATGAGACGTCGCTGTGGATGTGCCGCTACTCGCGCGACCTCTACGAGCGCCTCGAGGAGGAGACGGGGCACTCGACCGGATTCCGCCCGGTGGGACACCTTTCGGTGGCCACCACGCCTGAGCGGATGGAGACGCTCGTGCGCGAGCGCGACTTCCAGGTCGGGTACGGCGTACCCAATGAGATCGTCACGCCCGAGCGGATCGCCGAGCTCTGGCCGCTCGCGAAGGTCGATGACCTCGTCGGTGGCTCCTACGTGGCCGATGAAGGCCGCGCCGATCCGGTGGGCGTGGCCACGGCGATGGCGAAGGGAGCCAAGTCGCGGGGCGCGACGATCGCCGAGGGCGTGCTCGTCACCGGCTTCCTGCGCGATGGCGACCGCATCACCGGGGTCACTACCGACCACGGCGACGTCGAAGCCGACACGGTCGTCCTCTCTGCCGGCCTGTGGACACGCCAGCTCGCTGCGAAGGCCGGGGTCGACGTGCCACTGCAGGCGGCCGAGCACTACTACCTGCTCACCGAGCCGATGGAGGGCGTGCACCGCGACCTGCCCATCATCGAGGACCTCGACTGCTACGGCTACTTCCGCGAGGAAGGCGGGGGGATGCTCGTGGGGCTCTTCGAGCCGGAAGCCGCAGGCTGGCACCCCGAGGGCGCGCCCGAGGACTTCGCCTTCGGCACGATCCCGCCGGACTGGGAGCGCATGACCCCCTTCCTCGAGCGAGCGATGGAGCGCATCCCGTCTTTGTCGGAGGCGGGCGTGCGCACGTTCTTCTGCGGCCCTGAGAGCTTCACCGCCGATGCGGCGCCCATGCTCGGCCCGGCTCCCGAGGTCGACGGCCTCTGGATCGCCGCGGGCCTGAACTCGGTGGGCATCCTGCTCGGCGGGGGCGTGGGCAGCATCATGGCGCGCTGGATCACGACCGGCGTCTGCCCGATGGACATCGCCGTCTACACGGTCGAGCGCGGCCTGCCGATTCAGAACACCCGACGCTTCCGTTCCGAGCGGATCGTCGAGCAGCTCGGCGTGCTTTTCGGTGACGGCGGCTACCCGACCTTCCACAACCACACGGCGCGCGGGATCAGGCGCTCGCCACTCCACGACGTGTGGGTCTCTCGTCGCGCGCACTTCGCCGACTCGGCCGGCTGGGAGTTCGTCGAGTGGTTCTACCCGGAGGGGGAGTCCGAGCGCGAGATCCCGTGGACCTGGGGTCGAGGCTTCTGGGGGCCGTGGGTCGCCGAGGAGCATCGCACCGTCCGCGAGGCCGTCGGTGCCATGGACATGACGCTCATGTCCAAGTTCCTCGTCCAAGGTCCGGACGCCGCAGCCATCCTCGACCGGCTCAGTGCCAACGCCGTCGCGGGCGCGGTGGGCGCGGTCACCTACACCCAGTGGTGCAATGACGCGGGCGGAATCCTCGCCGATCTCACCGTCACCCGCCTCGCCGAGGACCG
>Ga0169931_10004085_pt1 | contig 22867 bp, 20 predicted proteins | sample Kivu_15m_20L_FD_129675 | JGI IMG/M metagenome (GOLD analysis project Ga0169931, IMG submission 129675) | Freshwater microbial communities from Lake Kivu, Western Province, Rwanda to study Microbial Dark Matter (Phase II) - Kivu_15m_20L... | ecosystem: Environmental > Aquatic > Freshwater > Lake...
GGTGGACATCGCCGACGAACTGGCGCGCCTGCAGGACCGCGTGCCCCCCTTCCCCTCGGACCAGGTGCTGGCCACCCTGCAGCGCGTCTACGGCCGTCCGGTGGACGAGGTTTTCGCCCACTTCGAGCGCGAGGCTGTGGCCAGCGCGTCGGTGGCCCAGGTGCATTTCGCGGTGCTGCCGGACGGACGCGAGTGCGCGATCAAGATCCTGAGGCCTGGCATCGGCCGCGTCATCGGCCGTGACCTGGCGCTGCTGGACACTGCCGCCACCCTGGTCGAGCGCATCTGGCCCGACGGCCGCCGCCTGCGGCCGCGCGAGGTCATTGCCGAGTTCCGGAAGCACCTGCACGACGAACTCGATCTGGTGCGCGAGGCCTCCAGCGCGAGCCAGTTGCGGCGCAACTTCAAGGGCTCGCCGCTGCTCCGTGTGCCCGAGGTGTTCTGGGACTGGTGCTCGACCGAGGTCATGGTCATGGAGCGGATGCGCGGCACCCCGGTGTCCCAGGTGCAACAGCTGCGCGATCGCGGCATCGACATCCAGGCGCTGTCTCGCATGGGGGTGGAGATCTTCTTCACCCAGGTGTTCCGCGACGGCTTCTTCCACGCCGACATGCACCCGGGCAACATCCTGGTGGCCGACAACGGCCAGTACATCGCCCTCGATTTCGGCATCATGGGCACGCTCAACGATGCCGACAAGAGCTATCTGGCGCAGAACTTCCTCGCCTTCTTCCGGCGCGATTACCGCCGGGTGGCCCAGGCCCACGTCGAGGCCGGGTGGGTGCCGCCCGGCACCCGGGTCGACGAATTCGAGTCCGCCATCCGCGCCGTCTGCGAGCCGATCTTCGACCGGCCCCTGAAGGAGATTTCCTTCGGCAAGGTGCTGCTGCGGCTGTTCCAGACCGCACGGCGCTTCAACCTCGAGGTCCAGCCGCAACTGGTGCTGCTGCAGAAGACCCTGCTCAACATCGAGGGTCTGGGCCGTCAGCTCGACCCGGATCTCGATCTGTGGCGCACCGCCAAGCCCTTCCTCGAGAAGTGGATGTCGGAACAGGTCGGGTGGCGCGGCTGGTGGCGCCACCTGCGCGACGAGGCGCCCTACTGGGCGGCGACCCTGCCGCAGATCCCCCGGCTGGTGCATCGCGCACTGGCGGAGCGTCCCGATGCGGAGCGACAGCACCAGTTGCTGCTGCGGCTGGTGCGCGAGCAGCAGCGCCAGACGCGTCTGCTGGTCGTGGCCTGCGTGGTTCTCGGCGCCATCCTGGCTGGGGTCGGGGGCCTGCTGCTGAGCTGATGCCGGTGGTCCCGTTCGACCGCAGTGCATCGGTTTGGTTGACGTTTACGTCAACTGCGGCCGGATGCCATAATGGAACTCCTTTGACCAGTGAATCAGGCGTTTAGCCCCGCGCCTGCGAGCGTGTCCCGATGACCGATCTCTCCGTGCAGCAACACAGCCCCGAATTCAAGACCGTCAACAAGATCCGTTTCGTGACGGCCGCCAGCCTGTTCGACGGGCACGACGCGTCCATCAACATCATCCGGCGGCTGCTGCAATCCAACGGCGCCGAGGTCATCCACCTCGGGCACAACCGGTCGGTCGACGAGATCGTCACCGCCGCGGTCGAGGAGGACGCGCACGGCATCGCGGTGTCGTCCTATCAGGGCGGGCACGTCGAATACTTCCAGTACATGATCGATCTGCTGCGCAGTCGCGGCGCCGGTCACGTCAAGGTGTTCGGTGGCGGTGGCGGCGTGATCGTGCCGGCGGAAATCGCCCATCTGCACGCCTATGGCGTGGAGCGCATCTACTCGCCCGAGGACGGCGCCCGCATGGGTCTGGTGGGCATGATCCAGGACATGCTGCGGCGCTGCGATCGGGACATCGCCAGCGAGGTGCCGGCGGGTCTGGACGGGGTGGCGGCGGGCTCCCGCAACGACCTCTCGCGGGTCATTTCGGCGCTGGAGAACGACGTGCTGCCCGAGGCCCTCCGCGCCGAGTTGAACCGTCGCGTCGCAGTGTGCGGCAGCGTGCCGGTGCTGGGGATCACGGGCACGGGCGGCGCTGGCAAGTCCTCCCTGACCGACGAGATCGTGCGCCGGTTCCGGCTCGACCAGGGCGACCGGCTGAAGATCGCGGTGGTCGCCGTCGACCCGTCGCGACGCAAGTCGGGCGGTGCACTCCTGGGCGACCGCATCCGCATGAACGCCAACCACCATCCGAACGTCTACTTCCGCTCGCTCGCCACGCGCGCCGCGGGTTCGGAGATCGCCGCCTGCCTGCCCGAGGTCATCGCCGCCTGCAAGGTGGCGGGCTTCGATCTGGTGGTGGTCGAGACCTCGGGCATCGGCCAGGGCGACGCCGCCATCGTGCCCCTGGTGGACGTGTCCCTGTACGTGATGACCCCGGAGTTCGGCGCCGCCAGCCAGCTCGAGAAGATCGACATGCTCGACTTCGCGGATTTCGTGGCCATCAACAAGTTCGACCGGCGCGGTGCCGAGGACGCGCTGCGCGACGTCAGCAAGCAGATGCAGCGCAACCGCGAGGCGTTCTCCGTCCCGCCCGACCGCATGCCGGTGTTCGGCACCATTGCCTCGCGCTTCAACGACGATGGCGTCACCGCCCTGTATGGCGCCATGACCGGCGCGCTTGTCGGCAAGGGGCTGGCATTGCAGGAGGGCCTGCTGCCGCGGCTGTCCATTCGCGCCTCGTCCGCGGTCAAGGCCATCGTGCCTCCCGCGCGCGGCCGCTACCTGGCCGACATCGCCCAGACCGTGCGCGACTACAAGGTGCACGCACTCGCCCAGGCCCGCGTCGCCCGCGAGCGCCAGCAGCTGGCCGCTGCCATCGCCATGCTCGGCAGCGAGTGCGGCGAGTCCTCGACCTCCCTCGAGACGCTGCGTGCGGCCCGCGACCAGCAGCTCGACCCGCGGGCGAGAAAGCTGCTCGACATGTGGTCCGACCTGCAGCAGGCCTATTCGGCTGACGAGTACGTGGTGAAGATCCGCGACAAGGAGATCCGCACCGCGCTCACCACCACGTCGCTGTCAGGCACGAAGATCCGCAAGGTGGCGCTGCCACGCTACGAGGACCACGGCGAGCAGTTGCGCTGGCTCATGCTGGAGAATGTTCCCGGATCCTTCCCCTTCACCGCCGGGGTGTTCGCCTTCAAGCGCGAGAACGAGGACCCGACGCGGATGTTCGCCGGAGAGGGCGACCCGTTCCGTACCAATCGCCGCTTCCACATGCTCGCCAAGGACATGCCCGCCAAGCGCCTGTCCACCGCCTTCGACTCCGTGACCCTGTACGGATTCGACCCCGACCTGCGTCCCGACATCTACGGGAAGGTGGGCAACTCGGGTGTGTCCATCGCGACACTGGACGACATGAAGGCCTTGTACGCCGGATTCGACCTGTGCGCGCCCAACACCAGCGTGTCGATGACCATCAACGGCCCGGCGCCCACCCTGCTGGCGATGTTCATGAACACCGCCATCGACCAGCAGATGGATCGCTTTCGCGAGCAGAACGGCCGCGAGCCCACCGAGGACGAGGTCGAGAAGATCCGCGAGTGGACGCTCGAGACGGTGCGTGGCACGGTGCAGGCCGACATCCTCAAGGAAGACCAGGGCCAGAACACCTGCATCTTCTCCACCGAGTTCTCGCTCAAGGTGATGGGCGACATCCAGGAGTACTTCGTCCACCACGACGTGAGGAACTTCTATTCGGTGTCCATCTCGGGCTACCACATCGCCGAGGCCGGGGCCAACCCGATCAGCCAGCTCGCCTTCACGCTCAGCAATGGCTTCACCTTCGTCGAGGCCTACCTCGCGCGCGGCATGCACATCGACGATTTCGCACCCAACCTCAGCTTCTTCTTCAGCAACGGCATGGATCCCGAGTACACCGTGATCGGCCGCGTGGCGCGCCGCATCTGGGCCACGGCCATGAAGAACCGCTACGGGGCCAACGAGCGCAGCCAGAAGCTCAAGTACCACTGCCAGACTTCCGGCCGCAGCCTGCACGCGCAGGAGATTGCGTTCAACGACATCCGCACCACGCTGCAGGCGCTGATCGCGACCTACGACAACGCCAACAGCCTGCACACCAATGCCTACGACGAGGCCATCACCACGCCCACCGAGGAATCGGTCCGGCGTGCCATGGCGATCCAGCTGATCATCAACCGTGAATGGGGCCTCGCGAAGAACGAGAACCCGAACCAGGGCAGCTTCATCATCGACGAGCTCACCGATCTGGTGGAGGAGGCGGTGCTGGCGGAATTCGAACGCATCAGCGAGCGCGGCGGCGTGCTCGGGGCGATGGAGACCGGCTATCAGCGGGGGCGCATCCAGGAAGAGTCGCTCTATTACGAGCACCGCAAGCACGACGGCTCCTACCCCATCATCGGCGTCAACACCTTCCGCAATCCCCACGGCGACCCGATCCCCGAGACCCTCGAGCTGGCCCGTTCCACCGATGAGGAGAAACAGTCGCAACTGGCCCGGCTGCGCGACTTCCACGAGCGTCATGCGGCCGACAGCGGCCCTGCGCTGGCGCGGCTGCAGCAGGCGGTCATCGACGACGGCAACGTCTTCGCCGTGCTCATGGATGCCGTGCGCTGCTGCTCGCTGGGGCAGATCACCCATGCGCTGTTCGAGGTCGGCGGGCAGTACCGGCGCAGCATGTGACGCCGGCGGGGGACGCGCGGCGGGCGGCGCCGTGAGAACATGAGACACCCCCCTGCCTCTCACTGCCCGCCCATGCTCGCCTACCGTCACGCCTTCCACGCTGGCAACCACGGCGACGTGCTCAAGCACGTCCTGCTGGTTGCAGCGCTGCGCCACCTCAACACCAAGGACAAGCCCTACTGGGTGATCGACACCCATGCCGGTGCCGGCGGCTACGCGCTGGACATGGGGTACGCCCAGCACCGGCGCGAGTTCGAGGGTGGCATCGCCAGGCTCTGGACGCTCGAGGATCTCCCGCCGCTGCTGGCGGACTATGTCGCCCGCGTGCGCGATTTCGACGCAGCCCATCGCGGTACCAGTGCTGCTTCCGGCGCGGCGGGGCATCCGGCCCAGTACCCGGGATCGCCCGAGCTCATCCGCGCCCTGTTGCGCGAGCAGGACCGGGGCCGCCTGTTCGAACTGCATCCGACCGACCACGAGATCCTCGCCGCGCACTTCAGCGGCGACCGGCGCTTCCGCATCGTCAACGCCGACGGTTACGCCGCGCTCAAGGCGGTGCTGCCGCCACCGCCGCGTCGCGCCCTGGTGCTGATGGACCCGCCCTACGAGATCAAGACCGACTACACCCGGGTGCTCGAGGCGCTCAAGGAGGGGCTGCGGCGCTTCGAGCAGGGCAGCTTCATGGTGTGGATCCCGCATCTCGAGCGACGCGAGCCCGCGCTGCTGGTCGAGCGCTTGTGCCGGCTGCCGGTCACCGACTGGCTGCTGGCCAGCCTGGTCGTGTCCGAGCCGCAGGAGGGGGGCTTCGGCATGACCGGCAGCCACGTGTTCATGGTCAACCCGCCCTGGACCCTGAGGGCGCAGCTCGAGCGTGAACTGCCCGTGATGGCCCGGCTGCTCGGTACCTTCCCCGGTGCGCGCTGCCACATCGACGGCAGAAGCGCCTGAGGCACGACACGACCGGCCGGCGCCGGGGGGTATGATCCGCCGGCAATCCACGTTTTCCGGAGAAACCGTCCATGTCCGCCCACGCCCGCCCGCTCGAATCCGTTGCCACCAGACCGCCCCTGCGGGAGCGGGTGAGCGCTGAAGAGTGGCAGGTCCGTTGCGATCTCGCCGCCGCCTACCAGCTGGCGCACCATTTTCGCTGGACCGACCTGATCTTCACCCATTTCACGGCGCGGGTCCCCGGCACCCACCACATGCTCATCAATCCCTACGGCCTGATGTTCGACGAGATCACCGCCTCGACGCTGGTGAAGATCGACGAGGAAGGCCAGGTCGTGGCGGACGAGACCGGACTGGGCGTGAACCACGCGGGCTTCGTCATCCACGGCTGCGTGCACGCCGCGCGCCCCGAGGTGAACTGCGTCATCCACACGCACACGCGGGCCGGCGTCGCCGTGTCCGCCCAGGTCCACGGGCTGCTGCCCCTGAGCCAGCATGCGCTGCGCACCTACGGCATGCTGAGCTATCACGACTACGAGGGCATCGCCCTCGACCTGGATGAGCGGACCCGACTGGCGGCCGACCTGGGCCCCACGTCCAAGGCCATGATCCTGCGCAATCACGGGCTGCTCACCCTGGGTGCCAGCGTGAGCGAGGCCTTCGAGCTCATGTATTACCTCGACACTGCGTGCCAGATCCAGATCGACGCTCTGGCCGGTGGGCGCGTCGAGGTCGGGCTCATCCCGGGCGAGGTCGCCCTCAAGGGATTCCAGCAGTTCAAGGGGCCCGGCGGGGCGGAGGTCGATCGCGGCTGGGTGGCCCTGCTGCGTCTGCTCGACCGCAAGGGGATCGACTACCGCCGCTGAGGCTGACGGGCTCGCAACTCTTGCCCTGTCGGCGCACGTATGTCCGCCGTCCTGCACCAGCTCGGGCTTGCCGCGCCGCACTTCGTGCTGGTGCTGACGGGTTTCGTGCTGTCCAGGTCCGGGCGCTGGCCGCGCAGCGTGAGCGATGCGCTCGCCGCCTTTGTCTTCGGCGTCGCGCTGCCGTCCTATCTGTTCCGGCTCATGAGCGACCCCAGCCGCCTGCCACCGTTCGAGGGCAGCCTGCTGGCGGCCTTTTTCGGTGGCTGCTTCGTCACCTATGTGATCGGCCGGCTGGCCAGTCGCTGGCTATTCGGCCTCGACGGCGTGCGCCAGACCGTGTTCGGGCTCGGCGGGGTGTTTTCCAACAACGTGCTGCTGGGCATTCCGCTGGCCAGGGCCTTCCTCGGAGAGCCGGGGATCGCGCCGGTGGCGCTGGTGCTGGTGTTCAATTCGCTCATCCTCTGGACCCTGGCGACCGTGTCGGTCGAATGGGCGCGCCACGGCGAGGTGTCCGTGCGCGGCTTCGCCCGCACTGCGCGACAGGTGCTCACCACGCCGGTGGTTGCGGGCATCCTGTCCGGTGCCCTGGTGGGCTCGACCGGCCTGCGCCTGCCACCTCTTTTGGATGAGCCGCTGGCCCTGCTGGGCCAGGCTGCCGCGCCCCTGGCCCTGGTGGTGGTCGGCATGGGTCTGGCCGAGTACGGCGTGCGTGCCGGCTGGCAGCAGGGACTGGGCATCACCGTGCTCAAGCTCGTGGTGCAGCCGCTTGTGATCTGGTCGATGGCACGGCTGCTGGACCTGCCGCCGCTCGAGACCCAGGCGGTGGTGTTGCTCGGTTCCCTGGCCGTCGGCATCAACGTCTATCTCATGGCGCGCCAGTTCGACGTGATGCAGGGCCCGGTCGCGTCCGCCATGGTCATGTCCACGACGCTGTCCGCCCTCACCACGCCGCTGGCCGTGGCCCTGGCCGGCCACTGACCCCGCCGCGCTGGTAGGCTTGCGCATCTCCAGGGAGAGTCCGACATGATCGAGATCCACGACAAGCCAGCCACCGGCGCGACCATCCGCCTGCATCCCGCCGACAATGTGGTGGTGGCCCGCGCCGACCTGGCCATCGGCGCCAGGCTCGATCCAGAGGGCCTGACGAGCCGCAGCCAGGTCCCGGCCGGCCACAAGATCGCGGTGCGCCCGATCCGGCAGGGCGAGCCCATCGTGAAGTACAACGTCACCATCGGTTTCGCGGCGGCCGACATCGCGCCGGGTACCTGGGTGCACGCGCACAACATGGAGTTCCGCGAGTTCGATCGCGACTACGCCTTCTGCCAGGACTACCGGCCGGTGCAGCTGCTGCCCGAGGCCGAGCGCGCCGGCTTCCTCGGCATCGTGCGCGCCAACGGCCAGGTGGGCACGCGCAACTACATCGGGGTGCTGTCCACGGTGAACTGCTCCGCCACGGTGGTGCATCGCATCGCGGCCTGGTTCACGCCCGAGCGGCTGGCGGAGTTCCCCAATGTCGACGGCGTGGTGGCGTTCGCGCATGGCACCGGCTGCGGCATGGAGCAGACCGGCGAGCCCATGGACCTGTTGCGGCGCACGCTGGGCGGCTACGCCCGCCACGCCAACCTCGCCGGCTGCCTGGTGGTGGGTCTGGGCTGCGAGCGCAATCAGGTGTCCAGTCTTCTGAAGGAGCAGTCCCTGGAGGAAGGCAGCCGGCTGCGTGCCTTCGTCATGCAGGACACTGGCGGCACGCGCAGGACCATCGAGGCCGGCATCGCAGCGGTGCGGGAGATGCTGCCCGAGGCCAACCGCGTGCGACGCGTCCCGGTGCCGGCGAGCCACATCACCGTCGGCCTGCAGTGCGGTGGTTCCGACGGGTTCTCGTCCATCACCGCCAACCCGGCGCTCGGCGCAGCCGTGGACCTGCTGGTGCGCCACGGCGGCACCGCCATCCTGTCCGAGACTCCCGAGATCTACGGCGTGGAGCACACGCTGACGCGGCGCGCCTGCTCGCGCGAGGTGGGCGAGAAGCTGATCGAGCGCATCCGCTGGTGGAAGGACGAATACACCGTCGGTCGCGACACCCAGATCAACGGTCGTGTCAGTCCGGGCAACCAGTCCGGGGGGCTGGCCAACATCCTGGAAAAATCCCTCGGTTCCTCGATGAAGGGCGGCACCGGGCCGCTCATGGCGGTCTACCGCTACGCCGAGCCGGTGCTGAGCAAGGGACTGGTGTTCATGGATACGCCCGGTTTCGATCCCTGTTCCGCCACGGGGCAGATCGCCGGTGGTGCCAATGTCATAGCCTTCACCACCGGGCGGGGTTCGATGTTCGGCGCCAAGCCCGTGCCCTCGGTCAAGCTCGCCACCAATACGCCCATGTACCGCCGGCTCGAGGAGGACATGGACATCAACTGCGGCGAGGTGCTCGACGGCACCGCCAGCATACAGGGCATGGGACAGGCCATCCTCGACCACATCCTGCGCGTCGCCTCGGGCCAGCCGTCCAAGAGCGAACTGCTGGGCCTGGGCGACCACGAATTCGTGCCCTGGAACATCGGCGTGGTCGGCTGATCGATCCGCCTGGCCCGCCGCGCGGCCCCCGGGCGGGCCGGGGCGCTCAGCTCGAGGCCGCTGCCAGCGGCAGTCCGCGGCCCGGGTCCTGGCGGCCGGACCCGCGGCGCACCAGCCACACGGCGATGACCAGATTGAGCAGGTTCCAGGCGGTGCCGTTGATGAAGGCGGCGTGGTAGCCACCGGTCAGGTCGAAGATCGCGCCCGACATCCAGCCGCCCAGCGCCATGCCGACGATGGTGGAAGTAATGGTGAGGCTGATCCGGGTCGCCGCCTCGGCCGGCGGAAAGTAGCGCCGGATGATCATGGCGTAGGAAGGCACGATGCCCCCCTGCGACAGGCCGAACAGGGCCGACACCACGTACAGCGACACCGGGCCGTCGAAGGGCAGGAACAGCAGCAGCGCGAGCCCCTGCAGGGCCGAGCCGAGCACCAGGGTCCTCGGGCCGCCGATGCGGTCTGAGATCCAGCCCGACACCAGGCGGCTGACGATGCCGCAGGCCAGCATCACCGACAGCATGCGTGCACCCTGGGCCGGGCCATAGCCGAGGTCGGCACAGTAGGCGACCAGATGCACCTGTGGCATGGACATGGCCACGCAGCAGGCGATCCCGGCCACCACCAGCAGGCCCTGGAGGGTCGCCGGGGTCACGCCCAACTGATGGATGGAGGCCGCCGGGGCGGCTGCGCCTGCGCCGGTCCCGGCGCCAGCCGGCGACCGGCGGCGCAGCATCAGAGACAGCGGCAGCATGGCCAGCAGACAGAAAAAGCCGATCCCCATGTAGGTCGGGCGCCATCCCGCGCTCGCGATGAAGTGCTGCACGACCGGCGGCCACAGCACACCGCCGAGGTAATTGCCGCTGGCAAAAATGCCGACGGCCAGCCCGCGGCGCCTGGCGAACCACAGCGACGTGTCTGCCAGCAGGGGGGCGAAGGTGGCGGCGCTGCCGGTGCCGATGGCGATGCCCTGGGCGAGGGTGAACCACCACAGGTTCGGGGCCATCGAGGCAACCGCGAAGCCGGTCGCCAACAGCAGGGTGCTGACCACCACCGGTGGAAATATGCCGACCCGGTCGGTGAAGCGCCCGACCACCACTGCACCCACCGAGAAACCGATCATGGTCAGGGTGTAGGGCAGCGAGGCGTCGCCTCGTGCCACACCGAACTCCGCCTGCACCGCGGGCAGGGCCACCACGACGCACCACATGCCGGCGGCACCGATGGTGGACAGGGCCAGTGCCATCCACAGGCGCAGCCAGGCGTAACGGGAGTCGATGGGGTCGTGCAGTGTCGCGGTCATGGCGGGATCGATGCGGCTGGAAGGCTTCGCCGACCCGCACCCGGGGCCGCCGGGCGACCTGGTCCGGTCATTCGGTGGAACGAGGCGCAACCTTACACCACTATCGCGGTCCGAACTCGCGTCGGGCGTTTCCGGCGCAAGGCCTGGCGGATGGTCCGGAAGCTCCATCGGGCTGCCTGCGACGACAAGCGCAATCGACACCTGTCGCGGATGCGCGTCGAATCCATGGTCGGCACAGCCAGTGCGCCGGTCTTCCGCGCGTGTGTCTCGCGATCATTCCCGGGCTTCCCCAACGGGACCGTGGAGTATGATTTCGTCATCGATGCCGTCCTGTCATCGCGGCGTCAGTTTCTTCCCGGGTTCCATCATGAGCGACGAGCGCCACTGGGCCTTCCCACCGGATCTCCAGCCGCAGCAGCGTGATCTGGGCTTCGACCTCGCGCCAGTCCTCGATGCCGTGGTAGGCCTGCGCGCCGAGATACCGCCGGATGCGTTCACGGCGCCCCTGCTCGGCACGGAGCGGGCGGGTAACGGGGTGGTGATCGGCGACGACGGGCTGGTCCTCACCATCGGTTATCTCGTGACCGAGGCCGAGGCTCTGTGGCTTTCCACCAACGATGGTCAGGTGCTGCCCGGGCATCCGCTGGCCTATGACTTCGCCACCGGCTTCGGCCTGGTGATGCCCCTGGGACGCCTCGACGCGCCCGCCATCGCGCTGGGCAGCATCGCCTCGTGTGCCGAGGGAACCGAGCTCCTGTCGGTGGGCCACGGAGGACGCGAGCACGCCTTGCGCAGCCGCGTCTTTGCCCGGCGCCCGTTCGCCGGCTACTGGGAGTACCTGCTCGACGAGGCGGTGTTCGTCACCCCCGCCCATCCCCAGTGGGGGGGCAGTGCCCTGGTGGATCTCGAAGGCCGGCTGGCCGGCATCGGTTCCCTGCTGGTCGAGGAGGCCGTGGACGGCAAGCGTGTGCAGGGCAACATGTACGTTCCCATCGATCTGCTGCTGCCGATTCTCGACGATCTCCTGCGAACCGGGCGTTCCGGTCGTCCGCCCCGTCCCTGGCTGGGCATGTACACCAGCGAGGCCCAGGGCGAACTGGTGGTCGGGGGTCTGGCGCCCGGCGGTCCTGCCGAGCGCGCCGGTGTGCGCGAGGGCGATCTGTTGCTGGAGGCGGGCGGGCGCAGGGTGCATTCTCTGGCCGAGCTCTACCGGCGGGTGTGGAGCCTGGGGCCGGCGGGCGTCGACGTTCCGCTGGTCGTTGCGCGCGAGGGGACTCTGCTGCGCCCCGTGCTGCGCTCGGCGGACCGCAACGATTTCCTGAAGAAGCCCCGCCTGCACTGATGCCCGTGGATGACAACGGCTGCGTGAACGCGAAGCCAGTCCTTGGCCGGACCCGGACGTTTCGTCGGCCTCCGGCATGAGGGCGAGACCGGCCGCGCATCCCGACTCGACGCCCAGTGCGCGCCTCGCCACGGGTGATCCGACGAGATGCCGACCTTAGCGCGCTCGGATCTGGAACAGGACCGGGTGCGCACGGCCGTGCGCGCCGCGGGCTTCGGCCACCTGCTGCTGTCCGACGAGGCACTGCAGGCCTCCCTCGACCGAACGCTGGGCGGGCAGGCACCCGGAACGCCGGTCTGGGTGTTCGGCTATGGCTCCCTGGTGTGGCATCCGATGATCCGTTTCGAGGAACGCCGTGGTGCCGCGGTGCACGGCGTGCACCGCGGCTTCTACCTGCGCTCCTTCATCAACCGGGGGTCACCCGACCGACCCGGGCTGGTTCTGGCGCTGGACCGGGGCGGCTCCTGCCGGGGCGTGGCCTACCGCATTCCCGTCGACGGCCTGCACGCCGAGTTGTCGCTGCTCTGGCGGCGGGAGATGATCATGGGCACCTACGTGCCGCGCTGGTTCCAGGTGGATACCGACGCGGGCCGGGTGCGCGCCCTGGCCTTCGTGGTCAACCGCGCCATGGCGCAGACCTATGCAGGGCGCCTCGCGGACGAGGAGATCCTGAGCATCGCCGCCTCCGCCCGCGGGCATTACGGGTCCTGTGCCGACTACCTTCTCGAGACCGCCGCCGCGCTGGAGAGCGCAGGCCTGGGCGACCGCCATCTGAGCCGGCTGGCGCGCCTGCTTCGGCAGCGCCTGGACCCCGGCCGTGCGGCGGCCGCGCTCAGCGTGCGAACAGACGGGACGGGTCCGCGAAAGCCTTGAACTCCAGGGCATTGCCGCAAGGATCGAGGAAGAACATCGTGGCCTGCTCCCCCACCTCGCCGCGGAATCGGACGTGTGGTTCGATCAGGAAGCGCGTGCCCGCGGTGCGCAGTCGCGCGGCCAGTGCCTCCCACTCGTCCATGGGGAGCACGACGCCGAAGTGGCGCACCGGCACCTGGTCGCCATCCACCAGATTGGTGTCATCGTGGCCGGCCTGCTCGGGGGACAGATGGGCCACGATCTGGTGGCCGTAGAGGTCGAAATCCACCCACTCGGGCGAGGAACGGCCCTCGGGGCAGCCCAGCAGCCCGCCGTAGAAGGCGCGCGCCTTTTCCAGCGAGGTCACGGGGAAAGCGAGGTGGAAGGGGTGGGAAACGGGCATGGTGGCGGACGCTCCGGACGGGTTGGCAGCCGGGCCAGGATTGCAGCGGCTGGAGGCGGAGGCTAACCTCGCTGCGGGTGGCAGGGCAACACGGGGATCGGCTCCGTGGTGGCCCTCGAAAGGCGGGGGAAAGACGCATGGACGCAGCACGACAGGCCGAGCTTCTGGACGAGGCCGGACGCATCCTCGCGGGGGGTGGCACCGGGTTGTTCGTGCTGCCGTCCGAACTCAATCTGGTGGTGGCGCGCGGGCAGGGCAGCCGGGTGTGGGACGTGGCCGGTCGCGAGTATCTGGACTACCACCTGGGTTCGGGGCCGGTGCTGCTCGGGCACGCCAACGAGGCGGTGAACGAGGCCGTGCGGGAGCAACTGGGCAAGGGCACCACCTACTTCTTCCTGAACGAGCCTGCGATCCGTCTCGGTCGGCGTCTGGTCGACGCCATCCCGTGTGCCGAGGTGGTCCACTACACCGGCTCCGGCACCGAGGCCACCTACTATGCCCTGCGGGTCGCGCGGGCCTGGACGGGCCGCAATCGCATCCTCAAGTTCGAAGGTGCCTGGCACGGCATGCACGACTACGGCCTGTGGGGGACGGTGCCCTCGGGCGCCTCCCCCTACCCGCGTGCGTTGCCCGATTCGGTGGGCGTCCCCGCGGAGTCGGGAGAGGGTGTGCTGGTGACGCCGTTCAACGACACCGAGCGGGCCGTCGCGCTGATCGAACGCCACGCGGCCGAGCTGGCCGCGGTCATCGTCGAGCCGCTGCAGCGCGTGCTTCGCCCCGAGCCCGGCTTTCTCGAGGCCGTCCGCGAGGTCACCCGCCGCCACGGCATCGTGCTCATCTTCGACGAGATCGTCACCGGCTTCCGCATCGCCTGGGGCGGGGCGCAGGAGTGCTACGGCGTGGTGCCCGATCTTGCCTGCTACGGCAAGGCCATCAGCGGCGGCTTCCCGCTCGCAGCCATCGCCGGGTCGCGCGAGGTCATGTCGGTGCTCGACGCGCGCAGCCGCCCCAAGGCCGAGGTGGTCTGGGCCACCAACACGCTCAACGGCAACCCGGTCTGTGCCGCCGCCGGGCTGGCCGCCCTCGGTGAACTCTCCCGACCGGGCGTGTACGAGCGCCTGCATCGCATCGGTGCCCGCCTGCGGACCGGCATCGTCGAGGCCGCGGCGCGCCACGGCTATGCCGCCCAGGCCCTGGGCGAGGACGCCGTGTTCGGCATCCGTTTCACCGACCACGAGCCGATGCGCGCCTGGACCGACCTGCTCCACGCCGACAAGGACCTCGGCTGGCGCTGGGCCATCGAACTCATGAAGCGAGGCCTGCTGGTGAACCCGAACGAGAAGTTCTACATCTCCATCGCCCACAGCGATGCCGACGTGGACCACACGCTCGGTGTGGTGGACGACGCCTTCGCGGCCCTGCGCCGCAGCACCTGAGGGGCAGGGCACGTGAGCATGGATGCGGTCGGCGAGGTGTTCCGCGACGATGTACGCGGGCGCGTCGGTGACGCCCTGCCACCCGGCGCCCTGGCGCAACTCACCCGTCTCGACGACCGGCAGTCCTGGCGTGCGCTGGCCATCACCCTGCTGTCCACCGCCATGCCCCTCGCCCTGGCGGCCTGGTTCTGGTCACCCTGGTGGGTACTGCCGGCGATCGTGCTTGTTGCCACCCGCCAGCATGCCCTGTTCGTGCTGGCGCACGAGGCTGCGCACCATCGTCTGTTCGCGCGTCGCGGCCTCAACGAGTTCGTCGGGCGCGCCATCGGTGGTGTCACCGGCATCCCGATGTGCGCCTACCGCGTGGTGCACCGCCTGCACCACAACGACCTCCATGGCCCTTCCGATCCGGACATGGCCCTGCACGGCAGCTACCCGCGCGGCCGCGCGTATCTGCTGCGGAAGCTGGCGGGCGATGTTGCCGGGCTCACGGCCTGGAAGACCTGGCGTTATTTCTTCGGCCTGCCAGGGGTCAGGCAGCCCGGCCCCGCCGGCGGGCCGCTGCGTCCGCTCGACGACACCGCGCCGGCGCTGCGACGCGCAGCCCTGCACGACCGCTGGACCGTGGTGGCCTGTCAGATGCTCATCCCGCTGGGGCTGGCGCTGGTGGGCGGTGGCGATGCGCTGCTGCGCTACGCCGTGCTCTGGTTGCTGCCCATGGCCACGGTGCTGCAGGTGCTGCTGCGCCTGCGCGCCATCGCCGAGCATGGCGCACCGCGCCGCACGGATTCGCCGCTGCTGGCGGCGCGCACCCACGAGGTCACCGCACTGGGTCGCTTATTCCTGTTCCCTCACAACGTGCACCACCACATCGAGCATCACCTGTTTCCCGCCGTTCCCCAGTACCACCTGCCGGCGCTGCACGCCCTGCTCGTCGGCCGGGGAGTGCTCGAGGGTGCAGAGGTGCGGCGCTTCGGCGAGACCTGGCGGCGCATCTTCGCGCCCCGATCCCCGGCCCCGGGGAAGGCCTGACCGGACAACGGCGCGCCGCTGGTGGCGCATTACAATCGCACCCTGCGCGGCGCAGGGGCGGGCGCGCTTCGAATCCAAACATTTCTCGGGGGTAGGCAGTGAGCACGAACGGCAAGGTGGCGCTGGTCACAGGCGCGGGCACGGGTATCGGCAAGGCGGCGGCGACGGCGCTGCTCAAGGCAGGCTACCGCGTGGCCCTGGCCGGGCGGCGCGTCGAGTTGCTGCAGCAGACGCTCGCGGAAGCGGGCGTACCGGATTCCCAGGGGCTGCCGGTGTCCACCGACGTGGCCGATCCGGCCTCTGTGAAGGCGCTGTTCTCCCAGGTGAAGCAGACCTGGGGACGACTGGACGTGCTGTTCAACAACGCCGGTGTCGGCGCGCCGCCGGTTCCCATGGAGGAACTCAGCGTCGAGCAGTGGAAGAGCGTGGTGGACATCAACCTCACCGGCCCCTTCCTGTGCACCCAGGAGGCGTTTCGCATCATGAAGGAGCAGACCCCCCAGGGCGGACGCATCATCAACAACGGATCGATTTCGGCACATGCACCGCGGCCGTTCTCGGCGCCCTACACGTCCACCAAGCACGCCATCACCGGCCTGACCAAATCCACCTCACTCGACGGGCGGCGCTACAACATCGCCTGCAGCCAGATCGACATCGGCAACGCCGGCACCGAGATGACCGCCCGCATGGCCAAGGGGGTTCTCCAGCCGAACGGGGAACTCGCGCCGGAGCCGCTGATGGACGTGAACCACGTGGGCGAGGCCATCGTGCACATCGCCAACCTGCCGCTGGAGTCGAACATCCTGTTCATGACCATCATGGCGACCAAGATGCCCTTCGTGGGCCGCGGCTAGCCCTGGGCGAACCGACCCGGTGGCGGCTGTCCTGAAGGCGTCCGGGCCGGGTGAGGTGCGCCTCGCCTCGCTGCCGCCGCTTTCGCTGTACGTCCACATCCCGTGGTGCATCAGGAAGTGTCCGTACTGCGACTTCAACTCCCATGAGGCGCGCGACGGCGTCCCGGAGGCGAGGTACGTCGACGCCCTCATTGCAGACCTCGAGGTGGCTGTGCCGCTGGTATATGGGCGGCGGGTGCGCTCCGTGTTCTTCGGTGGCGGCACCCCCAGCCTGTTCTCGCCCGAGTCCCTGTCGCGCATCCTGTCGTCGGTGCGGGCCTGCCTCAGTCTGGACGCCGATGCCGAAATCACCCTGGAGGCGAACCCCGGCACCTTCGAGCAGGCGAAATTCGCGCAATTCCGTGCCGTCGGCATCAACCGCCTGTCGGTCGGTGTGCAGAGTTTCGACGATGCCTTCCTGACCGCCCTCGGCCGCGTGCACGGGGGCGCGGAGGCGCGCCGAGCCCTGATGATCGCGGCCCGGTGTTTCGACAATTTCAATGTCGACCTGATGTACGCCCTGCCGGGTCAGGACGTGGCGCAGGCGGTGGCCGACGTGCGCGAGGCCGTCGACAGCGGCGCCAGCCACGTGTCGGCCTATCACCTCACCATCGAACCCAACACCTACTTCGCGCGTTTCCCGCCCCCGCTTCCTGACGACGACACGGCCGCCGAGATGCAGGAACGGATCGAGGCCATGCTGGGCGAGGCCGGATTCGAGCACTACGAGACTTCGGCCTTCGGCCGACCGGGGTTGTGGTCACGGCACAACCTCAACTACTGGAGCTTCGGCGACTACCTGGGCATCGGTGCCGGCGCCCACGGCAAGCTGTCGTTCCGCGACCGCGTGACGCGGCAGATGCGGGTGCGCCACCCACGTGATTACATGGAGCGGGCGCTGGCGGGCGATGCGGTGCAGACGGCGCACGACGTGCCGGCGCGGGAACTGCCCTTCGAATTCATGATGAACGCCCTGCGTCTGAACCAGGGCTTCGCGCTGTCGCTGTTCGGCGAGCGCACCGGGCTGCAGGTGGCCGGGGTGCTGGGTATCCTGGATCGCGCCGAGCAGGCCGGGCTGCTGGAGCGCGACCTGCGCGACCTCCGCCCCACGGCCCGGGGCCGGCGCTTCCTCAACGACCTGCTGCAGATGTTCCTGCCGGACTGAGCCCGGGCATCGCTGCGGGAGGCATGCCCGCCGCCCCCACCGGGTCGCTTAAGGAAGGTCTGAGGAAGTACCCGGGCCGGGCCTGCGACGGAACAGGAGGTCCCAGACCTGATGACCGAGCCGCAGGCCGCGGGTCTCGAAGCGCGTCAGGGGCCGGCTCGCCGGGCGCTCGACGAAGTCGTGCCCGGTGTTCTCGAGCAGGGGCTCCGCAGACAGCACCTCGAGCATCTGCCGCGCGTAGTCCTCCCAGTCCGTGGCCAGGTGCAGGTGGCCGCCGGTGACCAGCCGGGTTGCCAGCAGATGCACCAGCGGTGGCTGGATCATGCGCCGCTTGTGGTGGCGCTTCTTGGGCCACGGGTCTGGGAAGAACACGTGCACGCCCTGCAGGCTGTCCTCGGCCAGCATGTGGGTCAGGACTTCCACCGCATCGTGCTGGATGATGCGCACATTGGACAGCCCGCCCGCCTCCACCAGCTTGAGCAGGTTGCCCACACCCGGGGTGTGCACCTCGATGCCCAGGACGTCGATCTCCGGATGCTTGGCTGCGAGTTCGGCGCTGGACTCGCCCATGCCGAAGCCGATCTCGAGGATGCGCGGTGCCTTGCGGCCGAAGAAGTCGTCGAGGTCGACGCGCTGAGGTGCGTATGGAATGCCGAAGCGCGGCAGCCCGGTTTCGACCGCGCGCCGCTGCGCGTTGGAGGTTCGGCTCTGCCGCAGCACGAAGCTGCGGATCGGGCGGTCGCGTTCCGGCGTTGCGTCCCCGCCGCCGGCACCGTCCTCAGGCTGCACGGGATGACGACACCGGGGCGATCATCCCGGCCTGGGGCGAACTGGCCGAGGCCTGGTACATCTTCCTGGGCATGCGTCCGGCGAGGAATGCCTCGCGGCCGGCCTCGACGGCCTTGCGCATCGCGCCCGCCATCAGCACCGGGTCGCGTGCCGCCGCGATGGCGGTGTTCATGAGCACGCCATCGCAGCCCAGCTCCATCGCGATGGCGGCATCCGACGCCGTGCCGACTCCCGCATCCACCAGCACGGGCACGCTGGCCTGATCGAGGATGATTTCCAGGTTCCAGGGATTGAGGATCCCCATGCCGGAGCCGATGAGCGAGGCAAGCGGCATGACCGCGACGCAGCCGATGTCGGCCAGCTGGCGGGCGATGATGGGATCGTCCGAGGTGTAGACCATCACCTCGAAGCCCTCGCCGACCAGGGTCTTCGCCGCGGACAGGGTTTCGATCACGTTGGGGAACAGCGTCTTCGGGTCGCCCAGCACTTCGAGCTTCACGAGGTTGTGGCCGTCCAGGAGTTCGCGCGCCAGCCTCAGCGTGCGCACTGCATCCTCCGCCGTGTAGCAGCCGGCGGTGTTGGGCAGGAGGGTGTAGCGCGAGGGCGGCACGTAGTCGAGCAGGCTGGCCTCGCCCACCGTCTGGCCTATGTTGGTGCGGCGGATCGCGACCGTCACGATCTCTGCGCCGCTTGCCTCGATGGCCTCGCGGGTCTGCTCGAAATCCCGGTACTTGCCGGTGCCGACCAGGAGTCGCGAGCCGAAGCTGCGCGATCCGATCTTCAGGGGTTCTGTCATGTGCCTTCCGTAGTCTGTCATCCGCCGCCCACCGCCACCACCACCTCGAGCCGGTCGCCGTCGGCCAGCACCGATTCCCCGTGCCGGCTACGCGGCACGATCTCGCCATTGCGCTCCACCGCCACCTTGCGCCCTGCCAGGCCAAGCGTGTCCAGCAGACGGGATACCGTCGCTCCGGACTCGAGGGAAACCGGCTTGCCGTTGACGGAGATGGTGATCAAGGGAGGACTGGAACCATTGTTGCTCGTGGCGGAGTACCGCGCCTGCAAGTATAAGCGGGCAGGCCGGCCCTGCCGAGGGTGCGGCACCGCCGCCCAACCATCGGACCACCGCTGCGCCCGGCTGCATTACCGGCCCTACTGACATGTCGACCGACCCCAGTCCCGGAATCACCCGCAATCTCTGGATCTTCTGGATCGTGGTGGCCTTCGCCTGGTCGGTTCCGCTGTGCGGCGGCGTGTTGTGGCTGCTCACCTTCCAGCCGGGATCGTCCAGCGAAGCCGCTTCGACGCTGGTGCAGGGCATGACCCTGTGCATCATGGCCATGGCCCTGACCTCCGCACTGAACCTCTGGCTCTACCTCTGGCGCAGGCGTTCGACCCGATCGACCCGCTGGCTGGCCCAGGGGTTCGGCTGGAGCGTGCTCCTGCTGGTCATCGCGGTAGCCTGGATCGCCCTGCTCTACCTCGGGGTCAGCGGTGACCACAGCCACACCGGTGCCTTTCTCGGCTGGTTCGGCTATGCCCTGATGCTGGTTGCCATGCTGTCCTTCAACGTCGGTCTCCTGTGGCAACGCAGCAACATGCGCCGGCGTCGCCGGCCCTCGCGCCGCGCTGAACCGGCGGCCGGCTGATCCCGCGTCGCCCTGCGCAAAAACGGCAGCACGGGACACGCTGCGTGCGCCGGCAGCGGTTACACTCATGATCGGTGGTCGCGAGCGCGGGGACCATTCCACGACAGGGGGGTCCCATGACGCGTCCCATCAACCAGCAGTGGCGGCTGGCAGCCCATCCCGTGGGCCTGGTTCGGCCCGGAGATTTCCAGCTCACCACCGAGCCGGTACCGGAACTGGGAGACGGAGAGGTGCTGGTGGCCAGCCGTTTCCTGTCCCTGGATCCCACCAACCGCATCTGGGCCAGCGGGGCCGAGAGTTATCTGCCACCGGTGGCGATCGGTGAGGTGATGCGCGGGGTCGGCGTCGGGGTGGTGGAGGAATCGCGCAACGCCGCCTTTCCCGTGGGCACGGTGGTCGAGGGTGTTCTCGGCTGGCAGCGTTACTCGCGCTCCGATGGGCGCTTCCTGTCGCGCGCGGTGTCCTATCGCGATGTCCCGCTCGAACGCTACCTCGGCATCGCGCGCCACATCCTTCTCACCGCCTATTTCGGCCTGACCGAGGTCGCCCCTGGCAGAAGCGGCGAGACCCTGGTGGTATCCGCGGCCGCCGGAGCGGTGGGCTCGCTGGCCGGACAGATCGGCCGGCTGCGCGGCATGCGCGTCGTCGGCATCGCCGGCGGCCCGGCGAAGTGCCGCTGGCTGGCGGAACTCGGTTTCGACGCTGCCATCGACTACAAGTCCGACGATGTCGATGCCGCCCTGCGCCGGCTCTGCCCGAGCGGCATCGACGTGTACTTCGACAACGTCGGCGGTGCCATCCTGGATGCCGTGCTGGCTCAGATGAACGTCTTCGGGCGGGTTGCCATCTGCGGGCTGATCTCCGGCTACAACGCCACTGCCGCCCAGCCCGGGCCCGCCAATTTCGCCAATATCCTGATGCATCGGCTGCGTGTGCAGGGGTTCATCGTCAGCGACCACTACGGTCGCATCGAGGCTGCCCTGGCCGAGGTCGTGCCCTGGGTCGATGCCGGCATGCTGCGCTGGAAGATGGACGTGGTCGAGGGCATCGAGCGCATGCCTGTGGCCGTGAACAAACTGTTCGACGGCAGCAACGACGGCAAACTGGTCGTCAGGGTGTGACGCTGTAGCGCCGGGACCGGGCCGCCGTGATCCGGCGCGGTCTCAGAGCGCGCGGTCTGCCAACAGGGTGCCGACCGTGAGTTCCGCGTAGCCTTCCAGCGCCTTGCGCAGGTTGTCCTCTCGGGAAGACTCGAAGCGCCCGGTCCACACCACGCGTCCATCGCGTGCGTCGAACAGGTGGACAGTGGCGTGGCCCCATCCTGCACTGCTGTTCGAACCCGCCATGCGTCTGGCAGTGCGCCATGCGTCCATGTAGACGCTGTGCAGGCCGCCCCAGCCCTCGAAGGTCACGACGGCGCCGCTGCACACGCGCGCCTGGCTGTTCTCGACGCTGCCCGCCTGCGCCATGAGGATGCCGTCCACGCCCGACCTGCCGACCACTTCGCGCAGGGCGTTCTCGTCCAGGAAGGCCGGCGAGGACAGGGATGCGTGAAACGGGACCGCCCTGACCCCTTTCTTCGCGAGCTGCGCGACCGCGCGGTCCTCGTAGGCCTGCTGCATGGCAGCGTCGCCCGCCAGCGCCATGACCATGACGGCGCCCAGCGGCGTGTCCGCGTCCGCACTGGTCTTTTCGTGGAAGGTGACGTTGTGGGTGGCACATCCGGTAACGGCGAGGGCCAGAGCCGTCAGGCAGACCGACTTCAGCAGGTGGCGTCGCATGTTGGGCGCTGCAGGCATGGGTTCTCCCTGGGTGACGGCGGTATCCGGGTGGCACGGGGGGGCGGCATGCCCGACCTGGTCTCGCGATTGCGCGAGTCTACACGCGCGCAGGGTTTTGTTTGCGCCCGCTTGCGTATGCCGCCTGTCCAGGCGGCGTTTCCGCTTTACCGAGAGAAGACAAGGCGGCTGCCTTGGTTCATGATCCGGGGGCGTCCAGGCCGCCCGTCACCCATGCTGGCCGCACATCGATCTGGTCCGACCATGAGCACACAGCGAGCGAAATCCTCCGAAGACGACGTCGTGCTTCGATCCGAGGCCTGGATCCTGCGCGGCCTGAGCAGCATTCCCGGTGAACTCGTACTCGGCGGCGGGTGGCTGTCCTTCAAGGCCGACGGCATCGGCTCGGCCTGGCCATGGCAGTTGCGCAAACTCGGCACGGAGGTGGGCTCGGAGCGTCTTGCTGCCAGACTGGAGAGCGGCGACCGGGCGCTGGTCTTCGACTGGCCTCTGGACGACACCCACTGGTGGTTCCCCTGGCATTACTTTTCTGGCGGGATGAAGATCCGTCGCGGCGGCGTGGTGCTGCGGCTGAGCTTTGGCAAGCCGGCCAACATGCGCTTCCCGCTGCGTGTGCCCGGGATACCAGCCCCAGGTGCCCTCCATCACTTGCCGGCCGTCCTGAGAGACGCCGGCACCATGCGTGGACTGGGGGCTGCCTGGCGCGAGGCGCTGTCACGGACTCGACGCGACGACAGCGCCCCCTGAGATCCCGCCCCTCGCCTCACCCCGCGCCATGACGTAGAATCCGCCGCGTCGCGGGTGTAGCTCAATGGCAGAGCAGAAGCTTCCCAAGCTTACGACGAGGGTTCGATTCCCTTCACCCGCTCCATGTCCTGAGGGGGCGCCCCGCCCCCTCAGGACATGGATGGTGTGGAGGGATGAGAACCCTCGCGGGTTCGACGAGCCGAGCACTGCTCGGCCGGACGCCCATGGGGCGGTCCCGAGCCAGGCGAGGGATGGCCGGATCGCCGCAGGGCGAGGCGGACACATTCCCTTCACCCGCTCCATGTCCTGAGGGGGCGGGGCCCCCTCAGGACATGGATGGTGTGGAGGGATGAGAACCCTCGCGGGTTCGACGAGCCGAGCAC
>Ga0169931_10004086_pt1 | contig 22866 bp, 21 predicted proteins | sample Kivu_15m_20L_FD_129675 | JGI IMG/M metagenome (GOLD analysis project Ga0169931, IMG submission 129675) | Freshwater microbial communities from Lake Kivu, Western Province, Rwanda to study Microbial Dark Matter (Phase II) - Kivu_15m_20L... | ecosystem: Environmental > Aquatic > Freshwater > Lake...
CTCTGCCGCGAGATCGCGATCGATTTCAATGGCATCGAGACGTTGTGCTGCTGTCAGCAGACCTGCGGTCAATGCCCCGCGACCCGGGCCAATTTCGACTAATGCTTGCCCAACTTGCGGATCGATCGCTTCTAATATCTGGTCGATGACATGAGCGTCATGCAGAAAGTTTTGCCCGAAGCGCTTGCGTGCAAAAACCATTCGATCAGCGTCCGTCAACTTTGAGATGGGCGCTTTTGATCTGTCTTTTGCGTTGTACGAGGTCGATGGCAAGATCGAGCGCAGCGGCAAGACTGCCCACGTCTGCTTTGCCGGAGCCAGCGAGGCTCAAGGCGGTCCCGTGATCGACCGAGGTTCGAATGATGGGCAGCCCCAGCGTCACGTTGATCGCGGCGCCGAAGCCTGCGTGCTTCAAAACAGGCAAACCCTGGTCGTGATACATCGCGAGGATGGCATCGTACTTGGTCATTTCACGCGGAACGAAGGCGGTGTCGGCCGGTATCGGACCAAAGGCATCGATGCCCTGCGTACGCGCTCGTTCGATCGCGGGACCGATTACGGTTTGCTCTTCGCTGCCGAGCAGGCCGTTCTCGCCCGCATGAGGGTTGAGACCGGTGACGGCGATACGCGGCTTGCTGATGCCCCACAGCGACTTCAGATCACGATTCATGATCTCGAGAATTTCGCAGAGGGCGGGCATGCTCAGGGCATCCGGCACCTGCCGCAGCGGCAAATGAGTGGTTGCCAGCGCGACCTTAAGTTCGTCTGCAACCAGCATCATGACCGAGCGTTGTCCACCGGTTTTCTCAGCGAGGTACTCGGTGTGACCAGAGAAACGAACCCCCGATTCGGCGATGACGCTCTTTTGTACCGGTGCAGTGACCATGGCATCGTAGTCACCGGTGGCAAGACCCTGCAGTGCGTGGTCGAGCAAGCTGATGACGTAGCCTGCGTTGCGTACGTCAAGTTGACCCGCCACGGAAGGGACGGCTAGCGGTTGATGCGAAACGATGAGCGGCGTCGCGTCCAGCTCCACGCCAGCGCAACGCGCGCGTTGACGTAACAAGTCCTGGTCGCCGAGACAAATGACATCAGCGTCACCGAGACCACGTGCTGCAAGCTGCGCACACAGTTCCGGACCAATGCCGGCGGGTTCACCCGAGGTCAGCGCAATACGCGGTCGATAACCTGCGCCAAGTTCAGATTTTGACGTCGACATACGCCTCATCGCGCAGACGACGCAGCCACAACTCTGTTTCTTCGTCGGCCTTGCTGCCCCGCAGCTGCAGGAAAGCGCGCTGGCGACGCAACTCGTCGGTGCTGTCGTATTGACGCTTGCCGAGCAGCTGCACGATATGCCAACCGAACTGGGTGCGGAACGGCTCGCTGATTTCGTTTTCATTGAGCACGGCTAGCATCGCATCGAACTCCGGCACGAAAGTGCCTGGGGCGCTCCAGCCGAGATCGCCACCTTCGGCAGCTGAGCCCGGATCTTCCGAGAGCGTTTTGGCGAGTACCGCAAAATCTTCACCGTTGATGATGCGCTGGCGTACATCGCGCAAGCGCTGCTCGACGGTAGCATCGTCCTGAATCTCGGTGGGCTTCAAGAGAATGTGTCGCGCCAGAGTCTGTTCGATGACGACTTGCTGATCGGCGCCGCGCATTTCGTTGAGTCGCACGATGTGGTAACCCGAAGGCGTGCGCAGCGGTGCACTGATTTCACCCGGCTTTAAGCCAACAACGAGGTCTGCAAGAACAGTTGGAATCTCCGGGCCGCGTCGCCAGCCGAGTGAGCCACCCTCAAGCGCCGTTTGACTGTTCGAATAGGTGACAGCGAGACGCGCGAAATCTTCGCCGCCGCGGGCGCGCTCGACGACATCGTTGGCTCGCCGGGTGGCTTCTTCGATCTGTTGCGGTGAGGCTTCTTGCGGCACGGCGATCAGGATGTGCGACAAGTTGTACTGGTTCAATTCCGACGGACGTGATTTCTGCTTATCGAGAAATTGGTCGAGTTCACGCGGCGAGATATTGATGCGTTGAATGACGTCGCGTTGCTGCAGCAGCTGGATCATCATTTCGCGCCTTACCGTTTCACGGTAAGCGCCATAGTCGATGCCTTGTGCAGCCAGCGCCGCCGGCAATTGAGCCAGCGAGATTTCATTGCGCTCGGCGACTTCGGCTAGCGCCTGGTTCAGATTTTCATCGTTGATACGGATGCCGGCGCGCTGCGCACGCTGCATCTGGATTTCCTGAAGGATCAAGCGCTCGAGAACCTGTTGGCGCAGCAGCCCCGCTGGCGGCATCTCGAGCCCCTGAGAGGTCAAGCGTTCAGTGACGAGCGCCACTTGCTCTTCGAGTTCGCTGCGCAGAACGACGCCGTCATTAACGACAGCCGCAACCCGATCGAGCATGACGCCACGATCGGAGAGGCTGCGGGTCTGGGCAACGACGGTTGTGCTGGCGATTGCCATGGTGATCAGACCGAGTCCGGTGATCACGACGAGCGGATTCAAGCGAGCGAGACGAAGGCTAGGATTCATGGTTTCGGTTCCGCGAAAAATCAACGGCTTACGCCGACAGAGGAGTATCCCCGAATTGCCTGCTCCAGAAAAGCATCGGCTGAGCTTCCGACACTGGCAAGCCCATTGAGTTCCAGCTGCAGGTAGATGCCGGTGTCCCGTTCGCCGGTGCGGGTGGATACGAACCGTCGACCGACCAGTCGTAGTCGCCAGCAACAGGCGCGATACTCGGTGCCCGCGAAGGTTTCGAGACTGCTTTTCTCGCGCAGGTCGTACACCGTGCGCCCAAAGGCATTCCAGCGCTTGCTGATCGGCCATGCACCCGACACCTCACCTTGTTCGAGACGGCGGTGCTGGTAGCGATAAGCGAAATTCAGCGCCCGCTCATCGTCGGGTCGATACTGCAGTCGGACTTGACTGCGCTCTTGGCGGGTTTCGGCGGTATTCCACTGCAGCGCCATATTGACGTTCCAGTTGCGCAGCATGTTGACCGCTACTTCGGCAAAAAGATCGGACTCGTTGCGGGTGCGCGCGCTTTCGTCGGCTAGGCGTATCCGCGGGGTGCGGAAGTAGAATGTTTGGCCGACCGTAGCCGAGACGTTTTGGCGGCCGCTGCTGCGGTCATAAAATCTTGCTGTTGTACCGAGGCTGATTTGGTTCGCATCGGCAACACGATCTTTGCCGACATAACGTTCGGTACGAAAGAGCTGAACGAAATCGAGATCGGGAACAGCGGTATCAAAAATCGGCAGTTCGTCCTGATCGCGATAGGGTGTCCAAAGATAAAGCAGTCGCGGTTCTAGTGTAATGCGCTGACGGCCTGCTGCGGGGTTGCGCTCGAGCAGCACGCCGGCGTCGAAAGCGGCGAACGGTAACGAGCGCTGCGGTGATGAGGCTTGCAAGGGGCCCGTGTTATCAAGCTCGTAACGGGTGTAGCGCCAGCCCGCACTCGGCTTTAAATAATATCCTGTGCCTTGCCAGTCGAGACCGACTCGCGGCGCAAGGTCGAGTCGCCAGCCCGTCACGCCGTGATCCCGATCGAAGTTGACGAGCTCGGAGTAGACTGCGGCATTGAACGGTAGCGAGCCCGTGGGTAGCTCGGCTTCCAACGTCAAGGCAGGCAGACGTGCGTAGGGTCGATCGATATCGCTCAGTGCGCTGTCAATGGTTTGGTACTGCTGGAATTCGCCGCGAAATCGCCAGTGATCATCAACGTAGCTGATTTGGGCGACGCGCTGCAGAAAGGCAGTGCTCGTTCCTTCCGAGCCAACAGCAAAGTCTTCAAAGTATTCGGCGTCGCTGACGCTCTGTGCGTTGAGGTCGACTTGCCAGCCAGCCGCGAGCTGTGTGCGGTGTGTGACTTGTAGCCAGTTTCGCCCATCGCCTTTCAGCGAATCGTTGGGCAGGTAGTTGACTTGCACCTCGCCATTATTGCGGCTGGTGAGATAACGAAATCGACCCTCGATATCGAGTCCGCGTCGGCCGTACAGCGTGGGCTTGAGTAAGAGATCGTAATTGGGCGCAAGGTTGAAGTAGTACGGCAGCGAGAATTCGACGCCGGCTCGCGTGTTGTAACCGATATTCGGGAACAAGAAACCGCTCTTGCGCTGGTCACCTAGTGGAAAAGAGATATACGGCAGATAGAGGATAGGCACGCCAAGAAACTCAACCGCGGCATTACGCCCTGTACCGTTGCGTGTGCGCGTATCAAGTTCGATCTCGCTGGCTCGGATGCGCCAATCGGGTTGCTCCTCTGGACAGGTGCTGAACCAAACATTCTGCAGCTGCGCCTTGCCATCGAGGCCAATGCGGATTGAATCGGCGGCACCGCGCGCGGGACGTTCCGGCAAGGCGAATGAGCCTGCTGCGATTTCTGCGCCGCCACTCGGCTGGTAACTGCCCGAACGGCCGCTGACCTCGAGCGTGCCGTCGCTATATCGGATGGCGCCATCGATGTGAAAACGGCGCGTGGCAGCGTCGTACTGCACATCTTCAGCCGATAAACGTCGTTTGCCTTGGCGAAGCTCGACGTCACCCACCAACGCGGCATCGCCGTCGAGCTCAAGCAGGGCGCCGTCACTACTGAGCTCGATGGGTGTGTCGTTTGCGGCATCGACGCTGGGCGGTGATGCTGCGACCGGTCGATCTGATGTGCGTTTTGCGTTCTCGGCTGCACTGGGAGCCGGACAGCGCAGCGGCGGTTCGACCGCCGCCGAAGTTGCGGTCGATGCAACGACCAGCAAGCAGCAGGCAAAGGGCAGGGCTGTGGGCAGCGACGGCATCAGAGCTGACATTATAATGATCGCCCTTTGGCAGCCTCTGGAAATCTGCGCCTCGTGTCCGACCTTCGTTTAGCTGCGTTGACGAGCTGGTTGCAGCACGATCTCTCACGGCCGGTTGAGCGGATCGAGGTCGCTTCGGCGGATGCAAGTTTTCGGCGCTATTTTCGTGCTTTCGCACCTAACGGCACATCAGTCATCGTGATGGACGCGCCACCGGATCGGGAGGATATCGGGCCGTACCTCAAGGTTTCGGGATTGCTGAGCTCGATCGGCGTACATGTGCCGGCGGTGTATGCGGTCGATCACCAGCGCGGTTTCATGTTATTGGAAGATTTGGGTAGCGAGCCTTATCTGCCGGCGCTGCGGGCGGGCCTGCGGGCCGATGCACTCTATGCCGAGGCGCTCGCCGCACTGATGCATATTCAAGTTCACGGTGGCGAGGCAGCAGGGCAGCTCGCCCCTTACGATGCTGCGACGTTGCAGCGCGAGCTTGCATTGTTGCCGGAGTGGTTTCTCGATCGGCATTTGGGGCTCGGGTTGTCGCCAGCCGAGAGCGATTTGCTGCAGAAAACTTTTGATTTTTTGATCGCCGAAGCGCTCGCTCAACCACAGGTTTTCGTGCATCGAGACTACCATTCACGCAACTTGATGGTCCTCGAGAAAGACGGTCCAGGCATCATCGATTTTCAGGATGCACTGCATGGTCCGATTGGTTACGACCTCGTGTCGTTACTCAAAGATTGCTACATCGCTTGGCCGCGTGCGCAGGTTGAGAGCTGGCTTCGCGATTATCGCCAGCAATTGCGTGCGAGTGGCTTTGTGAGCGGCGCCGGCGGCAGCGAGCGCGAGTTTTTGCGCTGGTTCGATCTAGTCGGCCTGCAACGGCACCTCAAGGTGCTCGGTATTTTTGCGCGGTTGTGGTGGCGCGACGGTAAACCCGGGTATCTCGACGATCTGCCGCTGACTTTGCGTTACGTCCAGGATACCTGCGCGCGTTACAGCGAGTTGCAGACCTTTGGTCGGTGGCTGGATGAGCGGGTGGCGCCCCATTTGGCGTTGGCAACCTTGCATGCCAAGGCGGCAACGCAGCCCACCGACCCCTATCGATGAGCGGCGAGCTGAGCCCTAGGAAGGCGATGATTCTGGCTGCGGGCCGCGGCGAGCGCATGCGGCCGCTGACCGATCACATGCCGAAGCCTCTGTTGCAGGTGGGCGGCCGCTCATTGCTCGCTTGGCATCTTGCGGCGCTGGCGCGTGCCGGCTTTCGTGAGGTTGTGATCAACCACGCCTATTTAGGTGGGCAGATTCCGGCCGCCCTGGGCGATGGCAGCGATTGGGACTTGAAGATTCACTACAGCGACGAAGGCGATGTGCCGCTCGAGACCGCAGGTGGCATTGTCAAGGCGCTGCCGCTACTCGGACCCGGTCCCTTTTTGTTGGTCAATGGCGACATCTGGACCGACTTCGACTTCGCTCGCTTACCGCCGCTCGATGACGAAGCCTTGGCCGCGCTCGTGCTGGTACCGAATCCACCTCAGCATCCGCGCGGCGATTTCGCTTTGTTGCCGAACGCCCACGACACGTTCGACGTCTTGGCCGACCCGCAGCGTTTGGCTGCAGAGGACTGTCCGCCACGCTACACCTATTCGGGTATGGGCGTTTACCGCCCTGAGATGTTCGCCGCTTGTGAGCCCGGACGATTGCCCTTGCTGCCGCTGCTGCGCGAAGCGGCTGCACTTGGGCGGCTGCGCGGCAGCCTTTACTGGGGCTCATGGTCGGACGTTGGTACGCCTCAGCGACTGCGCGAACTCGACGAGCGCTTGGCGGCGGCGGCTATCGGCTAAAGACTCGCGGCGATGGTCGGCGTAAACTTGCTCAATGAGCAAGGATAGTTCAGCAGCAGATCGCCTCGCCCAAATCGCAGTCGTCACGGAGCGACGCAGCGGTCAAAAATATCGTACTGAGCAAGGCTTCAGCGCAATCCGCGATGGCATCAAGGCAACGGCCGCAGCGCCCGCTCGGGTACCCGGTGGCAAGCCGCGTTGGCTTAAGGCGCCCCTTGCGACGGGTGTCAATTACGAGTGGGTGCGTAAGACCGTCAGAGAGCATCGGTTGGCCACCGTCTGCGAAGAGGCGAAGTGTCCCAATATCGGCGAGTGCTGGAACGCGGGTACCGCCACCATCATGCTGATGGGCGAAGTCTGTACCCGGGCGTGTCGATTCTGCGCCGTCGATACCGGTAATCCGCGCGGTTGGTTGGATCCCGAAGAGCCCGTGAACACCGCGCGCACCGTTGAATTGATGCGCTTGCGCTATGTCGTTTTGACCTCGGTTAATCGTGACGACTTGCCAGACGGGGGTGCAGCGCACTTTGCTGCGGCGGTGCGAGCCATCAAACAGGTCTCGCCCACGACCGCAGTCGAAGCGCTCACCCCTGATTTCCAAGGTGTGATGCGTGATGTCGAAACCGTAGTTGGCTCGGGTCTCGACGTATTTGCTCAAAATGTCGAGACGGTTGAGCGCTTGACTCATCCGGTACGCGATCCTCGCGCGGGTTATCGTCAGACGCTCGATGTCTTACAGCATGCCAAGCGCTATCGGCCCGATGTTTTGACCAAGACCAGTTTGATGCTCGGGCTCGGTGAAACCGAAGAAGAGATGATCGCCACAATGGACGACCTGCGTGCCGTTAACGTCGATTTGCTGACGCTCGGTCAGTATCTGCAGCCGACCGCCAATCATCTGCCCGTGGCGCGTTTCGTGACGCCGGAGCAGTTCGATCGCTATCGTGATTGGGCCTTGGCGCGGGGTTTTCGCGAATGTGTCTCGGGACCGTTAGTGCGCTCGAGCTATCGCGCAGAGCTTGCTTTACAGGGCAACAACGCCGGTCTCGATAATGTCGCACTCAACTCCAGCGCCAATCGTTCGTAATCTCGGTCGAGTCGCCTATCTGCCAACATGGCAGGCGATGCAGCGCTTTACCGACGAGCGCAGCGCCGAAACGCCTGATGAAATTTGGCTTCTGGAACATGACCCGGTTTTTACTTTGGGCATGAATGCCGATGATTCACATCTGCTCTCACCCGGTGACATACCGATCGTCAATGTCGATCGCGGTGGGCAAGTGACGTATCACGGACCGGGGCAGCTCGTGGTTTATCCTTTGATCGATCTCAAACGACGCAAACTCGGTGTGCGCGATATCGTCACGTTGCTCGAGCATTCGGTAATCAACTGCCTCGCGAGATACCAAATCTTAGCCGCGACGCGGCCGAAGGCACCCGGTGTGTACGTGGCAACATCAAAAATAGCGAGTGTTGGCATACGTGTTCGGCGTGGAGCGAGTTATCATGGCATCGCGTTGAATGTGGACATGGATCTTGAGCCTTTTCAGCGTATCAACCCCTGCGGCTATCGGGGGCTCGCGATGACTCACGTGGCAGCGCTAGGCGGGCCCAATGACGTCTGGCGGGTGGCCGCAGATCTTTTGGCCGAATTGCTCGAGCTGCTTTCGAGGGACCCCCATGACTAAGCCCACTGAAAAACAACTGCAAATGGTTCGCGACTTGCTGAGCTACATCGGCGAGGACCCGGCGCGCGAAGGCTTGCAGGAAACGCCAGCGAGATTTCTCAAGGCCTGGTCCGAATACACCCGCGGCTACCACGAAAAACCCGAAGACATCTTGAAGTCTTTCGAGGACGGTGCCGAGAGTGTCGATGAAATGGTGATCGTGCGCGACATCCCCGTTTACTCACTTTGTGAGCATCATCTCGCACCGTTCTTTGGCAAGGCTTATGTCGGCTACGTTCCCGATAAGCGTATTTTGGGTTTGTCAAAGATTTCGCGTTTGGTCGAGGTTTTTGCGCGACGCTTGCAGGTGCAAGAGCGTCTAACCAATCAGATCGCCGACGCGCTCAACGATAACTTGCAAGCGCTCGGTGTTGCAGTGGTGCTTGAGTGTCGCCACATGTGCATGGAATCTCGCGGCGTGCGTCACACTGGCACGGCAACGGTGACCTCTGCACTGCGTGGTTCGATCAAAACCAACGCCGATACGCGGCGCGAGTTTCTATCGCTGATCGGTCGCTGAGCCGCCGTCGGCGAACTCAGATCACCATCAACACGCCTTGGGTCGCGGCAAGGGCCTCGACCAGCCGGGTGACGTGATCGCGATCGCGCGCCACGATGGTGTAGGTGATAGAAACGAAGTTGCCGGCACCGCTCGCACGCTCACTGATGCGATCTGTCGTCAGGTCAGGCGTGTGTTCCAACACCAATTGGTCGATGCGGGGGCGAAAAGCAGGATCACTGCGGCCGACCACCTTGATTGGATAGTCGGTCGGGAATTGCAGTGGGCTTTGGTCTTCACCAAGGCTCATGCTGGAGCTCTTGCTGCAGTTGCTGGAATGCAGCCCACATCTTTTGCCAGACGGGGCCCGGCTTGCCTGTGCCGACGGGTTTGCCGTCGAGCAGTGTGACGGCTGAAACGCAGCGTGTGGCCGAGGCCAACCAAATTTCGTCCGCACTGCGCAGCTCGCGCTCGTCAACGTAGCGAGTTTCGCGTTTCAGGCCGTGACGATCGGCTAATTCTTCGACGACGCTGCGGGTGGTGCCAGGCAGGATCTCGTTGGAATCGGGAGGCGTCGTGATCACCCCGTCGATGACCACATGCACCGTCGAGGAGCTGGCTTCCATCACTCGATTGTCACGCAGCAAGATCGTTTCTTGCGCCCCTGCGTCGACGCTTTCCTGTCGCAGCAGGCAGTTCGCGAGCAAGGCCGTGGACTTGATATCACACCGCGCCCAGCGCGTATCCGCCGCTGTGGTGCAGGCAATGCCGTCGGTCAACTGTGCTGCGGTAAGTGGCGGTAACGGTGCGCAGAAGGCAAACACCGTAGGTGCGACATCCGGCAAGGGCGCATGGGATCGGCCAAATTCCATGCCGCGCGATACTTGAACGTAGACATACATGTCGCCGCCCCCATTGCGCGCCATGAGTTCGCACAACAGTTCTCGCCACTCGGCGCGGCTGTGTGGGTCACGGCAGCGCAGTTCACGCAGACTGCGGGCGAGCCGATCGAAATGTTCGGTAAAACGAAACGGTCGTCCGCGAAACACCGGTACGACCTCATAGGCCCCATCGCCGAACAGAAAGCCGCGATCGAGTGGCGAGATCTTCGCCTCGCGAAGCAGGGGCCACTCGCCATTCAGGTGACAGACGGCAAATGGATCAGCCATGCGCTTTACCTCGACCAGAGTGCGAAGGTATCGCGTATCGACGCCCAGATTCCGCCGGACGCTATCTCGTCGGTAGCCACCAGCGGTACTCGGCGGATGACCGTTTCACCGTCGAGCACACGCATTTCGCCGACCGTCTGGCCTGATTTGATGGGCGCGATCAACGGCTCATTCAAGCTTGTTGAAATTTTGAGGCGTGAGGCGGTACCTCTCGCAGCGGTGACGGCCACATTACGCGCTGGCGCCACGGCGACGTATTGCTCGCTGCCCTTGTAGACTCGAGGCTTCAAGACCATCTCGCCGGCCTTTCGCAGGGTCACGGTTTCGTAGAACGCGAAGCCATAGTTAAGCAGTGCAGCGCTCGCTTGTTCACGCACTCGCGGCGACTTGGTGCCAAAGACCACCGCGATCATCCGCGTGCCGTCGCGACTGGCTGAGCTTGCAAGGTTGTAGCCGGCGCTCTCGGTGTAGCCCGTCTTGATGCCATCGACCGTCGGGTCTTTGTAGAGCAGACCGTTACGATTGCCTTGTTTGATGTTGTTCCACTCGAAATCGCGCTGCGAATACCAGCGGTAATACTGTGGAAACTCGCTGATCAAAGCGCGCGACAAGATCGCCACATCACGCGGTGTCGTGTAGAGCGCCGGGTCCGGCAGGCCGGACGCGTTGGTGAAGTTCGAGTTCTTCATGCCAAGGCGCCGGGCTTCTTTGGTCATCAGTTGCCCGAACGTCTCTTCTGAACCCGCAAGACGCTCAGCGAGGGCGAGTGCAGCATCGTTGCCGGATTGCACGATCATGCCTTGCAGCAAAACCTCGACGGGTACGCGATCGCCGACCTTGAGAAAGGTGCGCGAGCCTTGAGCACGCCAGGCGCGCTCGCTGACGGGAACGAGCTCATCGAGTTTCAGTCGACCGTCCTTAAGCGCCCGAAAGGTAACGTACGCCGTCATCAGTTTCGTGATGCTGGCAGGCTCGGCGCGATCGTCAGCACGCTCGCTGGCGATAACTCGCCCCGAGGCCTGATCCATCAGGATGTACGCCGGGGCATCAACCTTAGGTGGTGGTGGAACGGTAATGGCCAGTGCCGAGGGCACCATTAACAGAGACAGCAATAGGACGCGTGCGATCAAAATCGTTCTCCGCAAAAAGTACCCACAGTTTAAACCGTGTTGGACTGGTTGACCTTGCGATCAGTTCACTCGTGTGCCGGTCGAGCGTCGGGCACACCCGCCGCGCGCAAGCGTTCGATCAGGGCGTCTGCTTCGCTGGCGTTGCCGATGGGACCCACCTGCACTCGAAACAGATTGCGATCGCCGACACGCGCTTCACGAATGAGGATATTGCGGATGCCTGCGCCCTGCAGACGTGCCACCATCGCTTCGGCGTTGACGCGGGTCGAGAACGCGCCAGCCTGCAGGAATCGGGTGACCGTCACGGGCGGAGCGCTGTCGATAGTGGTCGATGCTGCCGGCATATCTCGCGGTCTTACGGCCGCCGTGCGTGGTTCTTCGCCGGGTTCCAACACACGAATTTCAACGGGCGCCGTACCGCTGCGAATCATGTCGAGCTTCCAGGCTGCCGTATACGAAAGATCGATGATGCGATCGCCGACGAAGGGGCCGCGATCGTTGACGCGAACCACGATCGAGCGACCATTGCCGAGATGAGTGACGCGGACATAGGCCGGAATGGGGATCGACTTGTGCGCTGCAGTCATGGCGTACATGTCGTAGGGTTCGCCACTCGAGGTGCGCTCGCCGTGAAAGCCAGGGCCGTACCATGACGCGAGACCGCGCTCGACGTGGCCGCGCGCCGATTGCTTCACGTAATAGGTCTTCCCGAACACCACGTAGCTTGCCGGGTTGCCATAGCGGCTGCGCGGCTCGGCTCGCGGTACGGCGTCAGGTATCGAGTCGAGATCACGCGGCGGTGTTGGCAGCGTGATGGGTGGTGGCTTCTTGGCCGGCGTCGAGGGTGGCGGCGCGGGAATTGATCCGCCGCGCCACAACGCACAGCCCGAGACCAGCGTCGAGACCAGCAGCGCGGTCGCAAAAAGTCTGAGGTTACGATTCATGGCGCCCCGGCTGTCGTGGGGCGCTGTAGTGCGGCGGCCAGATCGTTGACGGCCATGGCGTACAGCACGCTACGGTTATAGCGGGTGATCACTCGGAAGTTGTGCAGACCGATACGTGCCGCGGGGCCGGCCGCTGTTTCAGCGGGCACCAGCATGGCGCGAGTTTCCGGTTTGAGCGACGTGTTGAAGTCCACGCCTTGAGCGCGCAGGGTCGCCAGCGTGTGATTGAGTTCAAGATTGCGCCGCTCCAGCGTGGCAGCCAAGGCTTCGGGTAGCTCGGTCGTTTCAAGCAAAACCGGTTCTCCGGGCTTCCAGTCGTGGGCGACGAAATAGTTGGCGACACTCGCGATGACGTCGTCCCAATCGTCGAACAAATCACGACGCTGATTGTCTTGGCCATCGAGTGGGCCGTTGACGGCGAAGCGGCGATAGCTTGAAGGCATAAACTGCGGAGCGCCCATGGCGCCTGCGTAGGAACCGAGCAGCGCGGTCGGATCGAGAGACTCTTCACGAGTCATGAGGATGAAGTGCTCGAGTTCCGAGCGGAAGAACTCCGCCCGACGTGGATAATCGAAGCCGAGTGTCATCAGCGCATCGAGCACCCGCCACGAACCCTTGTTTCGACCATAGTTGGTTTCGATTCCGATGATCGCGACGATGATTGCCGCGTCCACTCCGGTCAGTGTCGCGGTACGTTGCAGGCGCTCGTGGTGTGTCTTCCAGAACTCGCTGCCGCGCGCGATGCGATCGGCGCTGACGAGCCGCGCCTTATAGGCATCCCAGGTCAGCACAGTCTCGGCCGGTCGGGTCATCGCTTCGATGATTCGTGGTTGATGCAAGCCAGCTGCGAGGATGGTGCGGACGCTGTCGCGCGATAAGGCGTGACGACTCGAAACATCATCGATGAATTTACGAATGTCAGCACGCTCAAGATCGAAGGGGCGCGGTGACTCGAGCGTAGCGGTTGGCGCTGCGGGCGTCGGGGCAGAGGCGCTCAGTGTCGCCGCGTTCGGGAGTGCCGCGGTCGGTGTTGCCGCCGCTGCAGGAGGTACCGTTTGCGAGGTGGCGCAACTCGACAGCAGCAGCGCCGCCAGAGACAGTATGAATTTAAATGAGCGCGAGCAGATCACGCAGCTAACTTCCTGTTCGCGTACAACGACATCAGCATACCGAAGCCGGCGAGCAGGGTCACCATCGAAGTGCCGCCGTAGCTTACGAGTGGCAACGGCACGCCGACCACTGGCAACAAGCCGCTGACCATGCCGGCGTTGATGAAGACATACACGAAAAAAATTGCGCCGAGGCTGCCTGAGAGCAGTCGCGCGAAGGTGTCGCGCATCTGTGAGGCGAGAAACAAGGCTCTTAACACCACGAACAGATACAAGCCGAGCAGTATCAGTATGCCGAATAGTCCGAGCTCTTCACCGATGACTGCTAGAACGAAATCGGTGGTGCGCTCGGGCAGGAACTCGAGTTGCCCTTGTGTCCCCTTCAGATAGCCTTTACCAAAGAATCCGCCTGAGCCTAACGCGATGGTTGATTGGATGATGTGGTAACCCGCACCGAGCGGATCTGCTGACGGGTCGAGAAACGTGAGTACGCGCTGGCGTTGGTAATCGTGCAGAAAGTTCCAACCGACTACGGCAGCGGCGATTCCGCTTACGGCGAGTGCGCTGATGATGCGAACTCCGAGGCCGCCGAGCAGCACGACGAGTAATCCTGAGAACATGATCAATAGACCTGTTCCCAAGTCGGGTTGTATGACGGTCAGCGTTGTCGGCAGCAGAATAATGATTGAGAGTTGCGCCAGCGTCTTGCCGTCCGGTGGTAACGAGCGCTCGCGTAGCAGTAGTGCACAGGCCATCGGGACGGCGATCTTCATCAGTTCCGAGGGTTGGAATCGAACCAAGCCGAGGTCGAGCCAGCGCTGTGCGCCCTTGCCCGTGTAGCCAATGGCATCAACGACAATCAGCAACACGAGACCAAGCCCATAGAGCCAAGGTGTCAAGCGCCGCAATGAGCCGGGTCGCAGCTGTGCAAGCGCCAACATCAGTACGGCACCAATAGCAAGACGAGTGCTGCCGCGGATCACCGAGCCGAGGTCGCCACCCGATGAGCTGTAGAGAATCAATTGGCCATAAAGCGCAATCGCGCCGAGTCCGATGAGCAGCGGGCCGTCGAGTCGCAGCGCACCGAGAATTTGCGCAGTGCGAGTCAGGGTACGTTTAGTCGTACTGTCGACATCTTCACGCAGCATGGTTACTCGCCCTCGGCCGTGCTCACGTTGGCGCTCATGCCTTGTGGCATGACGAACTTACGCAGCAAGTGAGCATCCATGATCGCACGGGCGATGGGCGCTGCAGTGCCGCTGCCGCTGCGGCCATTTTCCACCAGCACGACTACTACGATGCGCGGCGCTTCGATCGGTGCAAAAGCGACGAACCAGGCATGATCGCGCAGCCTCTCGGCGATCGCAGCTTCGTTATAACGGGCATTCTGTGCAACGCTGAAGACCTGTGCGGTACCGGTCTTGCCGGCGATGCTGTAAGGCGCACCTAGCGCTGAGCGCGAGGCGGTACCGCCTTGCATCACGGCCCGCATGCCATCAATCGCGTGATCCCAGTGCACGGCCTCACGCAACTGCACCGGAGGCAGTTCTTCGGTTGGCAGAGTTTTAACTTCACGACTGATTGGGTCACGAATAGCCGTCACCAACCGCGGTTTGAAGTGACGCCCGCGGTTGGCGAGGATCGCAGTCATCTGCGCGACTTGCAGCGGCGTGCTCGTCATGTAGCCCTGACCGATACCGAAGATGACGGTTTCGCCTGGAAACCATACCTGATCACGGCGTTGCTTGAATGCGCCGCGCTTCCATTCGGCCGAGGGCAGGATGCCCGCTTTCTCGCCACCGACGTCGATGCCCGTGGTGCCACCGAGAGCAAAGCGGGCGAGAAAATCGTGCAGTCGCTTTACTCCGAGTTGGTCGGCCAAAGCATAGAAATAAGGATCACAGGATTGGGCAATGGCGGTGATCAGATCGACATCGCCGTGACCGCGCGGTTGCCAATCGCGGAAGCGGTGGCTGCTGCCGGGCAGCGAAAAATAACCGGGGCAGAAACGCGTTTCACGTAATTTGACGAGGCCGTGCTCAAGGCCCGCCATAGCGACCACCGGTTTGATCGTTGAGCCAGGTGGATAGGTGCCGCTCAAGGCGCGGTTGAACAGGGGGCGGTCCGGGTTCTCGTTCAATTCTTTGAACTCGGGTCGGGTGAGCCCGCGTGCAAAACCGTTAGGGTCGAAACCCGGGCGACTGACCAAGGCCAGTATCTCACCGTTATTCGGGTCGAGCGCCACGATGGCCGCGCGGCGATCTTTGACCCAAGCCTCAGCAACGCGCTGTACTTCCAAGTCGAGGCTTAGGAAGAGATCTTGCCCGGGATCGCCCGGTATATTACGGAGCGCAGGCTCGAGCACGCCGAGTTTTTCGACCGAGCGCCCGCGGGCGTTGACCATGATTTCGCGACGACCATTACGACCCCGCAAGAAATCTTCGAACGCCGCTTCGACACCGACTTTACCGATGGTCGATGAGCCGGCATAGGCTTCGCGATCGATTCGTTCCAAGTCTTTTTCCGAGATCGTGCCGACATAACCCAGGGCATGAACCGCGATTTCGCCTTGTGGGTAGTACCGTGCAGTGCGGGTACGAATGTCGACGCCGGGAAACTCAAATCGATGTACGCCAAAGCGCGCCATGTCGGTGTCGGTCAAGCGCAAGCGTATGGGCACGCTATCGAATGCTCGTCGCGAGCGAATAATGCGCTTGACGTCGTCGATGTCGTCGCTCGCGAGCAGCCCGATTTCGGCTAGACGCCGCAGCGTATCGTCGATGTTTGGAACCTGTTCGGGTACCAGCTCGAGCTGATAAGCGGGCTGATTCTCCGCAAGTATCGCCCCGTCCCGATCGTAGATGATGCCGCGGGCTGCGGGCAGTGCTTCGATGCGCACCTGATTGCCGGTCGCAAGGTTCGTGTAGTGCTCATGGCGGATCACTTGCAACCAGAAAAGCCGGCCAATGAGCACGAGCGCGAGCGCGATGACGACCACCATCGCTGCGATGCTGCGCTGTTCGAACAGGCGCTCTTCGCGCCATAAATCTTTGATGCGGGCGCCGAGTCGCATGCCGATCAGCGTCGAGAGCTGGCTGGATCAATGCCGAGCCAATCGATGACCACGGGCCAGAGCACCGTACCGACGACGACCGGCAACAGGCGTATCCAGCCATTGACCGCATGACCCGTCCAGCCGTTGATGGCGAGAATCACCAGCTCCCACAGCAGCAAGAGTCCGCCGACATACAACGCTTGCTCAAACATCGGCTTGTTACGAATGATGAGATGCTGACGAATGGCTACATAAGCGATCAGCGAGGTTGCGAGCGCATGCTGACCGAGAACCACCCCGAGATAGGCATCGAGAGCGAGCCCGACCGCGAAGCCCAAACCTATTCCGCCCAAGGTGGGTGATGAGATCGACCAGAAGATCACCATTAGTACCGCAAACGAAGGGCGAAACAGCGCAAGTACAGCAGGTAGCGGCACGACTTGCAGGATGAAGCCAAGAGAAATGCCCGCGAAGGCTTTGCGGCGCAAACTCCAGCGTCTCACGGCGAGCTGCCAGGGGTTAGTTTTTGCACCTCGATGGTTCGGGCGCTCGGGTCGCCACCGCTGCGAGCGCGCGAGTCGTTAGGCGCGGCTGGGTGGTCGGCGCGAAACCACAGTAGCGACACCACGCGTTGCTGGGTGAAATCAGCGAGCACCGTTGCGCTGACGCGGGCGAGTGCTGAGCCGCCGTCACGCCTGACTTCGCTGACTACCGCCACAGGGTAGCCAGCAGGAAACACGCCGCCCGAGCCCGACGTTACTAGGAGGTCATCTTTTTCGATGTCGGTCTGCAGTGGCAGGAAGGGTAGGTCGAGCGTATCGCTGCGTCCCGTTCCGACCGCGAGCGTACGCACACCTGTGCGCAAGATTTCGACCGGCACCGCATGTTCAGGGTCGGTGATCAAAATAATCTCGGAGCTCCAGGGGCCGACGCGCAGCGTTTGTCCCAGTAGTCCCTGGCTTGCGACCACGGTTTGCTTCTCGTAAAGGCCGTTGATGGCACCGCGATCGATGGTCAGCCGTTGGCGCTGGCGGTTGGATTCGCTGCTGATGATCTGCGCTGGCAACCAACGCTCGACAACGTCGACGGGCGGGCGCGAGAGCTGCCTTAGAGTCGCGTTTTCGCTCTCGAGACTTTGGCGTCGCAACGCTTGGATCTGCAGCACTTTGATGCGTTCCCGCAGCTGCTCGTTTTCCGCCTGCAGGGCTGCGCGTTCGGTGAACAGTTCGCGAGTCCAACGCCAGGCTACGGTTGGTGAGTTGAGTGCGAGCTCAAGCGGATAAGCCGCCGCTTGCAACCCGTAACGTACGCTATCAAGCCAGCCGCCGCGCTGATCAAGGTACATCAGAGCAACAGCCAAGAAGGCGTAGACCACGAAGCGTAGTCCGGCCGGAGTACCACGCGTTGAAACGTTGCGGCTGACGTCGCGGTTATTCAAGCCCGAAATGGCCGGGGCCGAGCTCGTCCATCAGCTCGAGGATTCGACCGCCGCCACGGGCAACGCAGGTCAGCGGGTCCTCGGCGATGACCACCGGCACGCCGGTCTCCTCGGTGATGAGCTTGTCGATGTCGCGCAGCAGTGCGCCGCCACCGGTCACGACGATGCCGCGATCGGCAACGTCCGAGCCAAGCTCGGGTGGCGTTTGTTCGAGCGCTTGTTTCACTGCGCCGACGATGCCCTGCAGTGGTTCCTGCAGCGCTTCGAGAATCTCGTTGCTGTTGAGCGTGAACGCGCGCGGCACACCCTCGGAGAGATTGCGACCCTTGACCGAGATCTCACGTACGGTCTGACCGGGATAGGCCGAACCGATTTCGATCTTGATACGCTCGGCAGTCGTCTCGCCGATCAGAATGCCGTAATTGCGCCGCACGTAGTTCATGATGGCTTCGTCGAAGCGATCGCCACCGATGCGCGCCGACTGTGCGTAGACGATGCCGTTGAGCGAGATGACTGCGACTTCGGAAGTGCCACCGCCGATGTCGAGCACCATGGAGCCGCGCGCTTCTTGTACCGGAAGACCTGCCCCGACCGCAGCGGCCATCGGCTCACTCACGATGCCGACCGTGCGAGCGCCAGCGCCTTCGGCCGATTCGCGGATGGCGCGACGTTCGACTTGGGTAGAGCCCACTGGCACACAAACGAGCACGCGCGGCGAGGGTTTCAACAGTCGGTTGTCGTGCACTTTGCCGATGAAGTGCTGCAGCATCTTTTCGGTATAGGTGAAGTCGGCGATGACGCCGTCTTTCATCGGGCGCACGGCTGTGATGTTCCCCGGCGTGCGGCCGAGCATCATCTTGGCGTCGGCGCCAACGGCCACGATGACCTTGCCGCCCCGGCTGTAGTCATCCTGTACGGCGACCACCGACGGCTCGTTGAGCACGATGCCGCGATCGCGCACGTAAATGAGGGTATTGGCCGTGCCCAGGTCGATCGACAGATCGCTGGAGAAGTAGCCGCGCAGACGTTTGAACATGGGATAGGCGCCGAGCAGGAAAACGCCGGGAAATGTAGCAATCTCGGCGATCTTCCACAAGGCGAGGATGTTATGATGTCAAGCTTCGTTTCCGGCGGTTTCACCGCCGAGAAGCCCTCCTTACCAGCCATTATCAGGGTCGCTTCATGAGCCTCACCCGTGCCGACATCGAAAACATCGCGCGGCTAGCGCGTCTCGAACTCACCGAGGCCGAAATACCGGTCTATGTAGATTCGCTGTCTCGGATCTTCGCCTTCGTCGGTGAACTCGACGATGCGCCGACCGAGGGCATTGCGCCGATGGCGCATCCCTTACCGGGTCTCGCCCAGCGCCTGCGAGCCGACGAGGTCGCCGAAGAGAACCGTCGCGACCTCTACCAGCAAAACGCCCCCAAGGTCGAAGCCGGGCTCTATCTCGTACCCAAGGTGATCGAATGAGCGCCCCTGCTGCAACTGTTGCCGAGCTGGCGCGCGGGCTGGCCGAAGGCCGCTATTCCAGCGTTGAACTGACTAAGAGTTATCTCGAACGCATTGCTGCGGCCCAGCCGGGGCTGAACGCCTTTGTGACCATCACTGGCGAATCGGCGCTCGCTGCCGCTGCTGCTGCCGACGCCACTCGCGCTGCGGGTCGTGCTGGTGCTTTGACGGGCGTGCCGATCGCTCACAAGGACATTTTCTGTACCGAGGGCGTGCTCACGACATGCGGCTCGAAAATGCTCGCGAACTTCGTTTCCCCCTATGACGCCACGGTGGTGCGCCAGCTGCGCGCTGCCGGCACCGTCATGCTCGGCAAGCTCAACATGGACGAGTTCGCCATGGGCTCGTCGAACGAGACCAGCTATTTCGGCGCGGTCCATAATCCGTGGAATACCGAGATGGTCCCCGGCGGTTCGTCCGGCGGTTCGGCGGCAGCGGTGGCCGCGCGCATCTCGCCGGCGGCAACGGCGACCGACACGGGCGGGTCCATCCGTCAGCCGGCAGCGCTCTGTGGCGTCACCGGCATCAAGCCAACCTATGGTCGCGTCAGCCGCTACGGCATGATCGCCTTTGCCTCGAGCCTCGATCAGGCGGGCTTGATCACCGTCAGCGCCGAGGATGCTGCCCTGCTGCTCGGGCCGATGTCAGGCTTCGACCCGCGCGATTCGACCAGCGTCGAGTCGCCCGTTCCCGATTACACCCGCACACTCGGCGATTCACTCGAGGGCTTGACGATCGGTATCGTCAAAGAATTCTTCGACAAGGGTCTCGATGGCGAGTGTGAAGCGCGTATCCGTGAGGCGCTGCGGGTTTACGAAAAACTCGGCGCCACCTTGCGCGAGGTGAGCTGCCCGAATTTGCCGCTGTCGGTGCCGACTTACTATGTCGTCGCGCCCGCCGAGTGCTCATCGAACCTGGCGCGCTTTGATGGCGTGCGTTTTGGTTACCGCTGCGAGTCACCCAAAAATCTGGCAGACCTCTATATGCGATCGCGCGGCGAGGGCTTCGGGCCCGAGGTCAAGCGCCGCATCATGACCGGCACCTATGTGCTCTCTGCTGGTTATTACGATGCCTATTACCTCAAGGCGCAACGCGTTCGGCAGCTGATCAGCGCCGACTTCGCACGTGCTTTTGGCGAAGTCGATTTGCTGCTTGGTCCAACTTCGCCGACACCGGCGTTCAAGATCGGCGCGAAGAGCGACGACCCGATCACCATGTATCTGAACGACATCTATACCATCGGTGCCAATCTCGCTGGTCTACCCGGCATATCTTTGCCCTGTGGGTTCGTTGGCGGTCTGCCGGTCGGGCTGCAATTGATCGGACCGCATTTCTCCGAGGCCCGCATGCTGAATGCGGCCCATCGCTATCAACTCGAGACCGACTGGCATCTGCAGGTGCCGGCGGCTTTCGCCTGAGGTTCCGCCATGGAATGGGAAACCGTCATTGGCCTTGAAATCCACGCGCAGTTGGCCACGCGCTCAAAGATTTTTTCCGGCTCGGCAACCGCCTACGGCGCTGAGCCCAACACTCAGGCGAATCTTGTCGACCTTGGTTATCCGGGCGTCTTGCCGGTGCTCAACGCCGAGGCTGTACGCATGGCGGTACGCTTTGGTCTTGCGATCGGTGCACGCATTGCGCCGCGCTCGGTGTTCGCGCGTAAGAACTATTTCTACCCCGATCTACCTAAGGGCTATCAGATCAGCCAGTACGAACTACCGATCGTGGCCGAGGGCACGCTCGACATCGTGCTCGAGGATGGTTCACGCAAGCGCATTGGTATCACTCGGGCCCACCTCGAAGAAGATGCCGGCAAGTCTCTGCACGAGGGTTTGCCGGGTTTCAGCGGCATCGATCTCAATCGTGCCGGTACCCCTTTGATCGAGATCGTCAGCGAACCCGACATGCGCTCGGCCAAGGAAGCCGTGGCGTACATGAAGAAAATCCATACGTTGGTGCGCTATCTCGAGATTTGTGACGGCAACATGCAGGAAGGATCTTTCCGCTGCGATGCCAACGTTTCGGTTCGGCCCAAGGGCGCCGATAAATTTGGTACCCGCGCTGAAATCAAGAACCTCAACTCCTTCCGCTTCGTCGAGAAGGCCATCAACTATGAAATCGAGCGGCAGATCGAACTGATCGAGAGCGGCGGTAAAGTCGTGCAGGAAACGCGGCTGTACGATCCGGACAAGGGCGAAACCCGGTCGATGCGTTCGAAGGAAGAGGCTAACGATTACCGTTATTTCCCCGATCCCGATTTACTGCCGGTGGTGCTCGATGACGACATCATCGAGAAAGTACGCGCGGCCTTGCCTGAACTGCCTGATGAAAAGGCGGCGCGCTTCGAGCGCGATTACGGGCTCACCGAGTATGACGCGGGTGTGTTGACCGCAAGTCGAGAGCTCAGCGCGTTTTACGAGGATGTTGTCGCTAGGGTCGGCAAGGAGCCCAAGCTCTGTGCCAATTGGGTCATGGGCGACCTGTCGGCTTTTCTCAATAAAGATGGTCTCGAGATTACCGAGTCCAAGGTCGACGCTGCGGCGCTCGCCGGGCTCGTGGGTCGTATCGTCGATAACACCATCTCGGGCAAGATCGCCAAAGATGTTTTTGAGGCGATGTGGAGTTCTGGTGATGATGCCGACACCATCATCGAGCGTCAGGGTCTGCGCCAGATCACCGACACCAGTGCGATCGAAGCGGCCATCGATGATGTCATGGCACGCAACCCCGGTCAGCTCGCCGATTATCGATCCGGCAAGGACAAGCTGTTTGGCTTTTTTGTCGGCCAGGTGATGAAAGCGACGGGCGGCAAGGCGAACCCGGCGCAACTTAACGACTTGCTGAAGAAGAAGCTCGCCGGTTGAGCGTACTCGAACGACATTTCGATCTCGTTCGACGCTTCACCGTCGAACATCAGGCCGTACGCGGTCAGTGGGTGCGTCTTGGCCCCGCATGGCTTGCGCTGCGTGAGCACGCCGATTACCCAGAGGCTGTTCGGCATTTGCTTGGCGAGGCCGTTGCGGCGGTGGTCTTGTTGGCATCGACCCTGAAGTTCGAAGGCGAACTCACGCTGCAGTTGCAAGGTGACGGCGCGGTGCGACTGCTCGTCGTCCAATGTACCCATGACTTTCGGGTGCGCGGGGTCGCGCGTTTCGATCGTGCGCGAGTCGAGTCGGCCCGCGATTTCACCGCGCTTGCCGGTCAGGGACAGATCGTGGTCACGGTCGAGGCCGATCGCGCGGCCTCGCGTTACCAAGGCATCGTTCCGATCGACCCCGCATCACTTGCCGCCTCGCTCGAACACTACTTTGCGACATCGGAACAATTACCGACTCGCATCGTGCTCGCGGCCGATGATGCCGGAGCTGCTGGTGTGCTCGTGCAGCGCATGCCGCAGCAGGGTGGGATCATCGGAACCGATTCAGCCTCGTCAGCGGCCTCACGCGAGACCGAGAGCTGGACGACTTACGAGCAGGCCGGCGCGGCACTCGGTCATTTGCATGCCGACGAATTGTTGGCGCGACCCGCCAATGATCTCATGCAGCGGGTGTTTGCCGGACTCGATCTGCGCTTGCACGATTCACAACCGGTTACGTTTCGTTGCCGCTGCAGTGCAGAGCGGGTCTCGGGCATGCTGC
>Ga0169931_10004087_pt1 | contig 22859 bp, 17 predicted proteins | sample Kivu_15m_20L_FD_129675 | JGI IMG/M metagenome (GOLD analysis project Ga0169931, IMG submission 129675) | Freshwater microbial communities from Lake Kivu, Western Province, Rwanda to study Microbial Dark Matter (Phase II) - Kivu_15m_20L... | ecosystem: Environmental > Aquatic > Freshwater > Lake...
CTCCTCCTCCTCCTCCGCCTCCTCCTCCTCAGGCAGCGAAAACCGTACCATTGCATCCTGGCGAGGCAGCAGGCCCCGCGGATGCAATTCTCCGCTGGGAGGCGATCCGCCAGAACTTCCTTCAGAACGATGGCAGAGATCTTGTTGAGTCGGAAGTTGACCATCCCCCCGTCGGCCGCTCGCAGCAGCCGCAACTGGAGCCGGCTGGGCGTCCGATTGTCGCACTGGCGACGGCCGCGCGGAATGCCGCGGAACTTTCCGACAGTGAATTTGCCGACATACTTCCCGAACCTCTTGACATTGATCAGGTGCCGGACAGCGATCTTCGCGATATTTTTCTGAGTCGTGAGCGACTGCTGGCTGAGCTGATTGGCCGATATCGTCGGCGTCGTGAGCATCAGCAGGAGCTGCTGAGTGCTGAGCAGTTGCGGGGGCTGCACAGTCAATTGCCGAGTGACCTTGAAACGCTCGTCAACGCCTCGCTTCGCCGCATCGATGAGCTGACGCGGCTCAGTGAGCTCGAACTGGCCTTTGAACGGGCACGGCTTTCAAGAGAACGCAAGCAGCTGGAACAAAGCCGGTTCCTTCTGGAAAACCACGCACGGCAACTGGGACTCACGCTGAATGCAGACGGGACAATGTCCCGCAGTGATGATTCGAGCGGACGTCCGGCAGGCCGACGCTGGCTTGGAAAGCTCGGTTTTGGCAGCCCGAATAACTCGGGAAGAGATCCGCAGCGACGTCCTTAAACCATGTTCGCTTGCATCCTGTCGCTGCCCTGCCAGAATCCGCATCTCGGTCATTTCTCCGCTCGTTGTCCCTTCGAAAGGCAATCCCACATGCCTGCGCGTTTCCCTGCCGCCTTTGTCGCCTGCTTGTGTGTGCTCGGCAGCTGCATTCCATGCTTCGCAGCAGATCGACTGGTTCTGGAACCCGTCGGCGAATCCAAAGGTCATATTGTGCTTGTCTCCGGTGACGAGGAATACCGTTCCGAGGAAGTCATGCCAATGCTCGGCAAAATCCTCAGCATACATCATGGCTTCCGCTGCACGGTGCTCTTTGCCTTTGGCCCCGGAGATGCGGACTACATCGACTCCAACAATCAGGATGGGCTCCGTGGCCTCGATGCCCTTGAAAACGCCGACCTGATGATCATCGCCACCCGTTTTCGCCATCCCAGTGCCGAGCAGGCTGCTCATATCACGAAGTTCCTGCAGGCCGGGAAGCCGGTAATCGGACTGCGCACGGCCACTCACGCATTTCGCGGCGGCGAAAAGTTCGGCGAATCGCTCACATTTGATCAGTTCGGTCGCCAGATACTTGGCGAACAATGGGTTTCACACCACGGCCATCACAAAGTGGAAGGAGCTCGCAGCGTTGTTGAACCCGGCGCCGAGAATCATCCGGTGCTGCAGAGTGTTGGTGAAATCTTTGCCCCAAGCGACGTGTATGGTGTCATCCATCTCACTGAGAAGGATCAAATCGTACTCCGTGGAGCCATCACCGAAACACTTGACCCCGCCTCGAAAACTCTTGCCGACGACAAACGCAATCAACCCATGCAGCCGCTCGCCTGGTTCCACGACTACAAGCTTTCCGATGGCAAGCCCGGGCGATCCTTCTGCACTACGGCCGGAGCAGCCGTTGACTTCGTTGATGAAGACCTGCGACGACTCATCGTCAACGCCGCCTTCGTCCTCACTGGCAAAGAACTGCCATTCAAAGCCAACGTCGAATATGTTGACCCCTTCTATCCAACTTTCTACGGCTTCATCAACGATGGCAATTACTATAAAACAATGAATCTTAAACCCGAAGATTTCGGCGTCGGCAAGGCTCCCCATCGTGCTGACCCGCCAGGCACCCCAAAGTGGCCCCACAGGCCCGTGCCAAAACAGTCAGCCAACTGATCCAGTGCCGGCAGAAGCCTCATTCAAAGAGCACCCCTGACTGCAGGCGACTGAAAAACTGACCTCGCGATATGACCGTCCCAAACCCCGCTGATCGCGCTGCCTCAAGCCGCGCCGTATGCACATGCGGCCCAAATGCAATCGCACGCCCAAGAACCTCAGCCATCGCACGCGTTGCGATGGCCTGAGGATCAGCATCGGCTGCGGACAGGTCCAGGCAGAACAACGTGTCCGCTGTCTGCAGATACTCAGTCGCCCCCTCTGGACTCATCACACTCTGAAAGCCAAGCCCCGCCTGACGCGCTGCGTGCCCAGCAGTACTCACGAGCATCAGGTCGGAGGAATACAGGACCAGAGTCCCAGACATGAAATCTCCAGTCAACGGCTTAGAAAACGGACTGCTGCCTGCTCTTCATGATGCGTCGTGCTGATCATGGCTGTGGTCATGATCATGGTGATGGTCGTGGCTGTGGTCGTGGCTGTGGTCGTGGTGGTGATCGTGGCTGTGATCGTGGTGGTGGTCGTGGTGGTGATGATCGTGGCTGTCGGTCAGCATCGTTTCCGGATGCGTGGGAGCGGCTTGTTTCTGTCGGGCGATCCACGAGGCTTCAGCGGCTCTGTAGACATCGCGAAGCGGAACTCCCGCAGCGGCGGCCAGTTGGGCACAGGCATCAAATTCCGGGGCGAACGACAATTCGCCGGCGTTGTTCCAGGCCTGTTTACCGGCGACGGGACCCCACGGAGTTTGAACTTCGGCGGGTGCGCGGCTGCGAATGGAGCGTTCGACGGTGAGTCGGCGGATTCCCAGTGTGCCGGTTTCACGGAAGAGCACTTGTTCCAATCGCTGAGTGTCCGCAGGTCGACAGAGGGTGCTGAGGAGTACGCCGGGACGGTCCTTTTTCATCTGAGCTGCGACTGTGAAAACATCGAGTGCTCCACTCTTCATCAGACGTTCACGGGTATAGCCGATGACTTCCGGCGTGACATCGTCGAGATTGGTTTCAAGGAGCACGACGATGTCTGTTTCAGCGGCAGTGGCTGGAACGGGGCTGCCGATGAAGATTCGCAGGATGTTTGCGCGGCCGGGAAAGTCTTTCATTCCACAGCCGCAGCCGATGGCGGAGATCGTGAAGGCCGGCATGGATCCGAAGGAGTCTGCAAGGGTTCTGACGATGGCAGCACCGGTGGGTGTTGTGAGCTCGGCGTCGATGGGAACCTGAGCGAGCGGGATGCCGCGAAGAATCTCGGCCGTGCCCGGAGCAGGGACGGGGCAGATCCCGTGATCAATCTTTATAAAACCCCGACCAGGAGGAACCGGACTACAGATGACTCGTTCGATCTGCAGCAGGTCAAAGGCTACTGCAACACCCACGATGTCCACGATGGAGTCGATGGCGCCAACTTCGTGGAAATGGACATTTTCCACTGTGGATCCGTGCACTCGCGCTTCTGCTTCCGCAATCACCTGAAACATCTGCAGAGAAAGCTGTTTCTGACGATCGGTGAGACCGGTGGCGGCGTGAACAATTCTGCGAATATCCGGGAGGCCGCGATGAGCATGTTGTTCGGGATGTTCGACCAGCACCTGCAGCGAACGGAAACCGCCCTTGATGACTGTTTCGATACGGAGGCGGACGTCCGGGAGTCCGAGGGAACTGATGGCGGAGCGGACCTGATCCGGATCAGCACCGGCATCGATGAGTGCAGCCAGTGTCATGTCACCGCTGATGCCAGTGGCACATTCAAACCAGGCTGTTTTCATGGGGATCTTTCAGTTTGTGGAATCGTGGGGTCCTGAACGAAACAACCCGGCAGGAACTCAGGCCGGGTTGTGCAGGAGCAGGAGAGCCGAGGCCGCTGCGAGTCAGCTGTCCTTTTTCGCGGCGCCCTGAGCGCGGATACGATCAAGCGGCGAGCCGCCGCTGGCAGGAGCAGCGGGTTTTGGTGCGGGTGCGGGCGCAGGTGCGGGGGATTCAACGGCCTCTGCTGCGGGGGATGGGGCAGCCGGTTTGGCTGCCGCCGCACGGATTTTGTCCAGTGGAGAACCACCGGCGGGGGCTGTGCCCGCAGCACCCGCGGCGCGGATTTTGTCGAGCGGTGAGCCAGTAGCAGCGGGGGCAGCAGGTTTGCCGGAAGCGGCTCGGATTTTGTCGAGCGGTGAACCGGCGGTTGCAGGAGCAGCAGCAGGAGCGGCAGCGGCGGGTTTGGGTGCGGGTTTCGCCTCAGGAGCAGGCGGAGCGGCCTTTTTGGCGCGGGGACCATCCACAACTGTGAGATACCCCGGCTCGATGTCATACCAGCTGATGTCGATGCCGTTGTCAAACTCAACCAGTGCCCGACAGTTCATGTTGACCGTTTTGACACGGCCAGTGAGCAACGCGAAACGCTTGAGTTCGGGGGCCGTGGAAGAGACGACAACCCACTTGTCGGTGAGTTCTTTTTTGAGTTGTTCAGCGCGGTCGATCAGCGACACGGGAGCGATTCCTGTGGGATACGGGGAGGACCGGGACTGGGATTGAGGTGTATTTTTAGAAATCTGCGGGCCGGAATCAAGCTGCGGGGGCTGGTGGCCGCGGGCGTCTCGATGTCCGGATTGGACTTTTGCAACGTGTTCAGGAATGGCTGTGTTCAGTATCTGGGAATTTCCCCGACCGCACATCCTTGATGTATTGGCGGGCTGCGGCATCTGCAGATTCCCGGAGCTGGCCGAATTGCTTGAGAAATCGAGGTTTGAAGGAGGGGTTGAGCCCGAGCATATCGGGACCAACGAGCACCTGACCGGAGCAGCCGGGGCCAGCGCCGATGCCGATTGTGGGGATGGAAAGGCTTTGAGTGATTCGAGTGGCGATTTCGGCCGGAATAAGTTCCAGCACGATTGCGAAGGCACCCGCATCTTCAGCGGCGCGGGCGTCATCGAAAAGCTGCTGTTCATCGCGCTGGATACGGCCCATCCCGCCGAGCTGTCGCACAGCCTGAGGGCGCATGCCGATGTGAGCCATCACGGGAATGTCGGCTCGGCCGATCCCTCGGATCGTTTCCGATTGAATCGCCCCGCCCTCCAGCTTCACCGCGTCGCAGCCGGTCTGCTTGATAATCCGCCCGGCATTTCGGACCGCCTGGCGAGCACTGACCTGGTAGCTCATGAATGGCATGTCCACCACAACCAGCGCCCGCTTCACCGCGCGGGATACGAGTTCTCCGTGGTAAATCATTTGGCCAAGCGTTACCGGCAGGGTACTGGATCGGCCCTGAACGACCATTGCCAGACTGTCACCGACTAGAATGCTGTCCACGCCGGCGTCATCGAAGATGCCTGCCCAGAGGTAGTCGTAGGCGGTGAGCATCGTCAGTCCACGCCCGGAGCCTGCCTGTTCGCGAAAGGTCGGGACGGTGATTTTTCGGACTGGCTGCGACATGGCGAAAGCGTTCAGTCCTTGACGATGGGATTGGTCAGCGTGCCAATACCCGTAATGGAAATCGACACGGAATCGCCGTTTTCGAGCGTGAAACTGTCATCCGGCACAATACCGGTTCCGGTCATCAGAAATGCACCGTCCGGAAATTCGTTTTCCCGACACAGCCATGCAGCGAGTTCCTCGGGGGTACGTTTCATTTGGCTGAGCAAGGTGGAGCCGGCGAAAACAACCGCACCGCCGCGTCGAATTTCCAGCTGAATCTCAGTGCGTTCCGGCTGCAGTGGCTGATCGGCCAGCAGAACTGCCGGCCCCAGCCCCGCACACTGTCGGTAGAATTTGGCCTGCGGCAGGTAGAGTGGATTCTCGCCTTCAATATCGCGAGCGGACATGTCGTTGCCAATGGTGTAGCCGACAATCCGGCCACTGCTGTTGATCACCAGCGTAAACTCAGGCTCAGGAACGCTCCATGAACTGTCGCTGCGGACGCGGAGCGGCTGACCGGGACCGGAGGTTCTGTGAGGCGTCGCTTTGAAGAAGAGCTCCGGCCGATCAGCGGTGTAAACCTTGTCGTAATGCGACGCCGCAGATTCGGATTCTTCCATTCGAGCAACCTGACTCCGCTTGTAGGTGACACCGGCAGCCCAGATCTCCTGGCGGTCAACCGGTGCCAGCAGAGTTACGTCGGCCAGCGGGAAATGCGTTGAATCCGGTCGGAGCAGGAATCGCGCGAGTCCCCCCGGATCCGCAGAATTCAGAATGTCCATCAGCGAATGGCAGTTATCGATCTGTGTCAGATCCAGCGGCTGCACGGTATCGGAATGCAGTGCTGCAACACGCAGGGAACCGTCATTGGTGCGAATTTTGCAAAGTCTCACAGGGCTCTTCCGCGAACGTAGATGAGAATTCGAATTCAGAAAGGTGGTCCGAACGCCGGCAACTCGAAACAGTCTAGCGATTGAGCGGGAAAATAGCCAGGGTTGGAATGTTCCACTCCACCGACTTCGCTGCCACTCCAGCTTTGCAGAAAACCGACGTCGCACCCATTTTCCACTGTCACTAAACTTCCAACTCGCGAAAAATACCCGCTGACGCTCCATCCTTGCGTCGGCAACCCACCCCCCGGAATCTCCCATGCGCAGCGAATCTGAAGTCCTCTTCGAAGACAACCCCTTTTCTATTCCCGTCGCAGATCGCGTTCGTCGTCTACCCCCCTACCTGTTCGGCACAATTAACAAACGCAAATATCAGCTCCGGGTCGCCGGAGTTGACGTGATCGATCTTGGTATGGGTAACCCGACCGACCCACCGGATCCGCAGATCGTTCAAAAAATCGAAGAGTCGCTCGCCGATCCCCGCAACCATCGCTACTCCGTTTCCAACGGCATCGGAAATCTCCGCAAGGAAGTGTCCGCCCGTTACATGAAACGATACGGCGTCCGACTCGACGCCAACGACGAAGTGCTCGCCTGCCTGGGTTCCAAGGAAGGCTTCAGCCACATGTGCCTCGCAATGATGGGCCCAGGGGATACAGCCATCGTCCCGGCTCCTTCCTTCCCCATCCACGTCTACTCCGTGATGCTCGCCAGCGGCAATGTCATTGCCCTCGATGTTCGTGACCCCGAGAAATTCCTTCGCAATATCGCCTACACCTGCGAACATCTCGTCCCCAAACCGAAACTCGTCGTCGTCAACTTTCCCCACAATCCCTCCTCCACCGTCGTCGAACAGGACTTCTTCGTCGAACTCGTGCGGCTGGCGAAAAAGCATCACTTCCTGGTCATCAGCGACTTTGCCTACGCCGACGTCTGCTTCGACGGCTACAAAGCCCCCAGCTTCCTGTCCACTCCCGGTGCACTCGATGTCGGCGTGGAACTCACGTCCATGAGCAAAAGCTACAGCATGGCTGGCTGGCGGATCGGCTTCTGCTGCGGAAATCGCGAAATGGTACGCGCACTCGCCACGATCAAGGGTTACTACGACTACGGCATCTTTCAGCCCATCCAGATTGCAGCCATCGTCGCCATGCGCCACTGTGACCATGCCATTGATCAGATGGCGGCCGAATACCAAACCCGCCGCGATGCACTCTGCGACGGTCTGCGCCGCATCGGCTGGAATCCCATCGTCCCCAAAGCCGGCATGTTTGTCTGGACCGAAATCCCGGAACCCTGGCGAAAAATGGGCTCCATCGAATTCGCCATGAAACTGCTCAACGAAGGTGGCGTTGCCGTCAGCCCGGGACGCGGCTTCGGCCCGGAAGGCGAAGGCTTTCTGCGACTGGCAATCGTCGAAAACAGCAAACGATTGCGACAGGCCGTTCGACAGATCGATAAGTGCCTCGAAACCGAAACGGCCGCATCAGCGTGATCTGGCTGACATTCCCACTTCCTCCCCGGTCGCGTCGTTCGCCAGCGAAAAGGGCCATTGCCATGCTCACCCAATGCCGTCTCGCTCCGCTGGTGCTCGCCGCTGTCGCAGCACTGACTCCAGCACCGGCCGTCGCTCAAACCGCCATTCCCGGACCAGCCACTGCTCGGAACGCAAAAGCCGTCCGCATCGAACACAACATCGACTATCTCGGCGGTGGCCGCAGCGAACGCGCCGACCTCTATCAACCGCCCATGGAGCCCCAGGCACCACGCTGTCCAGGCGTCGTCATCATTCACGGCGGCGGCTGGACCGGGGGTGACAAAGGAGCAGCCAGGGAAATCAATATCGGTACAACACTCGCCTCCCACGGCTATGTCTGTTTGTCCATCAACTACGCTCTTGCGACACCCGATAAACCCACCTTTCCACAGAACATCCAGGATTGCAAACGCGCTGTTCGCTGGCTTCGCAAACATGCAGATCGACTGCATCTCGATGCTGACCACATCGGAGCCATCGGAGGTTCGGCCGGCGGACACCTCACCGCACTCCTTGCCGTCACCGGCCCGGACGTCGGACTGGATCCCGCCGAAGACCCCCAATACTCCTGTCGCATCCAGGCCGCTGTACCTCTCTACCCCCACTGCGCCGCCGCATGGGAAGGAGACACCCCGCTGCAGACCTACAACGCTCTGCCCATGTTCGCTCAGAATTACGCCGCCGCACCAAAACTCTGGGATTCCGCCCTCCCCATCAAACAACTCTCTGCTGACGATCCGCCGATGCTGCTCATCCATGGCACCGCTGACACCACCACACCGCTCAATCAGTCAACCAGACTGCACGAAACAGCAGTCGCCAGCGGTCTGGACAGTCAATTGATCGTCGTCGAAAAAGCTCCTCACAGTTTTCACCTGCAGCCTGCTCAGCGCGATCTGAGACCCGATGTGCTGCAATTCTTCGATCAGCATCTGAAGCCGGGCGACCAGAACAGCAAATAGTTCGTGCCTACTCCGGCGCGACAGCGACCGATCCGGCTGCCGCCGATTTCAGGGCCGCGTCAAGTACCTGCTGAGTTTTGAGCGCAACGTCCGGCCAGAAGTGATCACGACGGCCGGAAAGCACCAGATCGCCGAAGGTTCGAAAGAGTCCCGTTTCCTGAGCACTGGGATGATTGTTGCTGTATTCAAACAGCCGCTGCTGCTGGAGTGAACGCTCCATGTTGAACAGACAGCCATCCGCCATGAAGCGATGTCGCCCCACTTCAAACGTCACTTCGTTGCCGTAGTAGGGAAGCACAAAGTCAGACAAGGTCAGATAGCCCTGGGTGCCGCTGACGTGCGCCCACTGCTGATGATTGGTCCGGAATGAATTGTAAAAAGTCGCCGAAACTCCATTCGCGAAATGCATTTCACCCTGAAATTCGAGCGGTACAGGCTGAGCACTGTCGGGCCGCTGGACGCCATTCAGAATTCGTCCGCGGACTTCCACGGGCAGCTGGTACTTCATGGCCCAGAGAATAATGCGGATAGTGTACCAGCCAAGGTCTCCAAGACAGCCGGCTGGCTCCAGCTGACTGCTGGCCCGTATGTTGCTCTGCACCCATGCATCATCAGCACAGAAACTGAAGTGACTGGCAATTCGCCGAATTTCGCCAACGCTCTCACCATCATCCAGAACTCGCCGCATCGCATCCATTCGAGCACTGTGCATGAACATCACGCCGTCCATGAACTGCACGCCTGATCGATTGCAGGCGTCAATCATTCGCCGCACGTCCGCGGATGTCACGCCGCAGGGCTTTTCCACCATCACATGCTTACCGGCTTCGGCAGCACGGACTACCCAATCCGTCCGGATACCCGTCGGAAGGGGGACGTAAACAGCATCGATGTCGGAACGGTCGAGCAGAGCGTTGTAGCTGGCAAGAGCTTCCACCGTGTGGCTGACCGGCACGGATGCCTGACACTCCGCGATGAATTGTCGAGCCTTGTCAGCGGAACGGCTGGCGACTGCGGTGACACGGCCGTTGCCCGAATTGGCGATGGAGTGCCAGTTTTTTTTAGCGATCCCCGCGGTGCTTAGAAATCCCCAGCGGCAAGTTCCCTGTGACATTAAAGTTTGCTCCGATTTACTGTTCGTTTACCCATCTGACCACGCTGCCGAATCACGTGGTGAGCCCACGCTGCGGCAATCTGACGAATTCCTTTACAGGTCTCAAGCAAGTCGCCGGGATTTCCGGGGGTTGCGCAGAGATCAGCAGCGACTGATCGCAGCTCGCGGGCAAATCTGAGATCCTCGTCCCGGACCTCTGAATATTCTGGCTTGAGTACTCGCAGTTCCTTCACCCGCGGAGCCTCAGGAGAGAGTGACAATCACGGTCCGCGCCACCTCAATTTCACCAATGCGACAGAGCCTGTCCGGAATGCCACAAAAACCGGCTCCAACAGTCGCGCCGGGGGCGGTGAGTCCGGGAATCAAGAAAGCAGCAATCCGGAATTTTCGCTCCAGGTGCCATGGAATTTTCGCTCCAGGTGCCATGCACCCCGGGACAGTAACCAGCCCCGTTTGCCGGCCACCACCCCATCTTATTTCCCCTAGTATCTGCGACCGCGGGGACTGTCCCCGGCAACGCCGCAGGCCTTGCAGATTCTGGCAATTTTTCGGTTTGCAACGATTCTGCCGCCCAGCCGGCAGCCGCTGTTCCACCCCCGCCACCGTGCCTGCCCGGACCGTCCCCGGTGTCGCACAGAGTGACGCTAATCCCAGTAAATTCTCGATGATTTTCATTTAAGGTGCCATGCACCCTAGTGGACTGACCAGCCCCGTTTGCCGGTCACCACCCCGTCGTATTTCCCCTAGTATCTGCGACCGCGGGGACTGTCCCCGGCCACACCGCAGGCCTTGCAGATTCTGGCAATTTTTCGGTTTGCAACGATTCTGCCGCCCAGACAGCAGCCGCTGTTCCACCCATGCCGCCGGGCCTTCCCGGACTGTCCCCGGTGCTGCATAAAGTGACGCGGATACCAGTAAATTCTCGATGATTTTCGTTTAAGGTGCCATGCATCTTTTTGGGAGTGACCAGCCCCGTTTGCCGGTCACCACCCCATCGTATTTCCCCGGTGTCTGCAACCGCGGGGACTGTCCCCGCCGACGCCGCAGGCGTTGCGGATTCTGGCAATTTTTCGGTTTGCGACGATTCTGCCGCCCAGCCAGCAGCAGCTGTTTCACCCCTTCCGCCGGGCCTGCCCGGACTGTCCCCCGGTGCTGCATAAAGTGACGCGGATACCAGTAAATTCTCGATGATTTTCGTTTAAGGTGCCATGCACCTTTGAGGGACCTTGGAGCTGTGGAGTGGCGGCAATTCAGGTGCATGGCACCTTTGTGGAGGTCACCGGGAAAACGCTGGATGAACGTGTCGCGGGGCGAAAGGCGACAATCGGTGGATTACTTCAGCGGGGCTGCTTTATCGCAGTTCGCGGGCAAATCTGAGATCCTCGTCCCGGACCTCTGAATACTCCGGCTTGAGTACTCGCAGTTCCCTCACCCGCGGAGCCTCAGGAGAAAGTGACAATCGCGTTCCGGCCACTTCAATTTCACGAATACGATAGAGTCTGTCCGGAGTGCCACGAAGACCGGCTCCGGCAGTTGCTCCGGGGCCGTTGAGTCCGGGAATGAAGGACGGCAGCAATCCGGAATTGCGACGGCGGCCACGTTCCCCGTCTGCAGCCGCTGTCTCTTCTGCCAGCATCAGCTCGATTCTCGGTGGACCCCGAAACCGGAGTAACATTATCAGAGTTTCTCCGGGGGGGCCGGCTGGGCCACTGGAAAGGCTTGGGGAAAAGCTGGCTTCCATGCCATCCGCGGTTTCCCGCTGCCCCGCATATTCAAAAGTGCGACTGCCGTCGGAAATCACGGCAGAGGCGTCGCTGAGTTTCCAGGCAACGGCGGCAGCGACGGCAATCGAATTCCCGCGGCCGTTGGGCCGCGGCATCGCCGACAATGACGTGCTGAGATGTTCGAGGGCTGTCTTCGGCAGTTCGTCGGGACCGAGCATTCGAGCGCAGAGCAGCAGTCCCGGGACGGGAATCCGCCGCAGAACGGCGGCATCTGCCAGCATTCCCTTCAGCTGTCGTCGATTTTCAGAGTGAAAATAGAGTGAGACCAGCGCGACCGTGCTCTGCTCAACCTCCAGCTGCTCGTCCACATTACACAGAATCAACTCCTCAGCCTCGCCATGCCGACCGTGGCGACTGAGTATCCAGGCACAAACCAGATTGGCCTCCCAGTTTCCAGTCGAGTAATCAAAGGATCGCAGTGCTGTGGCAGCCGCATTTCCATCACCAGTGCTCTCTTCAATCAGAGCCAGATTGGCCATGCTGCTGGCAAGCATGTCATCCTGCCGGAAATGCCCCTGCCCGATTTCTGTCAGTCGCCGAAACGTGTCGGCAGCGGCGGAGGTTTCACCGAGCTGCTGCTGAGCCCTCGCGATGTAATACCAGTACGGCGGATAGCACTCCATAAATCGTTCCAGCCTGCGCAGAGACCGCAAACGCACCTCGGGATTCTCCACAGCCAGCGCTTCACCGAGCTTGTCGAGATCCTGATCGCGAAGCAGCCAGCGGTCCGGTATTTCGTTCTTGCGGCTGAGCTTCCAGAAGCTGTCCAGAAACGAAGATGATCGCGTCATCAGCGACTGAAACTGATTCTTCTCTACCTGCCAGAGATCTGAATCCCGTTTGAGCTGAGTGGAACGGTAGTCCCACCAGCTGCTGGCACCCGTCTGAATCACCGAACCAAGCTGTCCCGTAGCGGCCTGAGCTCCCATTACGAAGAAGTCCGTGCCCATCTTTCTCTGCAGGCCACGCCGAAAACTTTCCGTAATCACCGTCCGCTCCCGATCGCTGATTTCCACCATGCCAATTTCATCAAGAATTGACCGATACAGCGAAATTACCTCGGGATCATCAATCTGGTTCAGATCCAGATTGTTCAGAATTCTCTGCTGCTCCTCCAGAAGCACCTGCCGCGATCCCGCGCGGCGGATTCGATGCAGGGCTGCGCGGCAGTAATTCAGCGTGACAGCCGTTTTGCGCCGCGCAGTTTCGCTCGGCGCTGCGTTTGGAACTTCCGTGAACAGCTGCGGCGACTGAGCGCTGCCGGAAGCAGGCCACATCAGAATAACCAGCAGTACCAGACAGATTCGCATCGAATTACGCCAGCGATCGGAACCAGTGGGAGGAGGCGGGTTCTGTCTGCTTTGGCCGATGCTTCAGCACATCCGTCTGAAGACCATCATCCCCTGCCAATTACAGCACCCTTCCCGATGGTTCGAACCAGCCGACACCAGATCATCCGTGAACTGAGCAGCCGTATGCTCCATATTTCCGGCTGCGCCGGCAAAGACAATCCTCGAATGCAGCATGCTCCAACTTCCTGGAACGAAATTTCCAACAGCTCCGGCTGCGAAGTTCCGGCAACTTGCGGGAACTGCCGTGGATATGCATGAAACGGCAGAATTTGCCGATTTACGAATCCATTGTCAACGGAAATTCATTCGATTACTTGCTGAGAAACCCATGACTCCTGAGTTTCGAGATGAGCGAGCGGGCGTGGGGACTTATTTTCCGCAGTTCAGCGGCGATGCTGGATGTGAATTCAGGACCGAGTTCCGGCCCCAGAGCTTCTCTGAGGTCCGTAAGCAAAATGACGGCGGTGTCGTATTCGACGGTTTTGCGGGTCGCCACCAATTCAGAAATTCTGGCAACAGTGGCAGCTGGACTGGCCGCCAGTTTTTCCAGTCGCTTTCGGCGATCCTCGGCATCTTTTGCAATTCGCTGCCGCTGCCACTGTTCCTCCATAAATCGTTCAGCCTCCAGCAGCTGTTCTCGTGTCCGCATTGCCTCGACTGAAGGCCACGGATCGGAGTGGGCCGCTGCGCGAATCTGCTGCAGCAGCTCCCGTCGAACAGCACCCGCACTGTCCTGCAGCAGCCGCGTTGTGATCTGCTGAAGCTCCATCTGAGTTCTCGATGCGATCCATGCTTCAAGGGGAGGATTTGATGGTGTCGTTTCCGGTGCTTCCGGAGAACGCGAAGCCGCGACAGCAAGCAGGGCAGCAGGAATTTCAAAGAAATCTGCCAGCTCCTGCAGAGCGGGAGTGAGCGATTGAAGGCCAGCAGGTACCGGTGGCTCCAGTTCATTCAGTTCACCATCCGACATCAGCCACGCCAGATACAGGAGACGCGTGTCTCCCTCTGCCAGCTGTTCGCGAAGAGTACTCAATGCGGCCATGAAAGAATCCATATCATTCCGCGTCGTCAGCTCGGAAACACTTTCCGGATCTCCAGCAATCTGCAGCACGCCACCGCTCCCGGCCGGCGCTGGAAACCATTGCACCTCTGTGTCACAGAAGTGCCTCTGGAACTGATCCGCACTCCACGGCAATCCGAGCGGCAGACGCAGCATGATGGTGCGAGTCCCGTAACTGGCCCACTCGACATGGATGTCGTATCCGCGGAACATCATTTTCAGAGCATTACCACCGAAGCTGCTGTAGTGGTATTCGTTGATGAATTCGACCCTGGAGACCTGCGCACGACTTGACTGCTGCTGCATGAATTTGAGCTGTTCATCGTCCAGAGGCTTGTCAATTGCCTGAAAACGAACGTACTGGTGCGTACTCATTGCTCTACCTGAATTGATTTCCGGATTGGTCCGATAAGTAAAAAGGCGACGACTCCGCGGCACGTGGTTGAGGCTGGCAGTTGCGGCAGGACTTTTGGGGCGATGGATGACTGCGGGCGGCGCGCTGGTCGGGCGCTGACTGTGGACAGCCGTCCGGCGGTTAATGGTGTCGATTTTTGCTTTGCCGACACAGTCATCCTTGAAATCCACGCTGTTCTCATGAAATCCTGCGAAATTGTTCGTCCAGTTTTGTCGCTGAAACGCTGATGGCGGTGCCCAGTTTCTGTGCGAAGAGCTGGACTCGGAATTCTTCCAGCATCCAGCGGAAGTGGAGCAGCATTGGATCAGTGCGTCGCTGCTGCTGATGTTCACGGACTTTCTGCTGAAACTGGTCCAGCCATGGTTGAAGTTCTGCGGTCGCAGCGAGTTCGTTTCGGAGTCCTCCGGAAGCAAGCCGGGTGAGTCGCTGGCGGATAGCGGCGAGGTATCTGGGGTATTGAATCAGCCATGGCCAGGGGGTATCGATCAGGAATGTGGGCTGGATGAGGGACTGCAGTTGCCGCTGCATGTCGGCCAGCAGTGTCTCCCAACCGGCTCCGCGGGTTTGTTCGAGCAGTCTGCGGGTCTCCAGCTGCTGCTGAAATAAACCTGGCAGGAACTGAGTGAACTCCTGGGCGATCAGTCCCAGTCGCTGGCGACCGAGATCGAGGGTTTTGTCGAATGCGGCTCGGGAACGTGGGAGCGGAGCGTCGTGCAGGAAGCTTCGATCCGCCATCAGCAGTGACAAGTGCTGTGGGAAGTCAATGCCTTTGATTGTCGCTGCCTGCATCCGCATGGTGTTGGCATTTGGAAGATTGCCAACCTGCGTGAGCAGCCGTTTTTTTTCCAGCAGATAAATCAGTCTGCGAAGTCCGCGGCGGAGAACGAGCGTTGCTTCATCGGCGGTTTGGCAGAGCATGAGTGCGACGGAGTCTTCATCATCACGAAGTGCGGGGAAGGATCGCAGTGGAATGCCGGCGCGGACGAGTGAGATATGATCGGGCAGATCACCAAAATCCCACGCCCTGAAGCCCGTCCGCATCCACTGTGCTTCTTCCGGTGCGGGTCCGTGCACAGCGGCGCGGTCATCGGCGGCACGTGCGGCGGAGCGGGCGCGTTCTGCAAGCGCGGTGCGCAGTTGTCGAAGTTCGCGACCTTCCAGAATTCGCCTGCCTGCAGGATCCAGAACGCGAATGTTGAATTGAAGGTGATTGGGGATGGCGGAGCGATCAAATTCGCGGGGGTCGATGCGTTCACCGCAAAGCTGTGTGAGCTTTTGTGCGAGGCTGACAAGGAAATCACCTTTGCCGAATTCGAGAGCGGCGGCGGCCTGTCGAGCGGATTCCGGAGCGGGCACAAAGAATCGCCGCAGAGGTTTTGGCAAAGCACGAATGCTGGCGAGGACTTTTTGTTCAAGGAGACCGGGGACGAGCCAGTCCAGCTGGGATTCGCCGAGCTGTCCGAGGGCTTCCTCGGGCACAGAAACGGTGACGCCGTCGGCTTCCTGTCCGGGGTCCAGCTGGTAGGTGAGGGGCAGCGTGAGGCTGGCGACCTGAAGGCGTTCAGGAAACAGGTCTGCGTGTTGTTTGCGCTGAGATTCGTCTGCGAACTGATTGATATCGAACTGCAGCAGCTGTGGGATGCGAGTGTGCGTGCGCTGATACCAGCGACGGAGTCGATCGCGATCGACGCATTCATCGGGAATGCGGGTCGCGTAGAATTCAAACAGTACGTCATCGCCAGGCAGGATGTGGTGGGAGCGAGTGCGAGCCTGCAGTTCTCTGAGCTGCCTGAGGACTTCGCGATTTTGTTTCAGAAAGGGGAATTCGTGCCCCCAGCCACGTCGCGGGGCGGGACGTCCCGGAGCGGCCTGCCGACCGGGGCGGACTCGCCACGCACCGCGGCTGAGCGCTTCTTCTTCATCTTCATACCCATGCTCCGGATCATCGCCGTCTTCGGAGAGTTTTCCGAAGAGGAGACCCCATTCGACGAGCCCATGCTGGATGAGCATATCGCGGGATTTGGCGGGGTCGATTCGGGCGAGTGAAATGCGGCGACGCGGGACGATCGGGAGTCCCCAGAGCGAAACCTTTTCGTGGATCATGGCGTTACCGGATTCTTCATCCCAGTGAGGTTCGAAGTATTCGCGTGTAACGAGGTGATCAGCGAGTGGTTCGATCCATTCAGGCTGAATTCGGGCTGCCGTACGAGCGAAGCGGCGGCTGGTTTCAATCAATTCGCCGGCGACAAACCATTTGGCACCTTTGGCTGCGAGTGCCGAGCCGGGCCAGAGTGCCAGTTTTCCGCCACCGGCGCTTTGATATTCGCCTTCGGGGGTCTGACAGCCGATGTTGGCGAGCAGTCCTGTGAGCAGTGCGCGGTGGGTGGCTGCAAAGTCGTTATGGCGAGGTTCTGCGGATGCGGGAATCGCGTTGGCAGGCTGCCCGGCCTTACCGGCCGGGACAGATTTGGGTTTCGTCTGCGAGTTCTGGGGGGTGGGTTTCGCGGGAGTTGGTTTTCCAGGTTTGTGGTGGGCAGAGAGAGCCTTCGCGGCTTTTGCGACGGAGGGATCGTCGCTGTCTTCAAGAAGTTCGCGCAGCTGGGCGTGTACGTCCACCCATTCCCGCATCCGCATCCATGAAAGAAAATGCTGGCGGCACCATTTTTTTACCTGGCTTCCGGAGAGTGATCGCTGCCTGTCGTGCCATGCGTCCCAGAGGTTCAGGATGGTGAGGAAATCGGAGTCGCGGTTGATGAATTTTGCATGGGCTTCGTCGGCAGCCTGTTGTTTGTCAACAGGCCGTTCACGGGGATCCTGAATTTCAAGGAAGGCGGCGATGGCGAGAACTTCGGGGAGTGCATGTTCTTCGACAGCAGCGAGGATCATGCGGCTGATTCGCGGGTCCACTGGCAACTGTGACATACGGCGGCCAAGTTCCGTGAGTTCACCGGGCCTTGGTGCGGGAGGTTCGTGCTTCCGGGGTCGGGACGCCCCGCTGCCGGTCTCTGATGCGCCAGCTTCCCCGTCGGTGCTGGTGTTGTCGCTGGTGGTGGTGCTTGTGGCGGCGCTGGTACTGGCGTTGGGGGGGCTTGCGGCTGTAACACTGCCTCCGCTCCGCAATTCCGGGAAACGTTTGTTCTCGGGTGTCGCGCGGACTGTGACGACGGGAGCCTGCTGCGCGGCGGGTTGCTCCATAACGATCGCGCCAAGTTCTTCGAGGGTGCGATAGCCTTCGCGTACGGACGCTGATTTTGGCGGGTCGAGGAAGGGGAAGTCGTCAAGTCGTCCGAGCTTGAGGCTGAGAGTGCGGAGGATGACGGCGGCGAGATTTGTGCGCTGGATTTCCGGAGCAGTGAAGGCTTCACGCTGGTTGAAGTCTTCTTCACTGTAAAGCCGAAAGCAGATGCCTGGTCCGACGCGACCGCAGCGTCCTGACCTCTGTCGTGCCGAAGCCTGTGAAATCGGCTCGATCGGCAACCGCTGCATTCGGGAACGCGCAGAATACCGGCTGATGCGTGCCGTACCGGTGTCAATCACGAAGCGAATACCGGGCACGGTGAGCGAGGATTCTGCGACGTTGGTAGCCAGCACAATGCGACGATGGGGCCACGTCGAAAAGACTCGCGTTTGTTCTTCCATCGAGAGCCGCCCGAAGAGCGGCACGATTTCTGTGGGGAATGGAGGAGTGTCGCCCGGAAACTGTCGGCCCCCAAGCCGTTTGGCCGCCTCACGAATATCTCGTTCCGTAGGCAGGAAGACAAGGATGTGTCCATTATCGATAGCGGCCGCTTCCTGCACCGCGTCGGTTACTCCGTCGAGCCAGTCACGTGGTTCGCTGCTGTCATCGCTGGCCGAGTCGTCTTCACCGAGCGGTCGCCAGCGAATTTCCACGGGCCAGGTACGGCCGGCGATGTGCAGTACCGGTGCTGGCCGACCACCGCTGGAGAAGTGTTCGGCAAAGCGAGCGGCGTCGATCGTCGCTGACGTAATGATGAGCTTCAGGTCGCGGCGTCTGGGGAGCAGTCGTTTGAGGTAGCCCAGCAGAAAATCGATATTCAGCGAACGTTCGTGGGCTTCATCGACAATGATCGTGTCGTATTGACTGAGCCACGGGTCGCCCTGAGTTTCTGCGAGCAGGATGCCGTCTGTCATCAGGCGAATACGCGTGCTGGGACCACTGCTGTCGGTGAAACGAATGCGGAAGCCCACCTCCTGACCAAGCCTTGCCCCAAGTTCCTCGCCAATTCGAGCGGCGACCGAGCGAGCAGCAATTCGGCGCGGTTGTGTGTGGCCGATAACTCCGCTGATCCCGCGGCCCATGGTGGTGAGGATTTTGGGGAGCTGGGTCGATTTGCCGGAACCCGTCTCGCCACACAGCACAATCACCTGGTTGCGATGAATAACGTCCGCAACTTCATCGCGACGGGCTGCAACCGGAAGATCCGGGTCCCATTCAAGCCGGGGTTGCCATGCCGCGCGACGCTGACGCCGTTCAAGCGACTTGCGGAGAAGTTCATCAAAACGCGATCGGAGCCGGTCGTGAGGCCGGCCCGATCGCTCTGCTTCCCGCAGGGACCGTAACAGTCGCCGCAGGTTGTGCTGATCCTCGGACATGGCCAGAGCAATCAAGTGCTCGGGCTGATTCTGTTCCGCCATGTGCTGACAATTCAATTCCACTGGAGCCGCTGGTGAGAGTGTGCCGCGGCAATTGTAGGCAGGCCCGAGGCGAATGTCAGGCCTGCCGTGGTGGAACTGCTGGTTTGTTCAGCGGCAACGACGGCCGTGGGAATACCAGCCGCCGTAGGAAGGCACGCTGTAGAAACCCGAGCCGTAGACGGGCACAGAGTACACCGGGTAGGGCGAGTAGAAACCGGTGTGGCTGTGAATGTGATTGTGGTGCTGACTGAAACCGCGATCATACCCGTAACCGTAATCCCGGAAGCCACGGCTGGAACCACGGCCCCACGACGCGCTGAACCGATCGCGGCCATCGCCATAACTAATGGAAAAACCGACGCCGGAACGACTCACGCCACGGCGCCAGTCATCCGCGCGACTCTCACTTGCCAACACTGCGAACGCACCCACTAACACCAGACTCGCCAGAAATGTCCTCATTGGTCTGTTCCTTCCTGAAGTTGCACCGGATTGGACGAACGGACCGTCCGGCACGCCGTGGCTGGGGATTCGGCTGGCTGCGGTTGCTGCTGACTGGCTTCGTGATCGACAGAAGGCCGCCAGTCTTCATTCTCAGCTCACTCCGGACGGTCCTTAAACCGTGCAAGATCAAAAGTCATGCCAAACGCCTGTCAAAAGTCGTTCATTTGCGATTTAAAGCGTTTTGCAGAATAGACTTAAGAAATTTATTCAGAGCGATTTCTGGTGCAGGACCACTCTCACGACCTGCTCGCAGGTGACATCCGTTTGATATCACATTTTATCAGATTGATGTGCTCAGAGAGGAGCTGGAGTTTCCGGGTGCCGTTCGGCGGATTGCCAAAACGCGACTGTTGACTCAAGGCGGCAATACAGCGTCCGTGTCAAGTCAATTCCTTCAGGATTCGGGCAACGACACGACGATCGTCGAAATGGATCTGCCGATCCTGAATTTGCTGGAGGGTTTCGTGTCCGCGACCGGCGATGAGAACCGAGTCAGCGGGTCTGGCGGAATGCAGCGCGGTTCGAATTGCGTTTTCGCGATTGGCACAGCGCTGGACATGAGCGTTCGACTGAAAGCCACTGCAGATTTCTTCGATGATCTGCAGTGGTGATTCGGAGCGGGGGTTATCGGAAGTCACAAGAATCAAGTCTGCTGTTTCGACGGCCTGCGCCATGAGCGGACGTTTGTCGCGATCGCGATCTCCGCCGGCACCAAACACGACGATGATGCGTCCGTGGGTCACTGGTCGTAACGTGGCCATTGCCTGTCGCAGTCCGTCCGGCGTATGGGCGAAGTCCACAAAGACGTTAAAGGGCTGTCCGAGCTGGATGGCTTCCATCCGCCCGGGCACTCCGGAAAGCTGCTGCAGTCCAGGGATGATGGCGTCATTGGGAATGTTGAGCTGTCTGGCGAGTGCTGCGGCGGCAAGAGCATTGAGGGCATTGTGAGCACCCACGAGCGGAATTCGAACATTCAGCGTGTCTCGATCGAGCAGCAGCTGCAGGGACTGACCAGCTGCGCTGGATTCGCGGATGATCACGCGATCCTGGCAGTCTTCAGAGAATCCAAAGCTGCGGCTTTGGGTGTCCTGCAACAGTTGAGCAGCTTTTCGGCAGCCGGGGTCGTCAAGACCGAGCAGCAGCGGGACGCCAGGCCTGAGCAGTTCGGCAATCAGGAGCTTGCTGCGGAGATAATCATCCCACGAACCGTGATAATCGAGGTGATCACGAGTGATATTGGTGATGGCTGCGGCCGACAACAGCAGTGCGCTGCAACGCTGCTGGTGCAGTGCGTGACTGCTGATTTCCATCACACAGTGGCTGCTGCCGCAGACGGTCATTCTTCTCATCAGCAGTGCGAGTTCCTCCGGCGAGGGTGTGGTGAGTCGAGCATTTTCCGAATGCCAGCCGTCGCTGTATTCGATGGTGCCAATCAGTCCTGTGCGGATTTGCGCCTGCCGCAGGATGGAACGCAGCAGCCAGGTCGTTGTCGTCTTGCCGTTGGTTCCGGTGATTCCCGTGATCGTCAATTTGTCAGCGGGGAAACTCTGTTGCGCCATTGCGAGCCATGCCAGAGTTCTGCGGGTGTCGCGGACGATGCACTGTGGGGCAGACACCTCTGCAAGGGGACGTTCAGTGATGATCGCCCGAGCACCTGCCCTGACGGCCGCTGCCGCAAAGTTATGGCCATCGCTGGTCGTGCCGCGGACGGCTACAAATACGTCACCTGGATGCAGCGTGCGGCTGTCAGCACAGAACCTGTCTGCAGCGAGGTCGCCGCAGCCCAGGAAGGCCACTGTGCCTGGAATCGAGCGAAGACTGACGACTGGCAGCGGCATGCGGATCACTCACACGTTACACGGTTGATTGTCAGCAGATCCAGCCGCCTCCCAGTACGCGCTGACCATCGTAGAAGACAGCAGCCTGGCCAGGTGCCACCTGGAACAGCGGTTCATCGGGAATCACCTCGGCACGCCCGGCTGTCCCGAGGACGACGCGACAGGGTTCAGACTGCTGGCGATAACGCACTTTCACCTCACATCGAAACTCTGATCCCGGAACGGCGGCAAGCCAGTTGAGTTCGTGAACCGGAATGGATCGCACCGCCAGATCCTCGCGGCGACCCAGCACCACCTGGCGGGAAGCCGGTTCGATGCGAATCACAAACCGCGGTTCTCCAAACGCAATCCCCAAACCTTTACGCTGTCCGACGGTGAAGTGTTCATAGCCGTCGTGGTGACCAAGCACATTGCCGACCATGTCCACAAAATGCCCCTCGGTGCCCTCATGCTGCCGATAGCGTTTGAGAAACCCTGCGTAATCCTGATCAGGGACGAAACAAATTTCGTAGCTGTCTTTTTTGGAAGCCACACGGAGCCCCGCTTCGCGTGCCAGTTCGCGAATGGCTGGTTTTTCATACGTGCCGATTGGAAGCAGGATGTTTGGAAGCAGTTCGCGGCGGATCCCAAACAACACGTAGGACTGATCCTTGTTGTCATCGTCCCCGCGATACAACCCCCAGTCATCGCCGGGGTTTTGCTGAATGCGGGCGTAGTGGCCAGTGGCGATGTAACGGGCTTCGACCTGTTGAGCAAATTCCCAGAGCTTCCCGAATTTCAGCCAGTTGTTGCACTGGACACACGGATTGGGCGTGCGACCAGCCAGATATTCATCCGCAAAATAGTCCTTGATGCGCTTGAACTCATGCTGAAAGTTGAGCGAATGAAAAGGGATGCCGAGCCGATCAGCGACGCGACGCGCATCGCCCGCGTCCTCGGCACTGCAACAGCCCTGCCGGTGGGCGGCAGCTGTCACAACGGGAAGCAGTCCTGTCGAGGGCAGCGCGCACGCGGATTCGCTTTCTCCGGAACGCATAAACAGCCCAATCACCTCGTACCCCTGCTCATGCAGAAGCACGGCCGCTGCTGAACTGTCCACTCCACCACTCATCGCCAGGACAACACGATCACCCATAAAATGCCATCTTCCACACGCACCACACTCATGATGAAGCCAGCCAGTGACGGCCCGGTTCGAGTCTTCCGGGACTGCTGTCTGCACTCCCCGACCACCCCTATTCTCCGGCACGGCGGCCAAAGTGTCCAATCGGAAGGTGGGTTACACAAGGAATTCGTGGAAAACCCTGACCGGATGGAATGGCCATTTTCTATGGACTCTGCTTGCGTGTATTCGAAATGTCCGATAGTGTGGAGGGGCTGGTCAGTTTTCAGTTTTCAGTTTTCAGTGGTCCGTGGTCCGTGGTCCGTGGTCCGTGGTC
>Ga0169931_10004088_pt1 | contig 22857 bp, 21 predicted proteins | sample Kivu_15m_20L_FD_129675 | JGI IMG/M metagenome (GOLD analysis project Ga0169931, IMG submission 129675) | Freshwater microbial communities from Lake Kivu, Western Province, Rwanda to study Microbial Dark Matter (Phase II) - Kivu_15m_20L... | ecosystem: Environmental > Aquatic > Freshwater > Lake...
AAGCGTAAATGGGAAATACCCATTTGAAGGGCTTAATTGTTCTGTGCGAACGTATACTTTTGCCCCCTGTTGATACCACTCAACGCGTATTTTTGGAAAATCAAGACTGTAAAGCCACTTTTCAAAAAAATAAGACAAACTCAAACCGGAAACGGTTTCCAGGCTGCTTAACAGGTCTTCATTGGAAGCATATCCCCCATCGGTGGCAAAATTTGAAAGATAATCACGTAAACCAGCAAAAAATGGTTCATCACCCATGTAGTTCCTCAGCATGTGCAAAACCATTGCTGCCTTGGCATAACTAAACTTACCACTGAAAATTCGTCCAACATCAAGTGTATCATCAACAATTACGCTGCCTCCTTCACCCTGCATCACGTATTCTTTTTGGACTTTGCGCCAAAGATCAAACTCATGACTTCTGAAACGCTCGTCGTACAGGGCCGCCAGATAAGTCGCGAATCCCTCATTGAGCCAAATGTTTTGCCATGAATTGCACGTAACCAAATTTCCAAACCATTGATGTGCAAGCTCATGTGCTGTTAAGGTTAAATCCGGATTACGAACAAAACTCATGGTTTGATGCTCCATACCGCCTCCCCAGGGAAACTGGGCATGTCCATACTTTTCATCCGCAAAAGGGTAAGAAATAAACAAACTATCGTAAAACATCAGCATGTTGCGTATTCGCTGCTCTGCTTCGGCCCAGATCCAATCCTCTTCGGGATAAATGTAGTTCAGCACAGGCACTTGATGTGTCGTAAGGTTCACTAGGTAATTTTCGACCGAGTACTCCCCTACCGCCGTTGCAATCAAATAAGGAGCTACCGGATGAAAATGACGCCATTTGTGCTCCAGCAAATTGCCGGCTAAGGTGTCTATGCCTTCAAGAATGCCATTGCCTGCTGCCAAAAGGCCTGAAGGAGTAACAATGTTCTCAAAAACAGTATCAATTTTTACATTCCGGTTGACGGGACATGGCCACCAATTGGCCGAACCATATGGCTGCGAAAGGGTATACAGGTAACTTCGTCCATACGGACTGAATCCTGTATTGAAGGAACCAAAACCGGTGGTTTCAGGGATGCCATTGTAGTAAACAGTTACTTTCACGTATTGCGCATCCAATTCCTGCGGAATTAAAATGTCTAACCAATCTTCGTTGCGAAAATAAATTGCAGTGGTCTGGTTAACCCGGATTGAATCGATGACCAGGTTTGAATCCAGCAATAACCGGAGGTTTTGAGATAATTCAGATTGATAAACAAAAGAATGAGCAACAAAACCTTCAATTCTTTTAACCGTCGGGTTTAGAAACCAGCGGGCTTCCATCTTTTGAATCCGCTGAGCGGGGATGGTCTGATTCAATATGGTGGACAAGCCTGACTGCTGCTGTTCAGCCTTCGCAAGCTCATTTAAACCATGAACATGCGGGTGCTGCGCATTCAGGCATTGAATGATTATGCTGAACAACAACACGATAGCTAATTTCAGTTTCATATTGAGTAATAAGGCAAGATACTCAATTGGGAATTTTCTTCTGCATCAAAGCGTTTCATTTTAACAATTAGTTTACCTTTGCCTCTTGCTAAAAATCAATTTAATAAGATTGTATGTGGGAAACAATTGAAGGCCAACTTCACAGGCATTTTGAATTCAAAAATTTTATTGAAGCATTTGCTTTTATTAGCAAAGTAGCACTTATTTCTGAAAGAGTGAATCACCATCCTGAAATAAGAATCATTTATAACGTGGTTGACATATTTCTTTGCACACACGACGAAGAGTCTACCATTACTGAAAAAGATCGGCATCTTGCAGAAAAAATCGATCAGGTGTATAAATCAACAGTAGCCGTTTAAAGCTAAACAGAAAAAAAAGAGGCTGTCTTAACCGGACAGCCTCTTTTTTTATTTCAGGGTGAACTTAATTGGCATTTTGTACAAAACGTTTACTGCGTTGCCGCCTTGTTTACCGGGGTTCCATTTGGGAATCAACTTTAAAACACGTTCAACCTCAGCATCAAAATCCTGGTGAGGCGATCGTAAAATCTCAACGTTTCCGATGGTTCCATTCCGGGTCACGACAAAAGAAACGAAAACAGTTCCTTGAATACGATTCTCCTTTAAAAGACGAGGGTATTTTAAATTCTTGCCTAAAAAACTGTACATTTTTTCAATCCCACCGGGAAATTCAGGATTTATTTCAGCAAAATCAAGTACCTTATTCTCATCCACTCCGGACGAACCAGTACCCGATCCTGTTCCAATTTCACCGGAGCTGCCATTCATGGAATTTCCTCCTAATTCATTTCCCGTTGGATTCAATTCGCCCTTCCCTTCGGAAGAAGGCAATGAATCGCTTGCGGCTATTGGAACAATGCTGTTTTCAACCGGCTGAGGGGTGAAATCATCTTTGTTTAGATTGGATTTTGAATTGTCAACAGGCATTTGACCGGAAGGTGCCTCTTCTTCAAGTGGCGGTGTGCTAACATCCCATAAAAAATCATCAATAACAGTAGGAACATCTGCAAGATCCATAATTGCAGGCTTGTTATTATAATACATAAACATCCACAATACCGAGGCAATAAACATTCCCGATGTAAGCATAAATGCATACAATAGGTGTTTCTCGTAGCTTCTGCGCAATTCAAATGCGCCATAATTCTTGTTTCTTGATTCGAAAACGATCTCGTTAAACGAGGGCGTTGACTGATTTAAGGGGAGGTTCATAAACAAACGATTTTAGAACTGTTATGAACTTCTAACGATGATGTTGAACCCGGAGGTATATTTTTTTCAGAACACTTTTCCCGCTTTATCGCTCAGGCCCGGGGGTGATGCCCTATCATGACTTCCCTCAAATATTCGCGGTCAAGATGGGTGTAAATCTCAGTGGTGGTAATACTTTCGTGACCAAGCATTTCCTGCACTGCCCGTAAATCAGCACCTCCTTCTACCAAACTGGTCGCAAATGAATGCCTGAAGGTGTGTGGCGAAATGCTTTTACGCAGTCCGCATGAAGCTGCCAGCTTTTTAATCATTAAAAAAATCATGACCCTGCTAAGTCGCTTGCCTCTGTTATTCAAAAAAACAATGTCTTCTTCGCCCGCTTGCGGGCGGATATGAACTCTTGAATATTGAATATAATCTTCGAGCCGCTTTTTTACTACCGAACCGGCCGGAATAATCCGTTCCTTATCGCCTTTACCAATGACACGGACAAATCCGGCATTCAGATGTAAATCAGATATTTTTAGGTTGACAAGCTCTGAGACACGCAATCCACAACTAAATAAGGTTTCAATAATGGCCCGGTTGCGTTCGCCTTCCGAACTGCTAAGATCGATTACAGCGATTAAGCGATCTATCTCTTCAACGCTCAGTGTATCAGGCAATTTCCTACCCAGTTTGGGCATATCAATGAGCTCACACGGATCATCATCACGTTCATTCTCAAGCAAAAGGAATTTAAAAAACGAACGCAAACCGGAAAGCATCCGGGCTTGCGAAACGGGTTGCATTCCAAGTTCATGACACCACAAAAGCAAACCCTTTAAATCATCGGGACTTGTCTTCAAAGGACTAACCTTCATGCCATGTGTTTCATAAAAGCTCTGTAACTTCGTCACATCGCGGATGTAAGCCTCGCAGGAATGCTCAGATAAGGAGCGCTCGAGAAGGAGATATGCCCTGAAGCCTTTAATTGAAGAGTTCCAGTCCATAAATCTGTGTTACTTTTGCAGGATGAATTTACTTATTATCAACGGTCCAAATTTAAATCTTATTGGAAGCCGCGAACCGGAAATTTACGGTGTTGAAAATCCATTTAAAATGGTTGACAGATTAAAGGGTAAATATCCTCAAATAAATATCGACTATTTTCAAAGCAATGTAGAAGGGGAAATTATTAATGCCTTGCAAAATGCAGTGGATAAATACGATGGTATTATTCTAAATGCAGGCGGCTATACACATACATCAATAGCAATTGCAGATGCGGTAAAAGCTATTAAAACATCGGTTGTTGAAGTGCATATGAGCAATGTATTGCAACGCGAAAGCTTTAGACACATTAGTTATATATCGCCTTCGGCAGATGGTGTTATTTCAGGTTTTGGAGCTACAAGTTACGAACTGGCGATTCAGTACTATATTTTAAAAAATGATGAATAAAAAGGTTTTATTCGTTGCCGGCATTGGCACAGGGGTAGGAAAAACAGTGGCATCAGCAATTCTTTGCGAATTGTTTGAAGCTGATTACTGGAAACCTGTCCAAGCCGGAGATCTGGATAAAGGAGATAAATCAAAAATTAAAGAATTAATTAGCAATAAAAATACGGCTGTACATCCCGAAGTATATCAATTACCTTACCCTTTATCGCCTCATGCTTCGGCCGAACAGGCCGGCATACTTATAAAGCCTGAAAAGATCATTCAGCCTGAAACAAATAATCATTTAATTATTGAAGGAGCTGGTGGATTAATGGTTCCATTAAATTACGAAACACTTTACATCGACTGGATTAAAAAAAATGATGCTCGTGTCATATTGATTAGCCGTCACTATTTAGGAAGTATCAATCACACACTTTTAAGCTGTAAAGTCCTGAAGGCCATAAATATTCAGGTAGAAGGAATTTTATTTAACGGAACGGAAAACAAACAAACCGAGAAAGTGATTGAACAACATTCAGGATATCCTGTTTTGGGAAGAATTGATCCTGTCAAGCGGGTTACCAAAAGATTTGTGAAGGAGCAGGCTTTAAAATTAAAAGGAAATGAATATTTCAGAAAGGGATAAAAAAGTCATTTGGCATCCCTTTACTCAGGCGGCTCTTGCTCCTGAGCCAATTGCGATTACAAAAGCAGAAGGTGTTTGGTTGTATGCAGAAAATGGCAAAAAATACCTCGATGCCACTTCCAGCTGGTGGGTAAATGCGCATGGTCACGCACATCCTTACATTGCCAAACGAATTTTCGAACAGGCTTCGAAGTTGGAACACATCATTTTTGCAGGTTTTACGCATGAACCTGCAGTTGAACTCGCCGAAAGAATTCTAGCATTCATTGGAGGAAAACAAAGCAGGGTATTTTATTCTGATAATGGATCAACATCGGTTGAAGTAGCCATTAAAATGGTTCTTCAATACTTTTATAATAAAGGAGAAAATAAAAATAAATTCATAGCATTTAAAAACGGATACCATGGCGATACATTTGGCGCCATGTCGGTGGCAGAGAGAAATGCATTTTCTGCACCTTTTAATAATTTACTTTTTCATGTTGAATTTATTGAAGCCCCTGAAAAAGGAAATAAAAATCCCATTGAGCGTTTAAAACAATTGCTTGATGATAAAGGAATTGCGGGATTTATTTTTGAACCGCTTGTTCAGGGTGCCAACGGCATGCGCATGCATGATGCCGGAGTGCTTTCAGAAATGCTTGAATTATGCAGAGCCGAAGGTGTAGTAACCATTGCTGATGAAGTATTTACCGGATTTTACCGAACTGGAAAGGCATTTGCAAGTCAATATTTAAGCAATAAACCTGACATTATTTGCTTATCAAAAACATTAACCGGGGGCACATTACCATTAGGAATTACAGCCGCGCCGGAATTTATTTATGAAGCATTCTTGAGTGAGGATAAATACAAAACATTTTTTCACGGACATTCATTTACAGCCAATCCAATATCGTGCACAGCTGCTCTGGCTTCGCTTGATTTAATGCAGGAACCGGATTTTGAAAAAATAATTGAATTTATATCCGAATCGCACAATTCATTTGTGGAGGTTATCAAAGATGTTCAGGGTATTTATGAAATTAGAAAACTCGGAACCATTCTGGCTATTGAGCTTAAAACCAATGAAGAGCGAGGTTATATGAATCCGGCGGCAGCCGAAATAACACAATGGTTTTTAGATAAAAATATTTATTTAAGACCGCTGGGAAATGTAATATATATTACCCCCCCTTACGTGATTAATAAAGAGGAATTGAAACGCATTTATGATAGCATTCTTGAGTTTTTACAACATAAACAAATTATTAAAGAATAAATGGATAATCACAATCTAAAATTCGAATCGGATAGAATCAGCATTGAAGAAAATGCTGACCAAACCAAAATCAGCATCTCCGGAAAAATCCCTGCCACACAATTCGCCATGCTCAGTTTTTGGTTGCTTGCATGGACTTTATCAGGACTTTACGTAATAACCCAATTATTTACAGAATTGCCTCAGGAAACCAAAACATTTATGATCGTTTGGCTGGTATTCTGGGTATATTTCGAATATAAAATCGGCAGCGCCTGGTTATGGCGAAAATTCGGTAAAGAAGTCCTTTTGATTCAGAAAGGCAAATCACAGCTTCGTTTCGAAGTAGCCTACGGTGGCAAAGGAGAAGAATTTGAAACCGAATCCATTCGGGATTTACAGCTTCTTGAAAATAAAAAAGGAGTTTTTATTAAAAACTATTTTTCTTCTTTCTGGGTAATTGGTGGTGAAACAATTGGCTTTTCAATTAACGGAAAAATTAAAATGTTTGGCAGGCAATTACCTGAAAAAGACGCTGAAAAACTCATGAAATTAATTCAGACAAAGTTGAGACGATTCGGTAAAAAATGAAAAATACATTTTTTATCCTGAGTTTTCTGCTGTTTACACTTGTTGCTTATTCGCAATTTAGTCTGGAAGCCTTGAGTCCGCTGCCTGAGCCGCTAACAAACGGAGCTATTGAATATGCCCGAGTAAATGGCGAGGATTTTATTTATGTCTGGGGTTCTTTGGATTCAACAAGAAGCGCCGAAGGAATTCATCAAAGAGGCTACCGATTGAATGTAGGTGAAAACATCTGGACTCCCCTGCCCGATTTACCCGATACCTCCGGGAAATTAGCACTTTCGGCAAGCAGAATTGGTGATATAATATATATCGTTGGGGGCTATCTTGTTTTGCCTGATGATTATGAGCTATCGTCCAATAAGGTGCATCGTTTTTCAGCGTCGCAGAACGAATTCCTGACTGATGCAAATCCAATCCCTGTAGCTATTGACGATCAGGTGCAGGTAATTTACAGGGATAGTTTCATTTACGTAATTACAGGATGGAGCAATACCGGAAATGTTGGCAATGTGCAGCTGTTCAATCCGCTTACCAACAATTGGACTGCAGCCACGCCCGTTCCTGTAACCGGGGGTTTCAGGGCGTTTGGCGCCTCCGGTTGCATCATTGGCGACACCATTTATTATTTCGGGGGCGCTTCGAGCAGCGGTATCAATTTTCCATCAACCGGCAAATTATGCAAAGGGTTCATTAACCCCGAAAACCCTCTGGATATCAGCTGGGAATCTTCCATTCCGGATGCTTCGCTAAAGCGCTACCGCTCGGCATGTATTGTTGCAGGCAATTTCCCCCACTGGGTGGGGGGAAGCTCAGTTTCATACAATTATGATGGCATCGCTTACAATGGCAGCGGTGCAGTAAATCCTGAAGAAAATATTCTAAAATGGAACCTAACTGCATTTGAAGAAATTGCATTGCCGGGCTTGCCCATGGATATTCGGGCTATCGCCCGGATGAATGATTCAACTTGGGTGATTGCAGGCGGCCTGGTGGCCGGACCTCAGGTAAGCGATCAGGTTTGGAAACTTTCGTATTCGAATCCCGCAGGAATCGGAAAAATCGAGCCCCGGGTGAAGCTTTATCCGGTTCCGGTGGATGAAGTGCTGAAGCTGGAAGGTGTTAAATTAATTGATTCCTGGAGTATTCTGGACAATTCCCTGAAAGAAGTCATGACAGGTTTTTCTGAACAAAGCAGTTCGTTGGAGCTTTATTTAGGCGACCTTTGCAGGGGCATTTACTGGCTTAGGTTACATCACCCGACAGGGGAAAGCACATTTAAGATGTTCAGTAAGCAATAATCGATTAATATGAGTAAAATCAGAATTGGTAGTACCGTTAGATTACTGGATCAGGTGGGTGAAGGAGTTGTGACTGCCTACACGAGAGACAACAGGATTTTGGTTTTAATGGACGATGGTTTCGAAATCCCCTATTTTGAGAAGGAGCTCGTGGTGGTTGGTCAAGCAGCGGGCACTGCGATGGAAGGTCCTTCAGAAACCGTAAGTCAGGCTGTAACTTCACAACTGCAGGAAGCCATTTACATGGCTTTTATTCTGAATAGCATTGTAAAAGATTTTCCAATCATTGATGTTCAGCTGCTCAACCGCAGAAAAGAAGCTTTGCTTTTTGTCTTATACAGTGAATCTGAAAAGAATTTCGTGCTCGAAGGCCGTGGTGAGCTCTCGGCAGGCACCGGCAAAAGCATCATCAAAATTGCCTTACCGGAGCTTCTGGCGAAGGATCGATTCTTCATTCAGCTTCAACCATTTAGCAATAAGCCCGGTGTTCCGCCCATTTCATGGAGCGGTTTTATAAAACACCAGACCCCACAAGTGATTTCCCCTCCGGGCTGGCCTATGATAGACGAACTTTCATCAAGAGCTATGCTTATTCAGGTTTACCCTGACAAAGGCCAAAATATCCAGGTTACTAGAAACAGGGAAAGCCAAAATGCCGGTAAAATGCTCAAAGCCAGTCAGGAATGGCTTTTAAAAGAAGGTCGAGATGGTAAGTTTGAAGTGGATTTACACATTGAAGAACTGCTCGAGAATACAGCGGGAATGGACAATGCTGAAATTATTCGTTATCAGCTTAGGTATTTTGAAAAGTGCATGGACGAAGCACGAAGAAGACCTATCAAGCGTTTTGTGGCCATTCATGGCATTGGAAAAGGAAGATTGCGTGATGAAATAAGGAAAATTTTATCGGCCGACCAGATTGAGCATTATGATGCTCCACTTTCGAAATACGGCTATGGAGCCACAGAAATTATCGTGAAGTAATTCAATCAGATATTTTTAATTGTATATACAATTATTTTATACCTTTGTGCTTTCAGTTCATGAAGCTAGAAGAAGAAATAAAGCAAACAAAGCCGTTCAAAAGCGAGACACAGAAGTTAATTCTGAACATCTCTTTTACACATAGTTGGCTGAATTCCATTCTGATTGAGCGATTGAAGCCCTTCGATCTGAGTCCGCAGCAGTTCAATGTACTCAAGATACTCAAGGGGAAACATCCTGATTCATACAGCAATCAGGAAATTGCATGCAGGATGATTGACAAATCATCAAACGTGACTCGTTTGGTGGATAAACTGTTATTGAAGAAGCTTGTCAAGCGGGTTGAGCATAGCTCAGACAGGCGGGCTGTGAGCATCTCCATCACCCCGAAGGGGGCTGAATTACTTGCTGAAATTGATCAAGTTAACACAGAAAAAGGATCCTCATTTTTGAATATCGATGAAGCAAAGGCAAAAATCATCAATGAGTGGTTGGACGACATGAGGACTTAAAAAATTTGCCTATTTATTTGTATATACAACTATTGTCTATACAAACTCATAAAAATTAACCATTGAAATAAACCATAACTTAAATCAGAAACCATGAACACAAACATTTCCATTTCAAATTCTCTTAAAGCCGGACTTTTCGCGGGATTATCAGCAGCTGCATTAAATGCAATCCTATTTTTTGTTTTCCACGCAGCGGGAATTATTACTGATGATATTTTTATTCAGCCCGAAACGCCAATGACGGTTGTTCCAATTATCATTTCCAGTATTGTACCCTCAGTAATTGCAGGCTTTGTTTATTTTCTTTTTGATAAATACACTGCAAAAGGATTCAGAAATTTCAGTATCCTGGCCATCATCCTGTTTTTATTAACCCTGGCAAATCCTTTTATGGGAATTCCAAATGTTACCACTTCATACGCGCTTGCCTTAGATTTAATGCACCTAACCGTGTTTGGATTTGTGATATACTTCGTGCGAAAAACAATTAAAGACTAATCACGTGCTTTCATTGCGAAAAACAAGCAGTAATCATGTTGATACTGAGCAATATCAGCTTCTAATTAAATCCCCTTTTCTTGATGTAATTTTCATCAAAAATGCTGAATTAATTTCTTAATTTGTTTCACAAAGAGCTTATCAACTTACCTTTGCAAAAAAACAGTCCGCCTTGTCGCGAGGTATTTCGGTACCGCGAGGAAAGTCCGGGCAACATAGAGTACCTTGCTTCCTAACGGGAAGGCGGCGAGCGGGCAACCAATCGTTGACAGAAAGTGCCACAGAAAACAAACCACCTCAATGTATTGGGGAAAGGGTGAAAACGCGGGGTAAGAGCCCACGACGCAGCCGGCGACGGTTGTGATGGTAAACCTCAGGGGTTGAAAGACCAAATAGGCTAAGTTGGAGCTACTCGTTCCCGATCTTCGGATTAACTTAGCGGGTAGGTCGCTAGAACCTGCGGGTGACCGCAGGTCCAGATAAATGACAAGGATTCGCCTTCGGGCGGATACAGAACCCGGCTTATAGGACTGTTTTTTTTCCTCTTGCTTTAAAAACAAGAGGAAATTTTGGTATTTAACGAAGAGACAGATTTATTAAAATGTGCTGAAGTAGCCTATTTAACTCATAAGCAACGGCAAATAGCTCATTGTCGAGCATGTATTTTAAATCTATACCTTTGCACCTCAAATTATTCAATGACAACTTTTTCAGAACTGGGGCTCCGTCCGGAGCTCCTGGAGGCAGTAGAATCGCTAGGATTTACGACTCCAACACCCATTCAGGAGCAAACAATCCCCCTGCTTTCCGACAACATTACTGACCTGGTAGCACTGGCTCAAACAGGTACAGGGAAAACAGCAGCATTCGGCCTACCATTGCTCAACATCATCCGTGAGGATAGAAAAACACCGCAAGCTTTAATTCTTTGTCCAACACGTGAACTTTGTGTTCAAATTAGCAAGGATTTAGAATCTTTCTCGATTAAACTACCACTGATGAAAATCGTAGCAGTTTATGGAGGAGCATCCATCAGTACACAAATTTCATCTATTAAAAGAGGTGTTCAAATTGTAGTGGCTACACCCGGCCGACTGAAGGATTTGATTGAAAGAAAAGCCATCAGACTGGACGAAATTGAGACTGTCGTGCTCGATGAAGCTGACGAAATGCTTAACATGGGTTTCCGCGAGGACATCGATTTTATTCTTTCAACCACACCCGAAGAAAAGCAAACCTGGTTGTTTTCGGCAACCATGCCGCCTGAGGTAGCAGCTATTAATAAAAATTACATGGTTTCGCCGGTAGAAATTTCTATTGGAAAGAAAAACTCCGGAGCCGTGAATATCAGTCACCTGTATTACATGGTGAGTGCTACTAACCGTTACGTGGCTTTAAAAAGAATTGCGGATTACCATCCTGATATTTATGGAATTATTTTTTGCAGAACCAAAATTGAAACTCAGGAAATTGCAGAAAAGCTGATTAAAGACGGCTACAATGCAGATTCGCTGCACGGTGATTTAAGTCAGGCACAACGCGATGCTGTTATGCGTAAATTCCGCAACAAACATCTTCAAATGCTGGTAGCAACAGATGTTGCCGCACGAGGAATTGATGTGGACAGTATTTCGCATGTGATTCACTACAATTTACCTGATGATAACGAAAGTTATACCCACCGAAGCGGAAGAACAGCAAGAGCCGGTCGTTCAGGAATTTCACTGGCCATTATTACACCACGTGATATTCAAAAGATAAAATCCATCGAACACCGTATAGGAACCAGCTTTACGCATAAACAAGTTCCGAGTGGTATTGAAATATGTGAACAGCAACTTCTTCATTTGGCGCAAAAGGCGCATGATGTGGCTGTAAATCCGGATATTGAAAAATACCTTCCTACCATTATTGAAAGTTTTTCTGACAAATCGAAGGAAGATGTGATCAAGAGCTTTCTGAGCCTGGAGTTTAATCGCTTCCTTGAATACTACAAAAATGCATTGGATCTAAACGAAAACCGCGGTTCAAGAGAAAGAGGCAAGCCTGAAGGTATGCCAATGACCCGATATTTTGTAAGTGTTGGTGAACTCGATGGTCTCGACAAGTCGGGAATGGTTCGCTTGATTTGCGATTCAACAGGATTGCCCAATGCCAAAGTTGGAAGGATTGAGCTTCGCAGAAGTTTTTCGTTCTTCGAAGTTCCGCAACAATTTGAGCACATCGTAGAAGAACGCTTCAGTGAAGTTTATGTAAACGATCGTTTGCTCAGAATTGAAAAGACAGCTGCAGAATCTGGCGGAGGTCAGGGCAAAAGCTACGGAAGAGAAGATCGATTCCAAAAGCGTCATTCCGACGATAAGTCGCAGAAACCTTTCAGAGGCAGAAAAAAGGAAGGTCACTTTTCAAGTGGTTCAAAGCCGCATCCGGCCAAAGGCCGTGATGAAGTTAGAAGAGCCAGAAAAGCACCGAGCAGGTAAGTCTAAAACCAATTGTAAATATTCAGAAAAAGGGATTGATTTTTATCAGTCCCTTTTTTGTATTTGCCTGCTATATTGACCAACAGCTGTTTGCACGGTGACAATGTACTGCCCCGATTTTAATTTTTTAACCTTATTTAATTGAAGCAAATTGTTTGCGAAAGGATATACGCGGAATTGCTCGGAGTCAAGCTTCTTGCCGTTTGATTTAAAAATGGTAACCGTAATGTCCTGTTCTTTCTCTGTATAAAACTCAAGGCTTACCCCTTCGATGAAGGGATTTGGGTACACATTCACAATGCTGTCAGGATTCACCTGACTATCGCTCATGCGTGATAGAATTTCATGCGCCTTCATAAAATCAGGAATTCCAAAACCATAATAATCATCCGGGTTATTGGATTGAGAAGCACTCTTCTCGATGGCTTTAAACACCTGCATCATGCTTGCATCAGGATGTGCCTGCCACAAACACGCAACCATGCCGGCGGTTACCGGCGATGAAAAGGAAGTTCCATTTGATCGGCCAACGGTACCACCTGAATTTACAACCAAAGTGCCTTGTCCCATGGCAGTTACATTGGGCTTTATCCGGCCATCGGCCGAAGGCCCGCGTGAACTGAAAGAAGCGTATTCACCTTCGGAAGTAACAGCACCAATGGTTAGAACGCTATCGCCATCGGCAGGAGCACCCAGGTATTTCCAGGGATCGGCGCCTGAATTTCCTGCGCTGTTGACCACCAAAATACCCTTGGATGCAGCTAAATCAGCAGCTCGGGTAATAATGGCTGTGTTTCCATCCAAATCTGCATAGGTATGGCTGGTTGAAGGGTCATCAAAATTGGTGTACCCAAGAGAAGAATTGATGATGTCAGCCCCTACCGAATCGGCAAATTCGGCTCCGCGCACCCAGTTAGCTTCTTCAATTAAATACTCAGAATCCGCGTCTTCGGTTCTCAAAAGCCAATAAAACGCATCGGGAGCTGTACCCACAAAAATGCCGGGATAATCGGCTGCCATCGTTGAAAGCACTGAAAGTCCGTGAGAGTTATCTTCATAAACACTTTCACCTCCTGCCACAAAATCTCGTGTACCCAGAATTCTTCCCTGCAAGCGCAGGCTATCGAAAAATACAAAATCATTCACCCGGAAAAAACCGGCATCAAGCACAGCTATAGTCATGCCTTTTCCACGAAAGCCCAATTGATGCAATTTATGACCATTCAGCATTTTAATTTGAACATCGCCCTGCCCGTAGACAGGATCTGCACCGGGCACCGGTTTGATTGAGCCTTGTTGAGCCTGCAATTGCTCATACATTTTCATAAGATCAGCCATGAACTGATCGGCAGTAGATTTTTCCTTTAAGCGCGCAAAACGCTTGCTGGAGGCTACAAACGGAAGGGCTTCAATTTGAGGTATTAAGGCAGAGTCTGCTTCAATGGTGATCGTATTAAACCACTTGCTTCTGTTCAACACTTTTGCACCCATTCCTGAAATCTGCTGCACATAATTATCATTTACAGGAAGATCATTTTCAATGATGGCAATCTTCATTTTTGTTCTTCGCTCCAGGGCTTTCTCTGAAAGGAATTCAGAAGGTCGGGTAATATCGAAGGGACTGTTGCTTTTGTCGGTAAACTGAATCCAGTATTTTCCGGGTGCTGCATTTTGAGCACCAAGCGACAGGGAAGCAAAAAGCAAAAAGAATAAAGTATTTTTCATAGTTATATTTATTGAACGCCTATTTCTATTGCGTTCATAGTGAAAACAACACCACTTTTTATTACCGGGGTTGGCACCAGGTATTTAACATCCACCAAATTTTTATAAATCAGTCCGATACCTGTGGCATACACCTCTGTATTTCTGAATTCTTCCACAAGGTTTGCCGGCTCAGTGTTGATGGTTGTTAGCGTAGAATCAAAATTTAAGGAAGTTGTTGAATAAGGTTGATGCACATTTCTGTATTCTGTAAGAATTTCACCTTGAGAATTAAGCGCATTAGAATTCCATATTTTACCCTCTTTCACAGGAAAAACCAATTTAATGTAACGCACATCTTCTTCAATTTTTTCGGCCTGATCTGAATCGGCCGCTGTAAACCAAACATCTTTTAAAAACCAGGAAGTGGTATCGGTTTTCTTGAATCTTTCGATTCGAATGGCTCGTCTGCCGGCATTGTCGGTAAACTCTGATTCATATACTTCTTTAATTTGAAACCTGAACGTATCAATTGTATTATTGAAATCGTCATAAACGATGGAATCGCATTGATAAGTGATATACGATCCCACCACGGTGGGATAATAGTTGTAATAATTGGGATCGGGAGGAATAACCGAATCTTTTTTACAGGATGACCACAAGCCAAGGACGGCTGCAAGAAATAGGTAGATGTTTTTACGCATGTTTAATCAGGTTTTTTAATGAATCCTCCTCCAACCAGGTCGTTTCCTTCGTAGAAGACAGCCGACTGTCCCGGCGCTATGCCGGAAACGTTTTCCAGAAAATCAACCTGCATTATGCCGGAGCTGCTGAGGTTAATTAAGCTGTTGGTGCCTTCGTGTTTGTAACGAACTTTGGTTAGTGCTCGAAAATCTTCGGGAAGTTCTGCATATTTCATGAGGTTTACATCGCGCACCTGCATCGTGTTTTTAACAAGCTCCTCTTTATTTCCTATCACTACTGTATTGGTTTCCGGTTTAATGTCAACCACAAACATGGGTTTGCCCAGTGCGATTTCAAGTCCTTTGCGCTGTCCAATGGTATAAAATGGATATCCCCTATGTTTTCCTACCACAGTGCCATCGGCCAGAACAAAATCGCCGCCTTCCACTTTTTCTTCCAGCCCGGGGACTTGTCTTTTCAGGAAAGCACGATAGTCATTGTCGGGCACGAAACAAATTTCGTAGCTCTCGCTTTTATTGGCCAAATCAACGAAACCGCTTTCCCGGGCCATTTCGCGAATGGCCGGCTTTGTAAAACCTCCCAATGGAAAACGCGTTCTGGCGAGACTTTCCTGCGATAGTCCCCAAAGCACATAGGATTGATCTTTACTTAAATCGAGACCTCTTGAAATGACATAACGCCCATTGTCTTGCAAACGATGCTGCGCATAATGTCCGGTTGCAATAAACTCACAATCAAGCATGTTTGCGCGTTTTAACAAAGCTTCCCACTTGATGTGGGTATTGCAAAGCACGCAAGGGTTAGGAGTTCGACCGGCAATGTACTCATCTACAAAATTATTGATGATAAACGTGCCAAATTCATCCCTGATATCCAGAATGAAGTGTGGAAAACCAAAGCGTACCGCGAGGGATCTCGCATCATTGATGGAATCGAGGCTGCAACAGCCTGTCTCCTTTTTTGATCCGCCTGAAGATGCATAATCCCATGTCTTCATGGTAATTCCAATCACTTCATAGCCTTGTTCATGCAGCATCATGGCTGCAACAGAGCTATCAACACCTCCGCTCATGGCCACCAACACTCTACCGTTTTTACTCATAACATTTATGTTCCGGAATTATCGCGCCGGAGGCGTATTTAAAAATTCTTCCTCGTTGATATCGAGTTTGTCTGTGTTGATTAACCTGATTTTTTCAGGCACTCCATCTTTAAACACTTCAGTGTCTTTAATGTTTCCGGTCTCCTCGTAGTGATACCAGGTGCCTTGTCGCTTATCATCAATGTAATTTCCAACCAGTTTGGGCTTGCCATTGGCAAAAAAGTAGCTCATTTTTCCTTGAAGCAAGCCCTCTTTATAATAAGCTGATAATCTAACTGTTCCGTCTTCAAAATACTGTTTCCAGGGTCCATTTCGGAGATTGTTTTGGTAAGTCATTTCTTCAGATACTTTCCCATCGGGGTAGTAGACGAACCAGGTTCCTGATTTTTTACCATCCACATAGGTTTCTCGGGCCACGACCTCGTTATTTTCATTAAAATACGTCCACACCGAGTCCTTTTCACGACCTACATAATTGCCGTCAGAAATTAGGTTTCCTTTTTCATCAAACCCTTTGCAATGCGAACGTTGGCCTTTGTCGTAATAATAGCAAACCATTTTCAGCGTTCCTTTTTCCTCGTAATATCTGAAAACACCATCGGGTTGATCATCCACAAAATTCCCTTCGTATCTGGTTGTTCCATCGGGAAACGCTTTACGCCAGAAACCTTGTTTACGTCCACTTTCATCGGTACGATTTGCGGCTGTTTGCGCATTCAACGCAGGCACAGCTGCGAGAAGCATACAGATTAAAATAACGAAACATGAAAAATAGCGGCGCATAAGACTGCAAAATTAATTAAAACAAGCCTGAATAATCACACTCAAGGTACTTTCAATGAAATCGTTAAAGAGCTTTCATTATTGTAATCATCGCGGGCCTGAATCAAAAAAACATGCTCGCCGGGGGGCAAATTATCGGGTAGAGCGTAAGTCCAGGTATTTTTTCCGGCCGGTTTGGGAATTAAAAAAATATCGTCCAGATACGCTTGCCAGGAAGCCGTTTCGCTAACAGGATCGGTAATTCTGACATTTATCTCACCTGCCTGAATCGGTGAAACAAGCTCGGTTTTGCCGGTTTTTGGATTTCGCTTCCTTAAGGGAATTTGAACGATTTTCGGAGCTATGGTGTCTATAATAACAGAAAAGTCGCCAAAAACATTGGTAGACGCCACCAACTCGTTGTTAATCAACCGAGTAGGGAGTACATTCCAGGTGGAACCTGATTTGCGGGCAATGCACAATTTCTTTTCCTGGCCTTGGGCAACATTTTCCGGCTTAAAAATAAGTTTTGCACCGCTGTGCAGCGGGATGTAGATACTGCCCAACTCAACCAGTGGTGAAAACGCATTTTGTTGGGGGCGCATGATTAATTTAATGTCACTTGAATCATACAAGCACCTGTCAGAAAAAACCACTTTGAATTTGAATTTGTCGATGCTTGCACCCGAGGGTGGAATTCGGTAGTGGTTTTCAGCCGGAGGCTTGTATCTGTATTTAAAATTTTCAGCTGTACCCTTTACTTTCAATTCCTGTTCCGTGGTATTGCCTTCGAAATCGCTCAATTCGAGTTTAAATGTGTACACAGAGTCGTTTACAAAAGGATAAAAGCCACGATTGTAGGCCGATTTATAAATACCGATGAGTGCATTTTCAGGTACATAGCATTGCTGGTATTTTTTCTTCGTTTTTTTGAGTTGATTGTAATTTAAGTAGGCATTGATGGCTCGCGATTCGTCGAAAGAAAACTCATCCATTCGGGAACGATAAATTTCACGGTTATTGACAAACGTGCGCAACTTAAACACGCCCGAATAATTGCCGCGTTTTCCTATCACATCGCCTCCTTCGAAGCCCAGCGCCACCTGTCCGCTTAAAACGGGCATGGGTGTTTTGGGTGACAAGTAAGGTTTTCCGGCTTTATTTTTTAGCAGGGGCAGCCGCAGAATTTCGGATGAACCATTGACCAATCCCAGATTTTTTCGGGGAATGAGCAACAAAGAAAAGGCTTCGGGAGCTGTTTTATCTTTATTGTACCCAAAGAAAAGAGGATTGAAGACGTTTTCTCTGATTTTGTCTCTGATTTCGAAATGTAAATGTGGAGCCGATGAAGAACCCGTGTTACCTGAAAGCGCAATGGTTTCTCCCTTTTTGAAGCAGAACCGACCGGAGTCAACCAAAACATCAATTTGATATTCAAGAGCTTGGGTTTGCATTTGAACTACGTAATCTTCTATTTCGGATCGAAAAGAAGCAAGATGTCCATACACAGTAGTGTATCCCTCGGGATGATCAATATAAAGCGCTTTTCCATAGCCCGAAACAGAGACCTTGACGCGGGAAACACATCCGCCTGCGGCGGCAATTACCTCCTGAGAAGTGCCTGCTGTTGAAAAATCAAGACCCGAGTGAAAATGATTTGGGCGTAGTTCACCAAAACCAGCAGTAATAACGAGTGGAATCTTCAGAGGCGGTCCAAATAAACCATCGAGTTGCTGAGCACTCAACAAACAAACTGAAAAACACAAAAAGCCTATAATAATCAATCTCATTCCTAACTATTCCAAAGAGAAACGTGAAAATATTACATTTTACTTGCCGAAGTGGAAAGAAAATAAATACTTTTAAACCCCTCAACCAACAATGTAAACTGATGAATTTGACGGCACAAATGGAACGTCTTGAAGTCAAGATAAAAAAAATGATACATTTGCACGTCGCACTTCAGAACGAACATAATCAACTGTTGAGCGATAATGAACAATTAAAAATAACCATCCACAAACAGCAGGATCAAATCAGGCAGCTTGAGGAAGGAAAAAAGGCTTTACAACTTGCTCAATCACTAGGCAGCGGAAGCACACAAGCAGATCGCACGGCTTTGAAAGGCAAGATTAACGAAGTAATTAAAGACATCGATTCCTGTCTTTTGTTGCTTAATAAATGATATAAAACCATGCAGACCATCTCCATTGAACTGCAGATTGCCAACCGGAAGTACCCTCTTCGCCTCAACGAGGCAGAAGCAGGTATTGCCCGAGAAGCAGCTAAGCGGATCAATGAGAGTATCCAATTGCTTGAAAAGCAATATGGAGTAAAAGATTTGCAGGATTTGTTTGCAATGGCAGCTTTGCAGATTACATCAGAATTGGTGAAGGCAGAGCATGAAAATCAGCAGGAACGGAATTTGATTTCCGGCAAGCTCGAGCAGCTGGAGCAGCAATTGGATTTTATAAAGCCCTGATTCCTTCGCAAACCGTTTCAGAATTGAAACCTATGTTTGTTAAAGAAAAAAAATTAAATGGAACTGATAATTTATTCGGTCGTTGCCCTGCTCGCCGGAGTCGGCGGAGGCTACGTTCTGGCAACCACAGTGTTACGAAAAAGCATTGAACAAAAAAGCGCCCAACTGGTAAAAGATGCCGAAGCTGAAGCAGAGGTGATCAAGAAAGACAAAATGCTGCAGGCAAAAGAAAAGTTTCTGCAACTTAAATCTGAACATGAAAAATCGATTGTTTTAAGAAACAATGAAATAGGTCAGGCTGAAAATCGAGTAAAACAAAAGGAAAGTACGCTCGGCCAAAAGCTGGAAGAAACCAAGCGCAAGCAAAGTGAGCTTGATAAACAAAGAGAGCAGCTTCAAAAACAAGCCGATTTGTTGACTATCAAACAATCCGAACTCGACAAGCAGCATCGTATTCAGGTTGAAAAACTTGAAGCAATCGCAGGCCTATCGGCCGATGAGGCCAAAAACCAACTGGTGCAGGCCTTGAAAGAGGAAGCCAGAACAGATGCTTCGTCTCACATCAAGGACATCATGGAGGAGGCACGCCTTACTGCCACTAAAGAAGCCAAACGCATTGTGGTTCAAACCATTCAAAGGGTTGCAACAGAACATGCCGTGGAAAACTCGGTTTCTGTTTTCAACATCGAAAATGACGAAATAAAAGGACGGATTATCGGTCGCGAAGGACGAAACATACGTGCCATTGAAGCTGCCACAGGTGTTGAGATTATTGTAGATGATACTCCGGAAGCAATCATTTTAAGCTGCTTTGACCCCGTGAGAAGAGAAATTGCAAGGCTTGCACTGCATCAGTTAGTGACCGATGGACGTATCCATCCGGCCAGGATTGAAGAAGTAGTTGCCAAGACCAAGCGCCAGATTGAAGAGGAAATTGTTGAAACCGGAAAGCGAACCTGTATCGACTTGGGTATTCATGGATTGCACCCTGAATTGACACGTATGGTGGGAAGAATGAAATATCGTTCTTCTTATGGGCAAAACCTTCTTCAGCACTCGCGGGAAGTGGCAAATCTTTGTGCCATCATGGCCACTGAACTGGGCTTGAACGTTAAGCTGGCAAAACGTGCCGGACTTCTGCACGATATAGGAAAAGTTCCAGATGATGAACCGGAATTACCACATGCAATTTTAGGGATGAAGTTGGCTGAGAAATACAAGGAAAAACCCGAAGTATGTAATGCGATTGGAGCCCATCACGACGAAATTGAAATGACCAGCCTCATTTCGCCTATTATCCAGGTTTGTGATGCTATTTCAGGTGCTCGTCCCGGCGCCCGCCGCGAAATCGTTGAATCCTACATCAAGCGATTGAAGGACATGGAACAGTTGGCCCTCTCCTACCCCGGGGTTTCCAACACCTTTGCCATTCAGGCAGGACGGGAGCTCCGTGTAATTGTTGAAAGCGAAAAAGTGACCGATAAGGACGCTGAAATGCTTTCGTTCAATATTTCCCAAAAAATACAGAACGAAATGACCTACCCCGGGCAGGTAAAAGTTACCGTGATTCGGGAAACCCGTGCCGTTAGTATTGCCAAATAACAGGAAAATCCTGTTTATGCATTGATACGATTGAACTATTGACCAGGCAGTTCACTAAAAACGTCCTGATTCTGACAGGAGGAACAGCAGTTTCGCAGGCCTTAGGCATTGCGGCTTCTGTAGTTTTGGCGAGAATTTATAGTCCCGGCGATTTCGGTGTGCTGGCTTTAGTAACGTCCTTCGTTGGCTTTTTCAGCATAGCTGCCAGCGGAAGGTATGAACTCGGATTCATGCTCGCCGAAAATCATGCAACAATTAGGTCACTGTTCAAACTCATTGTTCGCATTATCCTGTCCACTTCCTTGCTTTGTTTAGCAGCTTCGCTGGGATATTATTACTTTTCCCCTGCTGATATACAGACAAAAGCGAATTTCCTGATGATTGCACCCGCTGTTTTTGCAGCAAGTCTGGCGCAGGTTATCATTGTTTTTCTGACCAGGGAAAAACAGTTCAAAAGTTTATCAGGATTTCGATTAGTTGAAGTAGTTGCAAACATTACGCCCGCCTTATTGCTCGGCGGTTTGGGTGCCACCGGACTGGTTTCGGCTTACCTGATTTCGCAAATGGTATTGGCTATGGCGCTTACCTGGTTTTTAATCCGGGTTTGGAAAAAGAATTACAAACACGACCAAACAACAAGCCTCCCGGCTATGAAGGAAATTGCCAGCCGGTTTAGTCAGTTCCCTAAATACAATGTGAGTCAGGGCTTGCTTGATGCGTTTCAAATGAGCGGTATTCTATGGATCGGTTCAAGCTTTCTTTCCTTGGCAGCCATGGGCATTTACGGCCTTGTGATGCGCTTCCTTCAACTGCCTTTTGGTCTCATTATCAGACCTCTGGCTCAGGTTTATTTTGGTGAAATATCGGAGGCTTACCGACAAAAGAAACCGTTTTTTGAATTTTCAAAGAAACTGGCTATACGTATTGCAATCATTGCCATTCCTGCACTTTTGATATTCCCCTTTATTGCAGAGTTTATTTTTGAGCTTGTTTTAGGAAAAGAATGGAAAGAAGCAGGAAAAATAGCTGCGATTCTGGCTTTCTGGATCGTGGCTGATTCCATTCGAGCGCCACTTTCGCAAATACCAATCATTTTATCTTTACAGGCAAGGTATCTAAAAATAACATTTACAGGGGCATTAGCGGTTTTTGCCATTTTTGCCCTCAGCTGCGCTGGGATGCCAAAAGAAAACTATATTGAAGTATTTTTAATATTCACCTGCATTCAGGTAATTTTCAATATTTATCTAATTATTCACTGTTTACAATTAGCGAGAAAACATGACGCAGGTCTCCACACAGCCTGAAAATGAACTACAGCAGAATCAAAAAAGGGCAAAAAAGTACTTCTTTGCCGGTATTTACCTGCTCATCGCAGGGACTTTGTTTCCTACTCTTCGTGCTATCCTAATTGGACATGAAGGAGCCGACAGTGTTTTTGAATATTTTATTAGCGCTTTGCCCGATTTGGCCATTGTGCTCTACACTGCCGGTAGTTTTGCTATTAGAAAGAATTTAAATGGCAGCACTATTTTTTCATTTTTAATAGCAGACAAAATCCTACTAGTAGCAACACTTTATGCTGTAGTAGTAGGAAGTCTGTTGTCGTTAGACTTTAAATTTATAATTTATGGTTTGCGAATGAGCTACATCCCGATACTGATGTACGTTGCCGTTCGAAATCTTCAAGAATTTCTTGACAAGGAAATCTATTTAAAAGGTTTGTCTGTTTTCATGAATTGGCTTATGATTACTTCAATCATTGGATTGTTGCTTTATTTCCCATTTTCAGAACTTGAACAAAAATTAAAAACAATCGTCCATGCGAGTAAAAGCGCTTACCACATACCTCGTCTAAACTCAATTTATCATGCTCCAACACTCAATGGAGCTTATATGAGCATTGCCGCTGCATATTTCAGTATTCGATTTCTTCAAAAAATGAATCTAAAAACAGCCCTGGCCTTGTCCATTGTGCTGGTGAGTTTACTTTTATCTGTTTCACGAGGTGGAATTATTTCCTATTTAATTGTATTAATAGGCACGATTGTTTTGATGAAACAGTGGAAATCAAGTTTAATTCTTATT
>Ga0169931_10004089_pt1 | contig 22852 bp, 22 predicted proteins | sample Kivu_15m_20L_FD_129675 | JGI IMG/M metagenome (GOLD analysis project Ga0169931, IMG submission 129675) | Freshwater microbial communities from Lake Kivu, Western Province, Rwanda to study Microbial Dark Matter (Phase II) - Kivu_15m_20L... | ecosystem: Environmental > Aquatic > Freshwater > Lake...
CAGCGCAGCGGAAAGGTGGGGTTAGAGATGCTTCGCTAGGATGCGAATCAGACGGGATGGTCTTTTTAGAGCGAGAGCGAGAAACAGAGCAATTAGCTTTGCTTCGCTACACAAACAGAATGAGAGGGCCGTCGCACCGCGGAAGCGAGGAAAAAGGAAAATTTCGATTGGTTAACAGCATGCGGAAAGCGCTTGTCGTTCCGAGCGAAGCGAAACTTTCCGCATGATGTCCAAGAGAAATTTTCCCCGAGCGGCTTCGGTGCGACTTGATTTTTTGTTTCACTTTTTGATCAAGCAAAAAGTGAAGGGTAAATTATGGAATAAGAATGAGAAACACAATCTGAATGAGTAAAATCTCCCAACCTGCCTTCTATTTTGTAATAATTCCCTTGTCCAATTCTTGCACGAAATTAAGTGTTACGGCTTCAGTGTGCGTTGCGTCCGGGATTAAAGGTGATGAAGTGATGAAGGAATGAGGGAATGGCAGCGGTACTTCACTCACGCTGAATGACCGTCCACTCCCGATGCAACTTTTGCAAGAAACTCGATCAATAATAAAAAGTGGCCGTTAAAGATTTATTCCATCCTGCTTGTTCCCATTCCCAGAGTTGCATCTTCTCCCGGAAGGTGCTAAATCCCATTTCTACGCTGTGGTTCTTACCAAATTGAAACTCGATGCCCGTATAAAATCCTCCGCCAAATCCAATCTCCGTGCGGGGTTGATAAGCTTGAATAATATTGGGATTTCCGGTATTGCCAAGCATTAGCTCATAAGTTTCATTGCCTATTTTAATTGAATTGCTCTCTACTCTTAATCCGTTCATGGAAATACTGGGTTGGAAAAAGAAATCCATTGCCTCATTGATTTCCCAACCTTGTCGATAGCCAAGGGCCAACTGAAATCTTTGCTCTACCCCTACAATATCAAATAAACGAATATCTTGTTGGGCATTGATTTGCATGGGCGTCCCAATCATTCGCAATGTAAACTTATCTCCTGCCTTTACTTTCATACTCTGGAACTGAAGAACAATGGAACTGTACCGATCAAAACGATAGCGCATGTCCAATCCAAAAGAAAAGGTAGGTTGATAACGCATGTTCATCGGTGATGAATCGTAAGGCACTTCTATACCCGTTGCATTGAACTGATCGAGTAAAATATTGTAGTTGTTCGGAATCTGTTGAACCAAAAGCAATCGATCTTGGATGGAGTAATATTGTACTCCGGCGTAATCGACTCCGCTTTGCAAGGCCCCACTGCCATTGTAAAAATTGGCGGTCTTGGAGGATGCAAGGTAAGATCCAAGTCGCAAGCCAAAGGAAAATCCCCTGTATTCATCTATTTCCTCTTGTGCCTTTCCACAAAACGTAATTGTTATGAACATTAAAACAATGGATGTTGCTTTCATACTATTTCAGTCTTTAATTGCGGGTTAAAGTTAAGACATTTGTTGTTTGCGATTACAGATATTGAGACGGTAGGCAGTGCACCCGGTGAGGGCACCATCATAGAGATTGCTATTTGTTTACACGACGGAGAGAAAATCATAGACCGATATGAAACCCTTATCAATCCAGAAAAAACCATTCCGCCCTTTATCGTTTCACTAACTGGAATCAATCAATCCATGGTGCGACAAGCACCTGTTTTTGATGATGTGGCGGATGAAATTTTTGAAATGTTGAAGGATGCCGTCTTTGTGGCTCATAATGTCAACTTCGACTTTGGTTTCATCAAAGCAGAGTTTGATGCGCTGGGTATTGTTTGGAAACCGCAGAAGCTTTGCACCGTTCGCTTGGCACGAAAGTCATTTCCAGGGCACACGAAGTACGGATTGAGTTCTGTTTGTGAACGTTTGGAGATTCCCAATTTTGCATCGCATCGCGCGATGGGCGATGCAATGGCGACGGCGATTTTGTTCGATAAGTGCATTGAAGCCCATGGCTTTGATTTGATTCACGAAATGCTGTCCCATGGAAGCACAGACGTCTTTCTTCCACAGCATATCCCCAATGAGCAGTATGAGCAACTCCCTACAAGCGCGGGTATATACTTCTTCAAGAATCATCTTGGACAGGTGATTTATGTGGGAAAGGCCAATAATATTAAAAAGCGGGTGCGTTCGCATTTTATTTCAGATGGATCGGAGCGTCAACAGCTTTTTTTTAGAGAGATTGCGAAGATTGAATTTGAATTGTGCGGCACTGAATTGATTGCTCAACTCAAAGAAGACGCCACCATCCGAGCACTTTTTCCTAAATACAACAAAGCGCAAAAGAGGAAAGGACTCCAGTATCATATCGTTTCTTTTGTGGATCAAAATGGAATTTTACGATTACAAGTCAATAGAGGTAAAGCGGCAGGAGCCATTCAATCTTTCTCTTCTTTGAAATCAGCTTATAGATGGCTAGGTGAATTGAAAGAAGATTATAACATTCAGGGTCGATGGATCGGACTTCACGCTTATCAAGGAGAGGTAATTCAGTTGGAGGTAGAGGAGCACAATGAGTTGTTGAAAAGAGCTTTGGACGAACAAAAACAAAAAGCAAAGACCTTTATCATGATTGGAAAGGGGACAAAACCCCAAGAAAAAAGTTTGGTCTTATGTCGATCGGGAAAATTGGTTGGATATGCTTTTGTTCCTTCCGATTGGCGGTCAGATGATGTTGAGGAACTGGCAGCCAAGATGACATTGCTTCCGAGTTCTGAATTAACCGAACATTTTATTCAATCCCATTTAGATAACCCCAAGGGAATCGTTGTAAAACATTTCACATGATAGAAAAAGATAATAGCCATTCGTGGAGTGAGCCATTTGATTGTATCGTCAATTACAGAAGATCGGTTCGTAAGTTTCATCCAGAGGACTATGACCCAGCCTCTGTAACAGAAAGTTTGCGCCGAGCGCAATTGGCGCCGAACAGCAGCAATATGCAGCTTTGGGAATTTTACAGAATATCGGATACTACTGCGTTAAAGGCAATGGCAGAGGCTTGTCTGGGTCAGAACACGGCTATTACGGCGCGGGAAATGGTAGTGGTGGTGGTTCGTCCTGATCTCTGGAAACAACGCGCCCAAGCCAACTACGATCATGTAAAAAATGTGCATGGTGATCGGCCTAGCTTCAGAGGACAAAGCGCATTGGATTACTACGGAAAGCTCATGCCCTTGTTGTACAACAACGATGTGTTGGGCATCAGAGGGTTTTTTAAGAAACTCTATGTTACCTATTTAGGGTTGAAGCGTCCCATGGTTAGGCAAGTTACGGGCACTGATGTTCGCATTGTTGTGCACAAAAGTGCCGCCTTGGCGGCCCAAACCTTTATGCTATCCATGGTGGCGGAAGGACATGACACTTGCCCTGTAGAAGGGTTTGATAGTGTGAGAGTGAAGAGAATATTGAAGTTACCGCGAAGGGCAGAGGTCAATATGGTCATCACTTGCGGCAAACGAATACCAGAGGGCATTTATGGGGATCGCTTCCGAGTTCCCAGCGAATGGGTAGTGAAATAATCTTATTTTTTCTGAATCAAAAGAAACCCGTCTGCTGAGAAAATACGAAGGGGGGCAGTCTGTTGAAAATTGATTTGGGTAAATTGAAAGCGATAGCGGTACTGCTCATCTCCCCAATTGAATTGAAAGGGAATATTGAATTTGGGATTGGGACGTTCCAAAAGCAATGCATTGGTTTTAATAAATTCAGCAAAAGAAGAAGTTAAATCGTAACTGATTTCTTCACCTTTTTTTGTCAGGATTACTTGCAATTCATCTCCTTGGCTTACCTGGATTTTGAAATTGGTTTGATCATAAACGAAATAAACCCCGCCGCTGTAGGATTGAATGGAATTCAATAAAAAATCAAATCCTTGAATATTAAATTCTTCAAAATAAATGGTTTTAATTAACGAGGTCGCTTCCGCTACTTGAATAGCAGAAGTGTCTTCCATGGTTGGTAATTGCAAGGCAGTTAGACAGGAATCCAATGTTTGATATCGTATGTATCGGCTTTGATATGGGTTGTCATCCATTACAACAATGGATGAATGGCAATTGATGGGAGCCATCCATTCATCGGCTTTATTCCAATGCCAATCATTCAAATAATCCAATTGACCGCTGATGGTACGTTGTGTAAAAAGTTCAGGATGTTCCATCATATCCTTCCAACGTGCTAATTGACTGCTGTAACTTAAATGGGTGGCGCTCAGTGGCCCACCAAATGTGTACACAGTGGCTACTATTAGCAGGCTGGTAGGAATAAAAATCAGTGTTTTTTTGTTAGATATTATTACATAGAGGATAACCAGGGTGAGCCAAAATGCGATGAACAAAATGATGGCTCTGGGTTCTGTGATACCATATTCCAATACACGGTATAGTATGGCCCACCACAAGAGTCCGAGTAGTGGAATCAGAGCCCAAAAGTAATATCGAACCCACTGAACCACTCTTTTGGCATTGTCCTGTGCGAGGATGGGAAAAGACAGCAACCACGTTAATAGCCCAACAATGGTAAAGGCCAAAATCCAAATGCTTACCCAACCTTCTGGCAGTTTCCCTAACCAAGCAATTTTCCCAGCGTACAAATACAAAATGAGCAAGTAGATGATCACCAATGGGGCGAGAATCCAGGTGTTTAACCGTTTCAAAGCTTCTGAATATTCTTCTTCTTCTGTCAGTTCAATTGGAATTTTGGATAGAAAATAAAACGTGTGAAATATCCCCGCGATGAGAATAAAAGTATCCAGATAAAGGGTTTCCGAAATAAAATCCTTGGACAACAGCACGCTAATCGCGGCATAGGCGATCGCTAACCCCGCATAGATCACCACAGAAAAGAAGCTGGAGGAAAGGAAAGTAGAAAATAACAAATGGTTGTAATTCCAAAATTGGGATTGATGAAATCGAGTAAGAAAGGGGAGAACAGCCGCCAATAAATGCACAATGATGACGGTATTGAGCAATGAGATGATGTGCGCTTCTTCCGTAATGACCATATTTTGAATAAAAAAATAAAGGCCAATGTGCAATGTGACACCCAAGGTCAATACAATCCGCGCTTTGGAGGTGGGAATTTTCATTCTCTCCTTAAAAACAGTAACACAAAAATGAATCGGTAATCCGATTCCGAGACCGAATATGATCTTCAGCCATTGAGTGGTTTGGTTGATTTCCCAATTGGAGAGTTCATGGCTCAAAGCCAAAGAAGCCAGCGTGGCCAAAAGCATGGAGGAAACAGCAAGCGGAAAACGGACAAAGGTGGTTTTAACAATGGAAGTTAATCGGTTGAAATTTAGATGGTTCATGGATGGTCTTTTTGTTGTGCCAAAAATAAGGGAATGAAATAAAAAGTATCCACTTTCTTCTGGGGGATAAAATAAATGTTAAGCAAATTGGTTTTGTGTAAATAAAACATTAATTTAGTGCAAAACAAATAGCTTTATGAAAAGGATTCTCAACAAGTACGATGTCCTCAAGTTAGGGCACAAGTTACATCAGTTACAAAAGCGGTTAAAAAGAGCAATTGAAAATGGTTATCCGGAATCCAAGATCGATGAACGAACGAGAAGAATCAAGAAGCTCCAAAATGAAATAAAGCAGGCGACAACTTAAGTTGTATTAAAAAACAAAAGAGTCACGAAAGTGGCTCTTTTTAATTTGGAGTTATTTCAATTCAATACCTACGGGACAATGATCGGATCCCATGATCTCGTTTAAGATAAAGGCATCCTTCAATTGATCTTTGAGGGATGGGCTAGTAAGAAAATAATCAATCCTCCAACCCACATTCTTTGCTCTCGAATTGAATCGAGCACTCCACCAACTGTACTTTATTTCTTCTGGATAGAAGTGTCTGAAAGTGTCGATGAATCCGGCGTTGAGCAAATTTTCAATTCCATTGATTTCTCGTTGAGTGAATCCAGCACTTTTATTGTAGTTGGATTTGGGATTGGCAAGGTCAATGGCCTTGTGCGCCACATTCAAATCGCCACAGAAGATCACGGGTTTGGTTTTTTCCAGATCCTGAAGAAAGTTCAAAAGATCAGCATCCCATTGTTCCCGGTAATCCAAGCGGGCCAGCTCACTGCCGCTATTGGGCACGTAGCAATTGACGAGGTAGAAGTTATCAAATTCAGCGATTATGGATCGACCTTCTTGATCGTGTTCCGCAATGCCAAGGCCGAAGCTCACTGAAATAGGTTTGATCTTAGTAAGCACCGCCGTTCCGCTGTATCCAGGACGAACTGCCGATGAGGTATAGATAAAATACTCATCGAATGCTTGAAGGGCTTCCTCGGTTTGCTGATCATTGGCCTTGGTTTCTTGCAAACAAAGAATATCAGGATTCATCAAGCGGACATCATCGATGAAAGTTTTTTTAGTAATGGCTCTAACACCATTCACATTGAAAGAAATCAATTTCATTGGGCAAAGATAAAAAAGGCTCCTTGCTCACTCAGATTATTTCATCCTTATCTTAGCCACGGATGCAAGCGGTTTTAAAAGATATTTTTCAGACAGTATCAGTTTCACCCAATAGGAAGGCCTTGATCATTGCCTCAGATGAATGGAGCTATGCAGCATTGTGGAATTATGCAACGGCCTATTCGAAGTGGCTCAATGCAAGAGCTTTGCCCGATGGAAAGATTGGGATTTATACAGATAATTGCAAAGAGATGTATGCGGCCATTCTTGCTACTTGGTTGGCAGGTAGGTCTTTTATTCCGCTGAATCACAAATTCCCGAAGGAAAGATTGAAAAGCATCACTGAGGAAAGTGGGGTAGTGGGAATTTTTTGTTTGGAATCTAGTCAAGCGAATTGCCTTGAGTTTTTACCCCAAGAGGCTTTGATTTTGTACAACGCAGCTACGATGCTCCCTAATGTTGAATTATCGGAATCATTGGCGAGTGAGGATTTGGCTTACACGCTTTTCACCTCAGGAAGTACCGGTATTCCGAAAGGAATACCCATTGGTCATCGTCATCTTCAGGCTTTGTTAGAAGACATGAAGGAGCGCTATCCACTGGGTGAAAACGATAGGGTGTTGCAAGCTTTTGAATTGTCATTTGATGTATCGATTGCCTGCATATTTACGGCATGGGTTCAAGGTGCAACTTTGGTGGTACCGGACTTGAATGGAATTACGGCTATCAATGCATTCAAGGCTATTTATGATCATCAAGTTAATTTCGTTACGTTGCCACCTTCGGCGTTGTTTTATTTGAGAAGATTGAGAATGTTATCGATGCCTTTGCCTTGGGTAACGAAAACGATTTTTACTGGAGAGGCCTTGCCTTACAATGTCGCTTTGGAATGGAAATCTTGTGCCATCAATACATCTGTTGATAATGCCTATGGTCCCACTGAAGGCACCGTTTGGTCATTGATTTACGCTTTGGATGAGCATACTGAAGAACAGACCATCAATGGTTTGTGTCCCATTGGAAAACCTACCCGACATGTTCAAATGCGAATAGTCGATGATAAAGGTGAAGATGTCGGCCAAAATGAGCGAGGTGAATTGTGGATCGGTGGGCCTCAAATTTTTCATGGTTATGTGAATCAACCAGATAAATCCAAGGAGGTTGTTTTTCAAGACAACCAAGGGGTCTATTGGTATAAAACAGGTGATATTGTTCTCAAGAATGATCATGACCAAGTGGTGTACGTCAATCGAAAGGACAATCAAGTTCAGATCAATGGGTTCAGGGTAGAGCTAGGAGAGGTGGAGCATCATTTGAGGGGAATTATCAAAAGTGAGGCGGCCGTGGTGCTAGCACATGAAAACAACGGAGTTTTAGAATTATTTGCTTTTGTTCAAGGGAAATGGGATGAGCCATCTTTGATGAACGAAATGCGGTTGAAAGTGCCGGGATATATGGTGCCGCGCAGTATTTTCGCCCTGGAGGCGTTGCCTGTCAATACCAGTGGAAAAGTGGACAAGACATTATTGAGATCAAAATATTTAATACGATGAATAACGAGCAGATATTTGAAAAGGTGAATCAGGTATTCAGGGTCATTTTTAAAAATGAATCCATCACTGTCAACAGGGAAACCACCGCCAAGGACATTGCAGGTTGGGATTCCATTACACACTTGGATATCATCACTGGAATGGAAGAGGCGTTTCAAGTGGAAATTACCGGATTTGAGGTAATGAATTTGAATAACGTTGGTGATTTATTGGATTTGCTTGCTCAAAAATTAGCAGAGTAAAATGGTTTTTCAGTCCTGGTATTTTATTCTCTTTTTGCTTGGACTGTCGGTTGCGCAGAATTTTTTATTGCCCACTCAGCGCTGGATTTTGCTGCTATTAGGCAGCTTCTTTTTTTATTCATTAACCGGATGGCAACCCGCCATTCTATTGTTATTTACCATCAGCATCACTTACGGAAGTGCCTTGTGGCTCAGCCATGAGAAGCAGCAAAATCGTCGGTATAAAATTCTTTTGTTGAGCGTCACAACTCAAATTTTGCTTTTGAGCGCGTTCAAGTATTTGGGTTTTTTCAATGGTTTAATAGAGGGAATTTCGGATTGGATGCAATCTCCATCATGGGTACAATTGCCGCAATTGATGCTTCCTCTGGGTATTTCATTTTATACATTTCAAAGCATGGGCTATGTTTTTGATGTTTATTACAACATCAGAAAACCAGAGAGGCATTTTGGGCATTATGCTTTATTTGTGTCTTTTTTTCCTCAAATTCAATCTGGTCCCATTGGTAGGAGTAAAGAGATGCTTCCTCAATGGAAAAGTATTGCACTTCCCCAATGGGAGATGGTCAGAATGGCAATGATGCTTTTCATCTGGGGCATCTTAAAAAAGTTTGTGATTGCGGATCGATTGGGGATTTATGTCGATGAGGTATATGATGCACCACAGCAATTTTCAGGGGCCGTGTGGATACTGATTCTGTTTTTGTACACCATTCAATTGTATGCGGATTTCTCTGCTTATTCCGATATGGCCATTGCCAGTGCTCAACTTTTGGGAATTCAATTACCAGAAAATTTTCTGTTTCCTTACAAGGCCAATAACATTACCGATTTTTGGCGACGATGGCATTTGTCTTTATCGGGTTGGTTGAGAGATTATATCTATACGCCATTGTTGTTTGCGAAGAAGAAATGGAAAAAATGGGCGGTGGTCTATGCCATTGCGATAACGTTTGTCATCTGCGGAATTTGGCATGGTCCAAAGATGACATTTGTGTTGTTTGGTATCGTTCAAGCTGTGCTATTGATCTTTGAAATGCAGACCAAGGATTGGCGAGCACGTTTATCCAATCGACTTCCTCATTGGATCTACCAACCATTGAGCATTGCCCTCACTTTTGTGGTGATTTCCTTCTGCTTTATTTTGTTTAGGGCTGAAGGATTGCATGAAGTGAAAGCAATATTCTCCAGATTATCCTGCTGGGATTATGCTTCCACCTTGGATTATTTAAAGGAAAAAAATGGCTCTGTTTTATTTGGGCTTTTCGCTATGCTAGGCTTGTTTTTATTGGTGGATGAAAAGATTTCTTCGGTCATCAGGAATCAAAAAGAGAATCCCAGAAAACTAGGCATTTATTTCTCCATTATGATGGTGGTGATTTTAATCGGGATGGTGTTGGGCAAAGAACAATTCATTTATTTCCAATTCTGATGAAGCACGCTTTGAAATGGTTGAGTTGGATTTTCCTTATAACAGCAGTGTTGTATATATCCACTTTATTTTGTTTATGCAAAATCCAATATAACCGGCTTCCCTTGTTTTATCTGATAATGGGAGATTACGCGGCTCCCAATGGTGGTCATACCTATCATGCTTCTCTGGATTGGAATGACACGGTTCATTTTGATGTCGTGGTATTGGGTGCGTCTAGAGCACAACGTGGATACAGCACTGTGCTGTTTGATTCGTTAGGGGTAAAAATGTTCAACATGGGTACTCCCTCCCAAAGCTTGCTCAATTCCAGAATTTTGCTTGAGAAACATGTCCAATCGAAAAATGTGAAGGAGATCTGGTTAGACGTCGTTCCTGGTTTATTCAAAGGGAATGCTTTTGAATCCACCAGTGATTTGATTCAGAATTGGTCGCCAAATAAGACAGCTTTGACAGTTGCATATGAAAGCAAAGATGCACGAGCCCTCAATTTGTGGATGAAGCGATTATTTTGTTCTAACAGTATGGAGCAAGAAGGGAAAGGAAAGTATTGTGGGAATGGATATGTTGAAGTGAATGCATCATTAGATTCCAAGTGGAAAACGGAGTTTGAAGCGGGGAATTTTGGTAAAGAAACAAAAGGGTTTGTCTCTTTTTCTTCAGAAGCCATTGATGAATTGGAGCGGATTATTTTGTATTGTCAAAGTGAAAATCTCAAAATAAAATTAATCGCAAGTCCAATTACGGTATTCAGCAATCGTTGGGATCAAATGAAGATGAATGAGATCATACAACCCATCGTGGTTAAATATAATATTCCATTTTTTGATTACAGCAATCGAACTGAATGGAATACGCTGACTGATTTTTATGATGAAAAGCATTTGAATGCCTCAGGGGTGAGAAAGTTCAATCTTGATTTATGGAAATCGATGTCGTCTCATCAGTAATGTGATGTTGGTCACGAGTTTTAAAAGAAGTGTGGCTTATTTTTACTCCATGAAATCTATACTATCGACAATTTTTATTTTCATTTCTATCGTTTTTCATGCACAAGAAATCACTTTACACCCCATCAACTGGCCAACATTGACAGGCCTGCAATCTTATACATGGGGTAGCGTTGGAGAAGATTACATTGTAATGGGGGGTAGATTAGATGGTTTACATCGTCGTCAGCCGTTTGCTAGTTTTGATATTGCAGGTCACAATACCCAAATTCAGTTGCTGCAGCCCAACAACTCAAACATTGTATCCATCAATACATCCGATTTCCCAATGGAAGTTCAAGAGCAAATGCATAGCACCAATGCTTGCTTTACTCAGCAGGGGCAATACTTGATCATTGCTGGTGGCTACGGTTACAGTGATGTGATGGGTGAGCATCGCACTTTCAATCAATTATTGGTATTGGATTTAGTATTGCTTCGCAACGCAATCCTCAATGGAAGCAATGCTGCCGTCAGCTTGGTTGCCCAAATAGTAGACGATCAGTTTGCCGTAACAGGCGGAAAATTGGTCAAGTTCAATGATACATTCTACCTGACGGTGGGCCATCGCTTTGATGGAAAGTATAATCCCATTGGACCTGATCACGGCCCTGGATTTTCACAGCAATATACAGAAGCCATCCGACGTTTCACTTTGGATAATCAATGGAATTTGACTTGGATGAATCCATGGACCGATGCTCAATTATTGCATCGAAGAGATTTGAATGTTTTGCCTTCATTTAGTTCACAAGGGCAACCTGAGTGCATCATCTATTCAGGCGTCTTCCAGCAAAACGCGGATATTCCATTTTTAAATGCCGTCCGAGTGAATGAAAATGGGCTCAATGAAATCCCCAATTTTGCTCAGTATTATAACCATTACCATTGCGCCACCATCAGTATGTACGACTCAATTCAGCATCAGAATACCCACTATTTTCTAGGTGGAATCTCGCATTACTATGACAGTACGGGGATTTTAGTGCAGAATAACAATGTACCTTTTGTCAAGACCGTCGCTAAAGTAGTTCACGCTGAAGATGGAAGCGTCCAAGAATACGTACTGCCTATTCAAATGCCCGGTTACCTCGGTGCTGGCGCTGAGTTTTTGCCTTTGCACAATATTTCCCATTATGAAAATGACATGATTCGAAGGAACTCTTTGGAAGGAGATTCCGTATTAATTGGATATGTTTACGGCGGTATCAGCAGCTCTGCTAAGAATATTTTCTGGAGCAATGAAGGTAATTTAAGCAGCGCCGCCAATATTTGGTTGGCGGTGTATTTTCATCCCAACGAGCAAACCGGCATACAGAATGTGCAGAGCAGCAACGGTGTCCAATTGCAAGTGTATCCCAACCCATTTAGCAATGAAATTCATGTTCAATTTTCGCTTTCACAAAGATCTTCAGAAAGCCTGCAGATGAATTGGTATGATCAAAAGGGTATTCTTCTTTCGAGCACAGAACATGCGCAGTTGCAATTGGGTAAAAACGAAATTGTACTAAAAGACAAAGAGCATTGGGTGGCCGGTACTTATATTTTAGAATGGAAATGGGGCACACAATCGATCTATCAAAGGGTGGTATTTGAGCCTTAAAGCAATAGCAATAGCAGAGCCGCCATGGCCAAAGCTAGTCCCAACCAATTGAGCTTGTTCAATTTTTCTTTGAAAACCACAATCGCGAGTAGGGTACCCAACATGACGACACCCAGATTATTGATGCAAACAATACTGCTTTTAGAAAGCCATCCTGCATTGATGGTTTTGACCAAAAAGAAAATGGAAAAGAAATTCACCAATCCCAATAAACCTCCGTACATCCACTCCAATCGGGAAAATTGAAATGCCTGAGCCGATCCTTGCCATTTCTTAACACCTACATAAGTCAATCCCGTCAAACCCGCCGTGAGAAATGGCAAGCAGCTGTACAATGCCAGATCCTCCGGCATCGTTGCGGTTTCCGATAACTTGGGTATCATGAAATCGATCAAGGTGGATCCCAAAAAAATGACGACGGGATACCATATCCAATTGCCTTGTGGTTTTTTACCATCCGCTTTGATAGAAGAGAATACTATCCCCAAGATGGCCAGTCCTATGGCCATCCAGCTTACCCATGACAATTGCTCCTCAGGATTGGTCAAGCTAAATAGAATCACCACCATTACCAAGGACATCTTTCCTGCGATGGTGGTGTTGGAAACACCAATGAGCTGAGCACTCTTTCCTGTGACATTGAAAATACCGATGAAACTAAAACCCAATAATAATCCACCCCATGCCCAAGTGGGAAATGCCAACGCGTGTTGAAGTGCTGCGGATAGATCAGGTACAAGGATAAAGCCCAACCCAAAGGCAAACAAATAGTTGATTACAATGGCTTCAAAAACATGTACGCCTTTTACGGCAAACCACTTGAATAACAAGTAGAGGAGGGTGGTAGAAAGGACACTGAATACTAAAAAAATCATTTTCTGTAATAATAAAATAAAGTGTCTTGCTCTATGGAAATAGCATTTTCGGGTATCCCATTCAAAACAGGAGCGGGCACTCCATCGTGTATAGATTGAGGAGCAACAAAAACACGTGCCTCGTCCCACAATTGGGCTTCGATCAAAGATTGCAATGTCGTAGCTCCTCCCTCCACCATAACACTGGTGATGTTTTTATCATACAACACTTTCAAAATATTCTGCCAATGCATGGGCTCCTTCAATCGAATCCATTCCAAATCTGGAATTGGTTTGGATGGGGCAGTAGTAGAATGAAAAAATAGAGTAGGTTGTGATCCATCGAAAACATGACTGTCCAAAAAATGAAGGCTTTTCAAATGTGGATCGATCACAACACGAATAGGCGCATCACCCTCCACTAAGCGCACATTCAATTGAGGATTGTCCAACTCTACGGTTCCTCTTCCTACTAAAATGGCCATCTCCTCTGATCTCCATTGATGGGCGATCGTTCTGCTTTTTTGATGACTGATGGGGAAACTCTTGCGCTCTTTATTTTCACGAACCACATCGATAAATCCATCTTGTGTTTGTGCCCATTTTAATAGAATGTACGGTCTTTTTTGCTCATGAAAAGTATTGAATCGTTTGTTCAATGCCCTGCATTCCTCCTCTAAAATTCCACTTTCCACCTTCACTCCTTTGGAGCGTAAATACTGAATCCCCTTACCATTCACTTGATCAAAAGGATCATGCTGACCAATTACCACATGCGGAATTTTCTTTTCTTCAATGAGCAAACTGCAGGGAGGTGTTTTTCCATAATGGTGACAAGGTTCTAAATTGACATACAAAGTGGCATTGGCCAATCTGGCCATGTCTTTCACCGATTGTATCGCCATCACCTCTGCATGTGGTCCACCGTAATACGCATGATAGCCTTCACCGATAACTTCACCGCTCTCCACAATCACACAACCCACCATGGGATTGGATTTGACTTTACCCAACCCTTTGGATGCAATTTCAATGCAACGCGACATGTATTGGATAGCATCACTCATGCGGCACTACCCATTGTTGCGTTTGATTTCCCCATTCTTTTTTCCAAATCGGAATGCGCTTTTTAAATTGATCTAAAAACCATGACTGCGCAGCAAACGCTTCCTTTCTATGTTGGGCCGATATACCCAGCCAAATGGAAGTATTTCCTACCGAAACATTTCCTAATAAGTGATGAAAATAAATGGCGTGAATGGAAAATTGCTGGCTCAATTCGTCCATGAGGTCGGCGGCTTCTGCATGTACCATGGGAACATGCGCCTCGTAAAATAGATGGGTAACTTGGTCTCCATTGTCTAAGATATCCGCACGAACCACTCCTTCAAACAAAGCCATGGCACCTGCGTGATCGGACCTAAGAAAATCCATGATGTCATCATGACAAGCGGGAACTTCTGATATTGAAATGTGCACCTTCATTATCCTCCGCTAACAGGTGGCATTAAAAAGAGGTGATCTTGATCTTGAATCATCGCATCATCCGCCAAGTATCGATTATCGCGAACAACGGCGATGGGCAATTGCGGATGTACCATGAAATTCTCTTTGATGAACGCTTTCATGGACAAAGCTGTCATCTCCCCCTCCAATGTCCACTTCACCTCAGTTGATCCAATGAAATCTTTCAGAATTCCAAATGCTTGCACATGAACCTCTATCATTTCAATAAAATTCTAATTCCTGCAAATATCAGAAGGAATGCCGTAACCCCACGAATATGTTGAATCTTGAGCCAAGAAATACTGATTCTGCTACCAATCAATCCTCCTAAGAGCACCGCCAACATCCAAGTCCAATCCAGTTGATACCAATCGATTCCTTGATGATGGAGAATCGCTATGGATACCAGAGAATTGATAAAAATGAACCAAGCGCTCAATTGGGCAATTTCTTTGGCATTTCCCCACCGACTGAGATGCAGAAGGGGCGAGAGATAAATGCCACCGCCGATCCCCGTGAATCCACCAATGCCCCCAATCACAAAAGCCGCGATGTGCAATCGAGTGCTGGACCAACTTATTTCCCAAATTTTCCATTGCTCTTGAAAAAACATCAATAGACCCGCCAAGAGCAAAGCCGAGCCCAGCGTTTTTAAAAAGTAGGTTTCGGATAATGGAAAAAAAACAGCCACCCCACAAGGAATGGCAGCAGTGATCAATAGACTGATGGCTGAGCGGGGAAACGAGACAGCCGATTTCCATTGCGCAATTCCTTGACCAGTTACAATGGCATTACAAATCAAGGCGTGAAAACGAAGCAGTGCAGAGGGTAGGGGAGTGGTGTTGGACAATACAGAAATGTACATGCTCCCTCCACCAAATCCAGCTGATGAATACACCAAGGCAATCAAGAAAAACGCAAGGGTCATTCGTTTTGTGTCGGTTGGATGCTGTCCATCACTTTTTTTACATCACTCTCCGCTTTTCTTAATTTCTCTTGACAAAACTGAACCAAAAAAGCAGCACGTTCAATTTTCTCAGCGAGCAAATCCACAGAGATCTGATCGGATTCTAGTTGTTGTGCGATCAACGCTAACTCTTGATAAGCGGCGTCGTAAGAGGCAGGTGCCTGTGGCGATTTATTCTCCATGAATTTTCGATTGGGTAATTTTCGTTTCTATGGTGCCATCTTGTAGTTCAATGAACAATGGCAAATGGCTGTTCAAATTTTGAGCTTTGGTTACAATTTTATCTTGCTGTCGAAGAAGAGCAAACCCTTTGGCCATCCATTTTTTCGGATGTTGATGTTCGATAAATCGGGAGAAGCTGTTCAGTTGCTGATCCTGATGGGCTACATTTTTTTTGAAATGCTTATTCAACCCATCCATCATGGGCAATAGTGATTTGCGCTCTTGTTGAATTTTCTGTTCCGCCCTGATTTTAAGGGGAAGACCTAAGTGAATGATTTTGGTTTCTTTAGAACGAATAATGCGCTGCGCAGTATTCTGATACTTCAACAGAAACTCATTTAGAAACTGTTGATGTTGATTCAATTTTTCTTGCGCATCCAATGTGACATCATATTGAATGTTTTTCAAAAATTGAAGTTGTGCTTGTGTGAAATCATTAGCCTTTCCACAGATTCGTTGAAGCGTTTGTACAATCTCCTGCTCAAAATTTCTTTGGTGTTGCACAATCACCTCTGCCACTTTGGTAGGGCTTTTCAATTGTGTATGCGCCACCTCATCGGCCAGCGAAACATTTCGGGTATGTCCAATTCCGGTTAAAATGGGAATGGGAAAACGAATCATGGCTTCGATCAAAGTGTATTGATCAAAGGCATTCAAATCTAAACTCGCTCCTCCTCCTCTGACCAATACAATGACATCGAATTTTTTTTTGCTTTGAAAAATTTGTATCAACTGTTGTCGGATGCTATCTGGCGATTTCTCACCTTGCATGATGGCGACAAATGGGGTTATATCAAACCGATAGCCATAAACGTTTTTATTCAACTCATGCACAAAATCAATTCCCCCTTCTGCCTGGGCACCGGTAATCAAAGCGATTTGCTGTATGATACGCGGCAAGGGAAGACTTTGGTTGTAGCTGCTGATTTTCCCATTGATACGCTGAATTTTATCTGGATATTTTTCCAATAAACGAAGAATGGTATTTTCCTTGGCCTGCGCCAAAGCACCCAAGGTGTATTGCGGATCAATATGGAGAACATTGATTTTTAAGCCATAGACCGAATGGAAATGCACATTGATTTTTAGCAGAACCGTAATGCCATTTTGAAATGGAACACCGGTAACTCTTTCAAATTCCTGAATCGTTTCAAATTCTTTTCCCCAAATCTGAGCCTGGCTCCTGGCGATGAACTCACCACTTTTTGGACCTTTTTCCACCAAATCGAGATAGGCTACTTTGTTTTCCTTCTTGATATTGACCTGTCCGATTTCCGCTATCAAATCGAAGGTTTTATTTCTAAAAGCACCTTCAATAACCGATTGAATGGATTGATTGAGTTCCGAAAGGGTAATCGGCATGTTATATTTCAGTAGCTGATTTAACTCTTTTGTGAAATAGTTGTCTCCAAAAACCTTTTCTGGTTTTTTCCTTTTTAAGCCACGTGAATTCAATTCCAAAATTGGTTTGCCAGACGATATGTGAGCCAGAAGGGGCATTCAGGGCAGTGCCCAGGATGGCCTTCTGATAATCGCCAATTTCCCGCCAAGGACTCGCATAAATTTTAATAAATGGTGAGACCACGATCCGAGAACGAATCATGGCTCTTCTTTGTCCCATACCGACAGTAAAAAGAGTACTTCCTTTGGGCGACGAAAGATAAACACCCTCCCCATTTTTCCAAGTGCCTGACCGAGCGAAGGCATATCCCGCACCAATGGAGTAGAATAGTCGGGTACCCAGAGGACCTGTAGACATTTTTCCCTTCAAAGCTTTGGGGTGAAAGAGCAATTCTCCCGTTAATCCGAGTTGCTCATGGGTGGTACGAATGGTTACATCGGGTGTGGCAAAACGCTGATCCAATCTTTGATAAGGAACCTGAAGTTGAAGAAATACCGACCGTGGACCAGAAAGTTTGATGATCTTCCCTACAGAGGCGGCATAGCCGTGGTGCAAATATTGCATGCCTTTGCCAGTATATGAATGGCCAAGATTAAAGGCTTCAATGCTTCTATTGACTTGTGTATTTTGGAAAAATTGATAGCGAAAATCGAGCGAAACCTGCGAGTAACCATTTGCATTGAGCAACAACATTAAAAGTAAACCAATCTTCCACCTCATACCTCTTGTAATATTTGTTGAACTGCTCTGATGGCCGTTTCCATGGCGCCGTGCACCGTGCCGTGATGTCCTTCTGCGTGTGTGGCTTCACCAGCAAAATAAATGCGATGCTCCACGCTTTGAGTGAGACCCAATCTACTTCCTTCCGCGCCAACAGGAGTGTAGCTCTGCGCTCCCTGGATCCAAGGTTCCAATCCCCAATCCAAATTTTGTGATTCCACAAATGAGGAAGTAGCGATTTGATTTCCGAAGTAGCTATCCAATTGCATTAAAAGTTCGGGCACTAATCCCGTTCCTAAATCAATAGCCGCTTGATAGGCAGAACCTGTGATGCGCGACATCAAATAATTATTCTGAGCGGATCTGCCCCCAGATCCCGTCACTTCAAACTCATTCCAAACCCCTGGAATTTGTATCCTTTTAGCATCCGCAGGCCAGAAAGGGGCAGTGAATTTCATGGCCACCATCAAAGCAGGTCGCATGGCGATGGCATTGATTTGGGCTCTCAATTCGGTGGGAAGCAAGGGCTGAAAAGTCAATTGATTTTTTAATATGCTATGAGGAACAGCCACCAAGACTTTATCATGAACGTATGTTGCGCCATTGACATCGGATAAGGTCACCTTAGTGCCATTGTATTGGACATCGGTAATGGGAGTGTTGAACTGGACATCCAGATCTTGAAATGAGCTTAACAAAAGACCTTCCCAGTTGCCATCTTGAAAAACCAGCTTCTCCGATCCGTTGCTACTGGCCTGTATGCCATCTGCAATTCCTCGAATACCCATCAAATCAGTGGAACTACCTTTTTGAATGCCCATCCGTGCATTCCAAATGTGTTGGGTGGTAGCATAAATCCCTTGATTTTCCGCATACAAATTGGCAATCATGTCGGCGCCATCATAAGAAGATAAAGAGGCAATGATTTCATCCAGTTTTTGAGTAGCCGGATTGTCCCTCATGAGATCTTCATTCAGCCAATAGCCATTTACCCAAGCATAATCCTGAATAGGCGAGGTGACAAATTGGGCCGCATTGTTCTTCAATAAATCAAACAAAACATGATTGCGTCCTAATACTTCTTGCGCTCCCCATTCCATGCCATGATCGGCCCAGCTGTCCACCGAACGGATGCGTCCACCGATTCGGCTCGAAGCTTCGTAAATTTTCACCTCAATCCCTTGTCTAATGAGCATATCGGCGGCATACAAACCCGCGATTCCGGCACCAATAATGCCAACACTGCCCTCAAAACGCCGATCGGGAAGGGGATATTTCTTGCAAGAACTCAACAAACTCGGCATCATCAAAAGAGCGGGTCCGCCCATTCCCAACAACCTTAAAAAGGTTTGCCTGTCCATTTTTTTTGTTCCGCTCATCTTCCTTGATTTCCCCTTTAACGCGAATATGATAATTTATTGAAATGATGCCGCCAATGTTAATAAAAAAAAACGAATGTGAATGAGCAAGCCCACTAAGCACAATACTTTCGTGGTTCTAACTAGCGAAAAGATGGCAGAGAATGTAAGTTACACCGAAGACAATATTCGGTCTTTAGAATGGAATGAACATATCCGTTTGCGCCCTGGAATGTACATCGGAAAGTTGGGAGATGGAACTTCCTACGATGATGGCATCTATGTTTTGCTCAAAGAAATTTTGGACAATAGCATTGATGAATTTGTGATGGGAAATGGAAAAGTGATTGACATTTCCATCAAAGACAATACGGTGGCCGTGCGAGATTACGGCCGTGGTATTCCATTGGGAAAGGTGATTGATTGCGTTTCAAAAATCAATACCGGAGGTAAATATGATTCGCGCGCTTTTAAGAAGTCGGTAGGATTGAACGGGGTAGGTACCAAAGCGGTGAACGCGCTGAGTACGTATTTCAAAGTGGAAAGTGTTAGAGAGGGACAAAGCAAGGTGGCGGAGTTTACCAAGGGAAACATCTCCAAAGATCATAAGGTGGCTGCTTCCAACGCCAAAGATGGCACTGCCATGACCTTCATCCCCGATCCATCCATTTTTCACAACTTTCAATTCAGGATGCAGCACGTGGAAAAGCTGCTTTGGAATTATTGTTACTTGAATACCGGACTGACCATTGTTTTCAATGGACAGAAGTATAAATCGGAAAATGGACTGCAGGATTTGCTCAATGCCAACATGAGCGAAGACCCTTTGTATCCAATCATCCATTTGAAAGGAAGTGATATTGAGTTGGCTATTACCCATACTCATTCATACGGAGAGGAGTATTACAGTTTCGTAAACGGACAATATACCACACAAGGTGGAACGCACCAGAGTGCTTTCCGAGAGGCCTATGTTAAGGTGATTCGCGATTTTTTCAAAAAGGATTACGAAGCCGTGGACATTAGAGCGGGTATTGTTGCCGCGGTGGCCATCAAAGTCATCGAGCCGGTGTTTGAATCGCAGACCAAAACCAAATTGGGATCCAATGAAATAGAGCCCAATGGAAAGACAGTAAAAGCCTTCATGCAAGATTTTTTATCCAAGGAATTGGACAATTATCTGCATAAAAATCCTGAGCTGGCCCAAAATTTATTAAAGAAAATTCTGCAGAGCGAGCGTGAAAGAAAGGAGTTGGCAGGCATTGCTAAATTGGCAAGAGAGAGAGCCAAAAAAGCCAATCTTCACAATAAGAAGTTACGCGATTGTAAGGTCCATTTAGGAGATAAAAGCGATCGAGCAGGGGAGACCACCTTGTTCATCACCGAGGGTGATTCCGCCTCTGGTTCCATTACCATTGCCCGCGATGTGCAAACACAAAGTGTATTTTCTTTGAAAGGGAAACCATTGAATACCTATGGATTGACCAAGAAAGTGGTGTATGAGAATGAGGAATTCAATTTGCTTCAAGCGGCATTGAACATTGAGGATGGTTTAGATGGACTTCGATACAACAATGTGGTAATTGCCACTGATGCCGATGTGGATGGTATGCACATTCGACTATTATTGATCACCTTCTTTTTACAATTTTTCCCAGACTTGGTGAAAACGGGACACTTGTATGTGCTGCAAACTCCTTTATTCCGGGTGAGGAATAAAAAAGAGACCATCTATTGTTACAGCGATGAGGAGCGTCAAAATGCAATCCGAAAATTGGGCGCACGTCCTGAAATCACTCGTTTCAAGGGATTGGGAGAAATTTCACCCGATGAATTTAAACACTTCATTGGACCAGACATTCGCTTGGAGCCGGTGGTAGTAGGAAAAGAGATGCACATTAAAGACATTCTAGAGTTTTACATGGGCAAGAATACACCAGATCGTCAAGAGTTTATCATCAGTAATTTGAAGGTAGAAAAGGACGATATTGATTTGATCAAAACAGAAAATATAGAGGAGGAAGCGGCATGAGTGAAATGAATGAGCATGACTTCAACGAAAATACCTCTGAGGAAAACCAACTCAGTGGTGTCACTGAAGTCAATGGATTATACAAAAATTGGTTTCTTGATTACGCATCTTATGTGATTTTGGAGCGTGCCGTGCCGCACATCCATGATGGATTGAAGCCTGTGCAAAGGAGGATTTTGCATTCATTGTGGGAAATGGACGATGGGCGTTTCAATAAAGTGGCTAACGTCATTGGAAATACCATGAAGTATCATCCACATGGGGATGCCTCTATTGGAGATGCTTTGGTGCAATTGGGCCAGCGTAATTTGTTTTTAGATACACAAGGAAACTGGGGAAATATTTTCACGGGTGATAGTGCTGCCGCACCGAGGTATATCGAGGTGCGGTTGAATAAATTTGGTCAAGACGTCATTTTTAATCCCAAAACCACCAAGTGGTTGATGAGTTATGATGGTCGGAACAAAGAGCCTGAAACTTTGCCCATGAAATTCCCAATGCTCCTCGCCTTGGGGGTGGAGGGTATCGCGGTGGGTTTGGCATGTAAGATTTTACCTCATAATTTCATTGAATTGATAGACGCTTCCATCGATGTGTTGAGAGGTAAAAAGACCCATATTCAACCTGATTTTCCAACTGGAGGGTTGATTGATTGCAGTGATTACAACCATGGTTTGAGAGGAGGGAAAATTCGATGCAGAGCGAGGATTAAAAAGGATGACGGTGGGAAAATATTGGTGATCAATGAAATTCCTTTTGGTACCACCACCTCCTCTTTGATTGACAGCGTGTTGAAAGCCAATGAAAAAGGGAAGATAAAAATCAAAAAGATCGAGGACAATACCGCTGAGCATGTAGAGATCATTGTGCACTTGGCTCCGGGAGTTTCTCCTGACAAAACCATCGATGCGCTGTATGCCTTTACGGATTGTGAAGTGAGTATTTCTCCCAATTCTTGCGTTATCCAAGACGACAAGCCACAATTTTTAAGTGTGGATGAGCTGCTGCGTCACAGTGCAGAGCACACCCGAGAGCTCATCCAACTGGAACTTTTGATCGAGTTGAATGAGCTCAAAGAAGAATGGCACTTCGCCTCCTTGGAGAAAATTTTCATTGAGAAAAGAATATATCGAAATATCGAGGAATGCGAAACGTGGGAAGAAATCATTTCTACCATTCATAAAGGATTAAAGCCCTACACGAAGCAGTTCATTCGTGCTATAACAGACGAGGATGTTGCTAAGCTCACGGAAATCAAAATCAAAAGAATTTCCAAGTTTGATGCGAAGAAAGCTGAAGATTACATCGCCAAGTTGGATGGTTTAATTGATGATTGTCAAGAAAAATTAGATCATTTGACAGAAACCGCCATTGCCTATTTCAAGGATATCAAGCAGAAATATGGTAAGGGCAAGGAAAGAAAATCGGAAATCAGAGCTTTTGATACTGTTCAGGCCGCCAAAGTGGCCATTGCCAATGCCAAATTGTTTGTGAATAAGGCCGAGGGATTCATTGGCACTGGACTCAAGCGCGACGAAGGAG